>CAJIAN010000642.1_pt1 | contig 14625 bp, 9 predicted proteins | sample 9199061 | NCBI WGS metagenome assembly CAJIAN01 (sample SAMEA7708264, study PRJEB35096) | sediment metagenome | biome: marine neritic benthic zone biome [ENVO:01000025]; feature: sediment [ENVO:00002007]; material: shallow marine sediment [ENVO:03000034] sea grass bed [ENVO_01000059] ...
AGCACACCCCAGAGGACGAACGCCATCGGGAGCAGAAGCGCACCGGCAAGCGTCCACGCAAGCACCCGCCAAGCGGTCAGTCCGATCGCTCCCGATTCGCGCAGGCCCCGGAAGAAACCGGATCGATCGGAAACCCGGACCGCGTCGGGAGATTTCAATGGACTGCCGAGTTACTGCCAGCCGACCAAGTCAAACAGCTTGATGGCTTCCTCGAGCTTGCCGCCAAGCTTGTGAAGAGAGGCGAGATCAGGGTTCAGCGTGCCCCACGCCTTCTGCAGCGGCTCCGGCGCGACGTTCTTGTTCACCGCATACTCGGAAGTCATCTTCTGGTACTGGACCTGGACCTCCTCGGAGGTGAGATACTCCAGCAGCTTGACCGCGTTTTCGCGATTCTTGGCGCCCTTGACGATTCCCGCGCCGCTCACGTTCACGTGCGTTCCACGATCACCGGCATTCGGGAAGATCACGCCCACCGCGGCACGCGCGTCCCGGTCCTTTTTGTCTTCCGATTTCTCAAGCAGGCCGAGGTAGTAGGAATTCGACACCGCTAGGTCGCCAAGTCCCTGTGCGACGCCGCGGACCTGGTCGCGATCACCGCCCTGCGGAGGGCGGGCCATGTTCTTGCGAACGCCCTCGGCCCATTTGAGCGCGGGCCCTTTCCCCTCGGTCGCGAGAATGGAAGCGAGAAGCGACTGGTTGTAGCCGCTGCTCGACGAACGGATAAGGACACGACCCTTCCACTTCGGATCGGCGAGATCCTGATACGTTTTGGGAAGGTCGTCTTTCTTCACTCTTTTCTTGGAGTAGACGATCACGCGCGCGCGCATCGTCAGCGGTGTCCACGTTCCGTTCTTGCCCAGCATCTCCTTCGGAAGGCGCTCGGAGAGAACCGGCATGTTCAGCTTGTCGAGCAAACCGGCTGCATCAGCCCGATCGAGCGCCGCGGCATCCACGGAGACATACAAGTCCGCCTGCGGGGCGTCGCCTTCCGCCTTCAGACGCGCAATCAACTCGTTGGCACCCGCCTTCACCACCTTGACTTCGATCCCCGTCTTCTTCGTGAACTCGGCGAAAATCGTCTTGTCAGCGGTGTAGTGACGCTGCGTGTAAAGGCGAACTTCCTCGGCAAACGCCATCGGCATCGTGAGGATCGAAAGCAAAAGAATGAGTCGGTGTTTCATGGAAGAGCGGCATATTGAACCAAGCAGGGGGCGTGTCAACCCGCCCGGGTCTGTGTAAAAATACACACTTTCTGGTTGACCATCTCGGCATCATCTGTGTAATTTTACACACATGCCGCGAAAATCGTCATTTTCCGGAACTGATGTCGGCGATCCGCTCTCGCGCCGCGAACGGCAGATTATGGACATCATCTACGCCGCCGGATCGGCCACCGCCCGGGAGATTCACGAGCAGATGATCGATCCCCCGACCTACGCCACGGTGAGGACGATATTGAGAGTTCTGTTAGAAAAGAATCAGCTCAAGCACCGGCAGGAGGGGAAATCGTATATCTACTCTCCGGTCAACCCGCGGGAAGTCGTCGCAGAGTCCGCGATGAAGCGCCTTGTGCGAACCTTTTACGACGGATCCGTCGAGCAGGCTGTCTCTGGTCTGCTCGGATTGGATGACAAGAAGCTCGATATCGCAGAACTCGAGCGGATCAAAGAGATGATCGAACACGCAGAAAGAAAGGCCCGGAAGAAATGAACCACCCCGAACTCAACACACTCGCACTCACCCTGCTCATCAAGAGCACGCTGTTCCTTGCCGCGGTTTGGATCGCGTTTCTCGTCATTCGAAAACGCTCCGCAACCGCTCAATCCCACTATTGGCGAACGGCACTCGTCGGCCTCTTGATCCTGGCTGTCGCAGCCTTCTGCCTCCCGTGGTTGGAAATCAAGCTTCCAGCTGTCGAGACTATCACACCATCGAACACCGAACCGGTCTACACAGAATGGCGAACCACCGGAGAGGAATTGGCCCCCGTTGCAATCGCCGATGCCGTGGACGTCCCCGCGGCCAACGCGGAAGCGCAGCAGCAGGGATTCTCGAATTGGCTGTTTCTCGTCTGGGGCGCGGGCGCTTTGGCTTGTCTCTTCCGATCCCTGATCGGCGTGGTCCGACTGCACCGCCTGCGACGTCGCGCCACATCCCTGCTGAATGACCCGCATTGGAGGGGACTTCTCTCGTCCGCGCAAGAAGCATGCGGAACGGATCGCCGCGTAGGTCTGTTCGGCAGCGAGATGATCCGGGTGCCACTCGTCTGTGGTCTGTTTCGACCGGCGATATTTCTTCCCGCAAACATCGACTGGGACGACGAGAGGTCACGCATGGTTCTGATTCACGAACTCGCTCACGTGAAACGAAGCGACGCCTTCTTTCTGGCCCTCGGACAGTTGTGCCTTGCCTTGTATTGGATGAATCCGCTCATGTGGCTGGTCATTCGCCGACTTCATGCCTCGAACGAATCCGCAGCCGACGATGCGGTGCTGGCGGCGGGCTGCCAGCCATCCGCCTACGCAGGGGTACTCCTCGATGTTGCCAAACACACGACGGGCCGCCCGCCTCTGCTCTCGGCCGCCATGGCTCAGCAACCATCGGCCGTTGGGAAACGCGTCGAGACAATCCTCGATCAGAGGCAGCGACGGGACTTACCCCGGCGATCGTCGCGCATGCTCACGCTTTCCGTCATTGGAGCCGTCGCCGCAGCAACCGGGGGTGCCATGCTGGTGTCCGCCCAAGAGAATTCAGAGAATCCCGAGAAGAAAAGCCCGACCCCGAACATTTCCGATGGCGCGGTGACAATTGACAGCAGCATCTCGATTGTTAGTGAGAAACTCAAAAGGATCATCCTCCCAAGTCTCGACTTCGAGGAGGCCACCATCGAGGAAGGACTCGACTTCCTCCGACGCAAGACAATGGAGCTCGATACTCTCGAACCCGATCCCTCCAAGAAGGGAGTGAACATCGTCCTTCGGGCTTCAAAAGACAAACCGCCTGCCGGTCCCATCACCTTGAAACTAACCAATGTGCCGGTGAGCGAAGCCCTCCGCTACATTACGGAGCTCACGAACTACCGCTATAAGATCGAGCCTTTCGGCGTGGTCATTGTTCCGAAGGCAGACGCGAACTCCACCGTACTCTTCACCCGGACATTCCGCGTCCCGCCGACATTCACGAGTGGCAGCGACGAACTCTTCCCCGAAGACGGAGGTTCCGACCTCCCACGCCGCGCAACTGCAAAAGAGACGCTGGAAAGAATCGGGATCACCTTTCCCGAAGGCGCAAGCGCCGCGTTCGATCCAAGCACATCATCCCTGATCGTTCGGAACACCGAGGCCAACATGGAATTGGTGGAAGCGCATCTGCAAAAGAATCTTGGATCGAAGCCGCAGGTTCTCAACGTCAACATCGAGATCTACGCCATGCCCAAGAAGGATGCCTTCACCCTCCTCTCGAGGCACGGCTCCAACTCGGACGCCGTCATGATGCGCGACACGTTGACGAAAGGACTCAAGGAAGATGCTTTCCGGTTGATCGCTTCACCCCACATCGTTTCGCGCAGCGGTCAGAAGGCAAAAATCGAAAGCGGTCAGGCCATCGACTACGTGAGCGCCTACACCGTGAAGGACGGTCGCGACGAACCCGTTCACCGCTCGGCATTCGCCGGCATCCAAGTCGAAATCGAACCGGTGCTGGGAGCCGACGGGCACACCATCGACGCCAACCTCATGATCACCGAAGGCGTGGGCGAACCACGGATCGAAACCCGCAAATCCGTGGCGCCGGTTTCCGGCAAAGAGGTCGAAGTCAGCCAAGTGCGCCTAGAGCAGATGACCCTGAACACCTCCACCGTTCTGTACAGCGGCCAACCAAGACTTGTCGGCGTCATGAACAGTCCGAATCTGGAGAAGGACGAAGCGCACGTCGTAATCCTCTCGATCACCAAATTGGCGGTTTCCGGCAAATAGGTCTGCAGTTGAAGCCGAAGTCGGCAGACTTTGGCAATTTGACGCTGCGGCCAAACTCTCACGAGTTCGGCTACGAAATGATATCGTGCATCACATGCCCCGCGACGTCCGTGAGGCGGAAATCGCGACCGGCATAGCGGTAGGTGAAATTCTCATGGTCGAATCCCAGCAGGTGCAGAATCGTCGCGTGGAGATCGTGTGCCTCGACGGGGTTCTCCGCAGCCTCGAATCCGAATTCGTCGGTGGAACCATATACCGTGCCACCTCTGATGCCGCCTCCCGCCATCCAGACCGTGAAGCCGTAGGGATTGTGATCACGACCGAGCTTCGACTTGCCCGCCCCGGTAAGTTCGACGGTGGGTGTGCGTCCGAACTCACCGCCGAAAATCACAAGCGTGTCTTCTAACATCCCGCGCTGCTTGAGATCGGTGAGTAGAGCAGCAACCGGTTGGTCAAGTTCGCGGGCGAGCTTGGAATGGTTTTCCTTGATCTTGTCGTGATTGTCCCACGGCTGGCCCGCGCCGTGCCAGAGCTGCACGTAGCGGACGCCGCGCTCGAGGAGACGCCGCGCGATGAGCGTCTGCCGACCGTGAACGCCGTTCCCGTAGGCTTCGCGCATGTGCTTGGGCTCGCGGTTGAGATCGAAGGCGTCCGTAGCATCCATCTGCATGCGGTAGGCGAGCTCGAAGCTTTTGATTCGCGCCTTCAAGGCATCGTCGCCACCACGCGCCTTGAGGTGTTCGGCATTCAACGACTGGAGGAAATCGAGCTGCTCGCGCTGACGGCCGGAGGTCTGGCCCGTGTTGCGGATGTTCTCGATGAGCTTCTCGACCTTGGTGTGCTTGCTGTCGATGAAGGTTCCCTGGAACACGCCCGGAAGAAATCCCGACTGCCAGTTCTGCGCCCCCTTGATCGGATAACCGCCGGGGCACATCGCAACGAAGGCGGGAAGGTTCGTGTTCTCGGATCCGAGTCCGTAGGTTGCCCACGCACCGACACTGGGTCGGCTGAGGATCGGATCGCCGCAGTTCATAAGCATGAGCGAAGGCTCGTGATTCGGGAGCCGCGCCTTCATCGATCGGATCACTGCGATGTCGTCGACGCATTCGGCGATCTTTGGGAAGAGGCTGCTAACCTCGATGCCACTCTGGCCGTAGCGCTTGAATTCGAACGGCGACGGAAAAGCCGCGCCGGTCTTGCGCTCGGTGCGGCGCTTGCCTTTGGGCAGTTCCTTGCCGGCGTATTTCTGCAGCGCCGGCTTCGGATCGAAGGTGTCGACGTGGGAGGGTCCCCCGTTGAGGAAGAAGTGGATCACCCGCTTCGCGGTTCCCGGAAAATGCGGAGCACCCGTATCCGCCAAGGCGTTCGCGCTCAGGATCTCGCCCAAGCCGAGCGCCCCGAGGCCCATGCCGCAGCGGCGCAGAAAATGTCGGCGATTGAGAACGGTCTCCATGCTAATCAAGAAACATCGCTTCGTTGGAAATCAAGAGCGCCTGGGCGAGGCGTTCCCAGTTCCCGAGTTCTTCATCCTTCGTGATCGTTCCGTCGAAATTCTCCTTCGCGTCCCAATGACGGTCCCCGCCGCTCAGTTTCGGCGACCAAACGAATCCATCGCAGAAGAAGTTCGCTTTCTCACCACAATCGACGACGAAATCGAGGGTCTCTCCCGCTTCCACCTCGATATCCGCCAACTCAGCGGGCACTTCCTTGCCGAACGCGATCCGCCATGCACCAAGCACGCCGTGCCGACTGCTCGACACCCACGCGCGAAGACCGTCGCCGCATTCCTCCACCTTGGAAATCGATCCCGACAGATTCAATTTCGCAGCCACCGGCGCCGTCCAACGTCGCACCGCTGCGTGGTTGAGATCGTTCCCTACGTGGCCACCTTCACCCGTCAGCCGCACCCAGCCAAGCTTCGCATCCGGCCAGTTCGATCCCCCGCCCCACTGCTCTCCGTTAAAATGCGGCAGCCTTTTGAACTCGACGATGCGTCCTTTCTCCTGATCGAACTGCCCGTAGCCGTACGACCAGTCCTTTGACGCAAGGTCGACGGCTTCCTCGACGGTCGGAGGTGCCTCCGCCGTCGCGAAGCGAATACTTCGCCCGAGTTCGTTCGTGCTCGGATCGCGCCCATAGACATAGCGGAACATCTCGCGAACCCGCATCGCGGGATCGGTGTCGGCTGTCCGCGCCGCGAGGGCTTTGGCTCGCGCCACGGTGAACGGCGCATTCATCAGGAAGAGTGCCTGCTGAGGAACGTTGGTGCGGTAGCGTCGCGGAGTGTGCAGCTCAGGATTGGCAAAATCGAACACGCGAAGATTCGACGGCAGATACTGGCGGTCGATTTTCCCGTAGATGCTGCGGCGTTTCGACGCATCGGCACCGAACAACTTGCCCGGCGGCCCACCCGAGCGCAGGTCGATTTCTCCGGACGCCAGCAGCATGGCGTCGCGCATCGATTCGAATTCGAGTCGACGACGCGGGTAGACCGAGAGCAGACGATTCTCCGGATCCGTGCTCGGCGGCGCTCCGGCACGCATCCGGTAGATCGACGAACTCGCGATGAGTCGCTGCAGGTGCTTGATCGACCAACCGTTGTCGATCAGTTCGCTCGCTAGAAAATCGAGCAGCGCGGGATGCGTCGGTGGTTCGCTTCGCAATCCGAAATCACTCTCCGTGCGCACCAGTCCTTCGCCGAAGTGGACGGCCCAGGTGCGGTTGACGATGACACGGGCGGTCAACGGGTTCTTCGGAGACGTAACTTCCCTCGCGAAGGCAAGCCGACCCGATCCCTCGCGATAAGCCGGTCGTTTTCCTCCGTTCCAAACCGCAACCGAGCCACGCGGAACTTCGTCGCCCTGGTTTGGATAGAGTCCGCGCTCGAACACGTTCACGTTCGTTGGCACTGTGCGTTCCACCAAGGCAAGCGTGTGCGGCGCCTTTTCCCCCAGCTTGATGATCTCGCGCTCAACGTCCGCGAGCTTCTTCTTGATCGCCTCCTTCGTCTTCTCGGTGAAGAGCCATTCGACATCGTGGATATAGTCGTGGGGCACCCGGATCGGCGATCCCTCACCGACAACCGCGCCGCGGATCGCGGACCACTTCTCATCATCCTCCTTCTCGCGCGATTCGTTGAACAACTTCGCGTATGCCTCCGCAACCCCCTTCATCTCTGACGCAGATTGCAACGCCGTCGCAACCAGCGGATGCGCCTCCTTCGGGATCTCTCCGCCTTCTGCGAGACTCACCCACGCAGAGAAAACCGGATCGCTGCGCCGGATTTCCTGCGAAAGAAACTCGTACCAACGGCGGATCTGCGCCGGATTGAGATCGTCCGGCTGGATGATCTCGGCAAAATCCGGCGGCGGCACCTTCGAGATATCGAGCGCCGCGAGCATGTATTCCGCGGCCCGGTCGAGAAACCGTTTCTCAAGCGCGCTCGCTTCCTTTTCAAAATCCGCCGCCAGCGCCGCCTTCTTCTTTTCCAATTCGGCATGCGCCTGCGCCGTCTCCGGATCGAGCGCGACCAGCTCCTCGCGCGAACTCTTGAACATCCCGTAGAGCGCATAGTAGTCGGTCGTCGGGACGGGATCGAACTTGTGATCGTGACAGCGCGCACATGAAACGGTGAGCCCGAGAATTCCGCGCGTCGCCACATCGATGCGGTCGTCGATGATGTCCGGTTCCACGCTGATGAACCGGCGTCCCAGCGTCAGGAACCCCATGGCGGCAAGATCGCTACGATCACATTCGCCGCGTTCGAGCAGCCGATCGGCAGCGAGTTGCCGCAGCACGAACTGATCGTAGGGCATGTCCTCGTTGAACGCCTTGATGACCCAGTCGCGGTACACCCATGCATGCGGAAAATTGAACTCCTCCGGCGAGTAGGCGTATCCCTTCGTGTCGGAATAACGCGCGACGTCGAGCCAATGCCGCGCCCAGCGTTCGCCGTAGCGTGGCGATGCAAGCAACTCGTCCACGATCCGCTTTGCGAGCACCTTGTCCGATTCTTCCGATTCGACAAGCGATCGAAGTTCGCCGAAGGCGGGCGGCAGACCCGTGAGGTTCACATAGAGCCGACGAATCCAATCACGACGCGCCGCCGGAGGCGACGGGTTGAGATCGGCATTATCGAGACGCTTCGTCACGAACCACGCAACCGGATCGGACAATGCGCTCTCGGGAACCTGCGGGCGACGAATCGGCTCGAACGCCCAGTGTGCATCCGCCGCCGCGAGCAGCGAGGGCGCGAGGATCGCGAAGGCGGTGGCGGTGCACATTCGCATGGTATGCAAACGATGCGCGAACACGTCGTCTGTTCCAACACAAAACGTTCGCTGGACGCTCGTTCGTTCATGCGAAAAGATGGCGCGACCGATGAGTCGCGCACTCCCAATTCTCCTCAGCCTTCTTCTTATTGCAATGCCCGTTCGCGCGGAACTCACACGCGTGCAATTCAACCATCCCGGACTGACATCGGACCTCGGTGTGGGACTCTGGGCATGGCCGCTTCCCATGGATTGGGACAGCGACGGTGATCTCGATCTCGTGGTGTCCTGTCCCGATGTGCCCTTCAACGGAACCTACTTCTTCGAGAACAAGGGCGACGATCCGAAGCTCCCAACGTTCAAGCCTCCGGCGCGCCTCGGTCCCGCGCTGCGCAACGTCCAGCTCTCTGTTGTCGATGGGAAGCCGCGCTTGCTTGTCCCTGGCCGCGAGTTCACCGCCTTTTTCGAGGAGGAATTCAGGAAGACGCGGGCTCACAAAGTTTCGCTGGGCGACAAGGGAAAGACGCGCGCGAACCAGTGGCGCCTCGTCGATTACGACGGCGACGGGATTCTCGATATGATCATCGGGCTCGGTCTATGGAGCGATTACGGCTGGGACAACGCCTTCGACGAAAATGGTAAATGGACGCGCGGTCCACTGCACGGGCACGTCTACTTCGCCCGCAACAGGGGCTCTAACAAACTTCCCATCTACGAGAAGCCCCAACGTCTGCATGCTGCCGGAAAACCCATCGACGTTTTCGGCATGCCCTCCCCCAACCTTGCCGACTTCGACGGAGACGGTGATCTCGATCTGATCTGCGGCGAGTTCCTCGACGGCTTCACCTATTTTCGGAACGACGGAACGCGGAAGGAACCCGTGTTCGCCAATGGCGAGAAGCTCTCGCGTGACGGCAAGGCGCTAGCGATGACCGTCCAGATGATCACGCCCACGGCCATCGATTGGGACCGCGACGGCGATGTCGATCTGGTGGTCGGCGATGAAGACGGGCGCGTCGCCCTCGTCGAGAACACGGGCCAGCTCGCAGAAAACAAGATTCCGATCTTCGAACGGCCGCGCTATTTCCAGCAGGAGGCACGCGAATTGAAATTCGGCGCTCTGGTCACCCCGAACAGTGTTGATTGGGATGGCGACGGCGACGAAGATCTCATCTGCGGAAACACCGCCGGCCACATCGCCTTCATCGAGAATCTCGATGGGGGCAATCCCCCGCGTTGGGCTCGACCGGTACTCCTCCACGCGGGCGGAAAAGAACTGCGCATCCTCGCCGGTCCCGACGGCTCTATCCAAGGCCCCGCCGAGGCAAAATGGGGATACACGACACAGAGCGTTGCGGATTGGGACCATGACGGCGATCTCGACCTCGTGGTGAACTCGATCTGGGGCAAGGTCATCTGGTATCGCAACGAAGGAACACGAAAAGGGCCGAAACTGGCCGCCGCCGAGCCTTTGCGCGTGAAATGGGACGGCAAGCCACCCAAGCCGGATTGGAACTGGTGGGTTCCGGAAAAAGATGAACTGGCGACGCAGTGGCGCACGACACCGGTGGTGGTCGATTGGAACGGCGACGGTTTGAACGATCTCGTGATGCTCGATCACGAGGGCTACCTCGCGTTTTTCGAACGTCAACGCGAAGGAACCAAGCTCGTTCTGCTTCCCGGCCGCCGCACGATCTGCGACGGGAACGGCAAACCGCTTCGGCTCAATGAACGCACGGCCGGCAAGAGCGGAAGGCGCAAGCTTTGCATCATCGATTGGAACGGTGACGGAAAACTGGATCTCCTCGCGAACTCGAAGAACACCGATCTTTATCTGAACCGAGGCAAGCGGGAGGGGAATGTCATCCTCGCCCACGTCGGCCCAATGGCCGCCCAGAAGCTTGCCGGACATACGACAAGCCCGACGACGGTGGACTGGGATCGCGATGGCGTCCGGGATCTCCTGATCGGAGCGGAGGACGGCCGGTTTTACTATCAAAGCCACAAGGACACACAAGCCCACTTGAAGGGCGCGGTGGTCGAGAAGAAAACGTTCGGGAAGATCTCGGTCCATGGCTCCGACTTCGAGTTCAAGACGCTGGAGAACGGCGGAACGGCATTCGGCAATCGGAAATACAAGTGGATCGACGTTCCGGAATCACTGCGAGGCTGGACCTACACGCGCACCAAGGGTGGCGAGAAATCTCTGATTTCGCTCAAGGCGCTCGACGACACGGACGTTTACATGGCGACCGCCCCCTCGGCGACTAGGGCCGACCTAGCGGACTGGGAGAAAGTTCCGAATTGGATCTTCCGCTACACGGATAAGGGCAAGACGAAGCTCCGAGTCTACAAACGGAAGCTCAAACAGGGCACGTCGCTAAGTGTGCCTCAGGTCAATTGGACGGGAAGCCTCCTTCTCTTTCCCAAGACAACAAAGCCTCTGTCGAAGGCGACAACATCACATCGCCGCGAATCCTAGCTCCAACGAGAACCTTAAGAGACTCGGCGCGATGCTGACCGCTCACTTGGATCGCGAGAAAACGGGAGAGGCAGTTGGACATTGACGAAAACCGCGAGATCCGGGCATCATCATTTCCCCCCATGTCCCGAGAATTGATCATTCTTTGCCTGCTCGCTTCGGTGAACTCCCACCTCAGAGCCGTCGAAGTCACGCTCGAATACGAAGCGACCGCGGCCACGGTCGTCAACATGCCGTTCGGCGTCGATGTCCCCCGGGAAACGATCGTTACCGGACGCTTCACCTACGACACCGAGGCGGGTGTCGATTCGAATCCTCTCCCGAGCGTGCCATCTATGACTTAGTGTCCGACGGCGGTTTTGTCGCAGCATTCGGCAACCATGTGGTCACCGGTTCCGACACCCCGAGAATCCGTGTTCGGGATCTCACCACCGGAGATTCTTTTTCGTTCGCCGACGGCGACCGGAACAGTGCAGACAACCGCGGCACGATGACGTTCAATGGCGTTCCCGCAGACGACATCGGCTTGAGCCTCTCGATCTCCTTTGGGAGCACGACCATCTTTTCCGACGACTCGCTTCCTTCGCCGTTCCCCATTGTGTATCCGCTGCCCGGTTTCCCGCGCACTCACCCGCACACCTTCAGTCTCGGTGACGACAACGGAGGAATCCTGCTGCAGTTCATTTCGCTGCGGCAGATTCCCAACGACTTCCGGATCACCGAAGTATTCCGGGCCGGCGACCGTACCGGTTTCGTCTGGCGTTCGGTCGAAGGGGTAAGCTACGCCGTCGAGTATTCGACCGACTTGATCAACTGGGAGACGATCGCACCGGGCATCGTCGCTCCGGGAGCCGTCACCTCATTTTCCGAAGATCTCGCCGCCCGCCTCGAAGGACCGATGCCCGAAGCGGCCTACTATCGTGTGCGTGTGGAAGCTCCCGGGTAGGTGCTACTGCAGCCGGGGAAAGCTCCCTCGCAACCAAACTCCCCAGCCTCAACGCGGCCGGCTACAGCGGCTACTCCGCCGTTGCCACTTCCTTCTTCGTGATCCAAACCGGCGACGACCACGCCATGTTGCCGTCGGATTGTTCCACGCGAACGTAGTAGCGCGCCTCTCCATCTTGAACCGGTTTCTCATCGGTCAACTCGATGGCGAAATTCGCGCCGTCGATCTTGTCGAAGGTCTTGTAGTTCTCCTCGTTGCGCACCAAGGTCACGCGCTTGAGAGAAGCGGTGCCATCGACGCGGATCGACAACTTCGGCTTACCGGTTCCCTCGAAGATCGAGCCTAGCGGCTTCCCGTTGCAGACAAATTCGACATAGATCTTGTCAGTGGCGGCGAGTGTGCGTCGAGCGCGCAGGCCCTCGATAATTCCCTCGCGAGTGAATTCCTTCACGTAGACGCCGCCGTAGCTGCAATGCTGCGAGATGTGATCCGAACTCGCAAACACGCCCAGGCGCCGACGCAGCTTGAGCGCGTTCTGATAAACCCCGGCGTTGTACTTTCCGAAGTCCTCGATTGGCGCTGGCGGTTTCGGCGTTTTGCCCCCGCTCGCAGGCGTGTAGTTCTCCTTGGGACGGAGACCGACCGTCGGCTGTGGCGCGCCGATGCCCTCGTAGCTGACACGCGCGCCTTGGTAGATCTCGACCACGTTTTCAATGGCGTGATCGATCGGCGCCTCGTCGTAGCGTCCCCAGTCGGTGCCCATTCCCGTCGCTCCCGTGTGACTGATCGCCGCGACCGGCTTCCCGTAACGACGGAGGATTGCCCAGAGTTCCGGCGGATTGATTTCGCCGAGTCCCGCTTTCACCGGGAACAGCTTCTGCCACGGCGAAGCGCGATAGGTCGCGCGCTTGATGTAGACGATCGGCCCGCCGCGCTGGGCGAAGACGATGTTCCGGTGTCCCCACGGCCAGCGTTGCTCGCGTTCGTAGACATACAACGACACGAACTGCGCCGGCGTGTGGAAGGCATCGGCCATCCGCTGGTTGTGCCACCATTCATAGGGATGATAGATCTTCCCCACGTCGGTGTGATCGGAGGTGCCGAGGAAATCGAGCTTCGCCATGTCATAGGCGTAGCGGAACTGCTCCGCGATGCAGCCATCGAATCCGGTCCGGCAATTCGAGACATCGGTGTGGCGATGCACATCGCCCCAGACGAGCGTGTAGGTCTCGCCGTGGTCCGTCCACTGATGACGTTCGTGCGGCGGACGCTCGGGAGTGGACTGCGAAGCCGCGAACGGTTCGTTGGTCAAATCGGCGGGCTTGCCCGGAGGTGTTGCGGGAAGGAACTTCGCTTTCGTATCCAGCCGCGCCATGAAGACACCCGAGACCTTGCAGGCCTTGTTGGTCCGCATGTCGGATGGCCAGTTCAACCAGAGATCACCGGCGTCATCCTCCACGAAGGAAACCCGCCGATCCTGTCCCATCGCGCTGTCGGGCAGGCGACGGCGCGAGTGCCATTGACCGGTCTCGGCATTCCAGTATGTCACGGCGATCTGCCAGCGATTCTGAATGAAGTAGCGATATGCGACCCACGGCTTGCCCGAAGCATCGACGCCGACCGCCGGAAGATTGACCGGCGCTCCGGCCTTCCCCGCCGGGCCGAGCGGGATCTCCTCGAATTCTCCCGACGCCAGATCGTATTTCCCAAAGAGGATTTCTCTCTGCGCATTCAATCCCTTCGCGTTTCCATGCCCGCGAACGTCCAAACCCCAACGCACGCGTCCTCGCTCCGCCCCGATCCACAGTCCCTTCCCGTCCGCCGCAGCAGCGATGTCGGCTCGCGCCTCATAGCGCGGCGAATGGGCAATGGCTTTCTCCTCGACCTTCCCGTCGGGATCCACCTTCGCGAGATAGAGGTTGAATTCATTGCCGCGCGAACTGTCGTAGACGATCCACGCCTCCTTGCCGGTCTTGGTGAAAGCGATGCGCGGTTCCCAATCGCCACCCGGCTTGTCGCAGACGACAATCTCCGCAGACCACACGGACGTTTTCGGATCGAAATACTTCGCGAAGATGTCTCCCTCGCCGGCGCGCATCGACTGCCAGGTGACCCACACCCGACCGACTGAGTCCGTTGCCGCGTCCGCGAACGAATCACTCCCTTGAGACTTCGCGACGACCACCCTTTTGCCCGGCACCCCGTCGACCACCGGGCGCGCCATGAGGTTGACGACATCGTCCTCGCCTGTCTGTCCCCAGAAACACCAGATGATACCGGCGCCGTCCACGCCGATGGCGGGTTGATGAACGATTCCCGGATCGCTCACCGCCACCCGTGCCTCCAATCCGGATTCCGCTTTGCCACCCAGCCACAGCACATCGTTCTCTCCATCGTGCTCGACGAAAGCGAAGTGCAGCTCGCCGGTGGTCCCACGGCACAGGACCGGAAAATCGCGCTGCTTGCTTTCATCCCTCAGCGACAGCACATCGCCCTTGAGCGCGACCGCGGCCAATTGGGCCCGCCCTTTTTTCTTGTTCGCTGGTTTCTTCTTCGGCGCGGCTTCCTTCGCGGCGGCTGGCTGCTTCACGAGCGGTGCCGATTTTGGAGCTTCTTTCTTCTGAGGTTCCCGGGCGATCCCGAGCCAGATCATTCCGAGCATGAAGCCCGCGCAAACAAGAGCAGTGATTCGTTTCATGACCGCCAACAGCTTGTTCCCATCAGTACGCAGTGTCGAGCCCGATCCCGAAACGACAGCTAGACGCCGGACGAGTTTTGCAAGATGATATTCAACCATGAAACCGATTTTGTGTTGTGCCCTCGCCCTCGTTCTCGGGACCGCTTCCGCACTTGCCCACGGACGCGTCACCATCGGGCCGAATGGAGGCCGGCTGATCATGCTCGACTCGGCGTCGACGCCGAATGCGGAGTTCACGGTGAAGGACAACAAGG
>CAJIAN010000804.1_pt1 | contig 14610 bp, 13 predicted proteins | sample 9199061 | NCBI WGS metagenome assembly CAJIAN01 (sample SAMEA7708264, study PRJEB35096) | sediment metagenome | biome: marine neritic benthic zone biome [ENVO:01000025]; feature: sediment [ENVO:00002007]; material: shallow marine sediment [ENVO:03000034] sea grass bed [ENVO_01000059] ...
AGGCTCGCACGGTGATTCGATAGAATGAAACTCTCAGGCTCAGACATTGCGAAGCTGCTGGAACTGGCGCGGGAGGCGGCAGGGCAAGCGGCCAGACACATTGCGCGCGAGGCGGGGAAGCATCGCGAGGTGATGAAGAAGCAGGGCGGCGTCAACCTGGCGGCCCAGGTGGTGACGGAGGTCGATTTCGAAGCCGAACGCCTGATTCTTGAAGTCCTGAAGGATTCGATGGAAAAATACGAACTGGGCCTTCTCACCGAAGAACATCAGGACGATGGAAGCCGCCACGAGAAGGACTACTTCTGGTGCATCGATCCTCTCGACGGAACGCTTCCGTTTGTCGAGAACGTCGCCGGATATTCAGTATCGATCGCTCTTGTGAATAGCGCCGGGAATCCTGAACTTGGAGTGGTCTTCGATCCCGTCGAACTCGGTATCCACTACGGCATGCGGGGTGGGGGGGCATTTCGAAATCGCGATACGCTGTCGGTCGACACTCGCCATCGCGATCGGCAACTCACCTTGATTACGGACCGGAGCTTTTCCAAACAGCGGAATTACTACCGTCTGATCGAACGCCTCAACGAGATGACAAAGGAATTGGGCATGACGGGATTAAAGACTCTCAACCAAGGAGGAGCCGCGATGAATGCTCTCTGGATTGTTCAGAATTCGCCAGCGGTCTACTTCAAGTTTCCGAAGGCCGAAGAAGGCGGTGGCTCGATATGGGACTTCGCCGCGACCGCCTGTTTGTTTTCGGAACTCGATGGCGCTGTGGTCAGCGACATCCACGGCGAAGCGCTCCAGCTCAACCGCATGGAGAAAAGCACCTTCATGAACCGCGATGGAATCCTGTATGCCTCGAACAGGGAACTCGCGGGTGCGGTCCGGAAACTCTATCGCGAGTTTTGCAGAACGTGAGGTAGCGCGGCCTGGCCTAGGCCGCACGGGGGACGAGATCGAGTGGTTCGATTGCGGAATCCCCAGCCACGTCGCCCCCGTGCGCTCTGGGCCAGAGCGCGCTACCTATCCGCTTGCAGCTTTGCGAAGTCCAGTCCCCACTTCGCGAGAAACTTTCGCAGACGATCCGAGTCATTCGGATTCACCTTTTTCTTTCTCGACTGGCGGAAGGCGATGCGTCCTGCGTCGCTGAGATTCTTGGATCGCTGGCAGACTCCGATGACGTAGGCGATCTGAACGCGGTCGAAGGGGTCGATTTCTGCGAGCTTTTCTTCCGGAAGGAAGTCCATGAGATCGATGTCCGATTCCCTGATCGAATCGGGCCGCTTCCAGCTCTTTTGAAGGCGCTCGATCTCGGGACGGACATCCTCGATTCGGATGCGGTTGCGTGGCGCGAGAGTCGCCATGCGCGTGACGGCGGCGTTGAGATCGCGGAAATTCCCGCTCCATGGCGTGTCCGGGGCTTCGGCGAACTTCAGAAAGCTCTCCCGGGCCTCCTTATTGAATGAGGCGGCACGTCCGTTCGCTTCGGCGAATCGCTGGAGTTCGTAGTCGAGATTGGGGGCGATGTCTTCGCGGCGATCGCGGAGAGCCGGAAGCTCGAAGGTCCAGAGGTTGATACGGGCGAGGAGGTCTTCGCGGAAGCTGCCCTCGGAAGCGTTCGCGGCGAGATCACGGTTGGTGCCCGCGATGAGTTGGAATCTGCTCTTCGCCGGCGTGTCGCTGCCGACCGGGATGAAGGTGCCGTCTTCGAGCGCACGCAGAAGCATGGCCTGCTCGTCGAGACCGAGTTCTCCAATCTCATCGAGAAAAAGTAGCCCCTTGTGCGCTTCGCGCAGAAGACCGGGCCGATCGGTTTGCGCTCCGGTGAAGGCTCCCTTTTTGTGGCCGAAGAGTGTGCTCGTCGCGGTGTCGCCGCGGAGTGTGGCGCAATTGATCTCCACGAACGCGCCCTCTACTCCCGCTCTTTGCTGGCGGAGTTCGTAAATGCGTCGGGCGAGTTGTGATTTGCCGGCGCCAGTCGGTCCGGTGAGGAGAACGGGCGCGGTGGATCGGAGAGCCACGACTTCGACCTCGTCGATGAGTTGGTTGAAGCGCGTGTTACGCGTGGCGATCCCGCTGCGAAGGAAATCGCGCGCTTCGGCCTGTTCCGTCGCGAAGCGCGTGGCGAGTCGGTCGTACTTCGAGAGATCGAGATCGATGATTTCCCGCGTGCCCAGCCACTTCTCTTCGGGCTTGCGCGTGCGCGAGCGCCGCCTGCGAGGCGGGGCGGTCTGGATCAGTCGACCGGGGATGTAATGGGCTTCTGTTAGGAGATAGAGACAGATCTGGATCACATGCGTCCCGGTCGTCATGTGCGCAAGATAGTTCTCTGCATCCGGATCGAACGGGTAGCGCGTGCAGAAGTCGTGAAGGCGTTCGTAGACTTCCTGGAAATCCCACGGATCCTCGAAGTCGACCACATGCTGGCAGACTTCGGTTTCGGGCGAGATCTGGGAAATGTCTGCGACGATCAGGTCGGCGAGTTTCTGGTATTTGGAATCGAGGAACAATTCGAAGCGGTCGACCACGAAGTCTTCGGCCCCGCAGAGTCCGATCGACGGTCGCCAGCGGTCCCAGCGATCGACACCACTGACATCATCAAGATTCGAGCCCAGAAAGCCGAATACGACCGTTCTCTTGTGATCCATAAAAATAGATTACTATATAAAAAGATCGTATTTGCTGAAAAGTAAATACGAGGTGCGGGAAACGGTTTGTGGAATTCATGCTCTCATATCGTTCTTGATGAGGGGTTTACGTAAATCCATTTGGTTCGCTCTGCCCACTTGGCACGCGAGATGCGCTAGGAGATTGAAAGAAATCAAAAAGAAGAGAACGATGAATGCATTGGAAAACAAGACTGATAACGGCATCCACAAGACCGACGAAGCGATCGGATTTCTCCCATCGCGCAATTCGCGGGAGAAGCCGATCACGGTGATCGGCACGGATGCGATCCGTGACAACTTCGACAGCATGTGCATTGAGCAGGCGCTGAACTCGCGTTCGGCTCCGGGCGTGACCGAGCTCGTGCTCAATCCCGACGCGCACTGCGGGTACGGTGCGCCGGTCGGATGCGTGATGGCGTCGCCGTCGCACATCTACCCGGGACCGGTGGGTGTCGACATCAAGTGCTCGATGTCGCTGCTCCAGCTCGATCTCGAAGAAGACGCGATCGTCGACAAGCGCACGCGCCGCGCGCTCATCAATGAGATCTGCAAGCGCACGCCGACCGGCGCCGGAAAGGGACAGCGATCGGTGAAGCTCGCGCGTCATGTCGATGACGAGACGGGAAAGAAGGCGGTGACGCAGGGTGCTTCGGAAGAAGTCTGCGACGCGCTTGGAATTCCATCCGAGTGGGCGGATCGTTGCGAGGATAGTTTCCACGTCGGACACGACGGAACCCGCGGCGCGCTCGAGAACCGTCTCGATCGCATGCTCGCAGGCGGGTACGACCAGCGTTTCGAATCGAAGGTCCAGCAGTTCGGATCGTACGGTGGCGGCAACCATTTCGGTGAAGCCGAGATCGTGCGTGTCGAAGACTCGCCGGTCGCTCGCGATACCGCGGACGTCTTCGGACTGAAGGACCGCCACGTGGCGTTTCTGTCGCACTGCGGATCCCGCGGGTTCGGACACGACCTCGCGAGCGGTCAGTTCCGTGCGCTGCAGACCCACTTCGAGAAGTGGGGAACGCCGCTGCCGGCGGACGACCGCCAGCTCGTGTATGCACCGCTTGGCACATCCGAGGCGGATGCCTACATCGATGACATGTCGCTCGGTGCGAACTTCGCGACGGTGAACCATCTCCTGATCAACGCCCTCGTGCTCGAGGCGTTTCAGGCGGTGATTCCGGGCGTGGAGGGACGTCTGGTGTATTTCATCAGCCACAACATCGCGCGTCAGGAAGCGGTCGGCGGAAAGCTACAGTGGGTGCACCGCAAGGGAGCGACGCGTGCGTTTCCGGGTGGACACCACGAGCTCGCCGGAACGCCGTTCGCCCGCACGGGACATCCGATCCTGCTTCCGGGGAATCCGCGCGACGGCTCGGTCGTGATGGCGGCGCTTCCGGGAGCGGAGAAGAGCTGCTTCTCGGTGAACCACGGTGCGGGTCGTCAGATGGGGCGCAAGGCCGCGTTCCGTGCGCTCGATCAGAAGGCGATCGATACCGAATTCGATGAGGGCGATATTCTGACGAACTGCCGCAATTATCCGCGGGACGAGGCGCCGGATGCCTACAAGGATTTCAACGAAGTCCTCCGCAGCGTCGAAAGCGCCGGACTCGCGGAGAAGGTTGCGCACCTCGATGCGCGCTTCGTCATCAAGGATGCGTCCAAGGCCGACGACTAGCACACATGAAAACGAAACTGATTCAGGTGGACGGCTCCGTCGGTGGCGGGCAGATCCTGCGTTCCTCGCTGTCGCTTTCGATGGTGACGGGGCAGCCGTTCCGCCTCACCTCGATCCGTGGCAAGCGTCCGAAGCCGGGATTGATGCGCCAACATCGGACCTGCGTGCTTGCGGCGACGGAAGTCTCGGGTGGGAGCGTCGACGGCGCCGAACTCGGATCGCAGGAGATCGTGTTCCGGCCGGGATCGATTACGGGTGGTGACTACCACTTTGCGATTGGAACCGCCGGGAGCACGACGCTCCTCGCCCAGACGCTCGTGCCCGCGATCTGGGCGAGCGGGAAGGCGGCGGCGTTCACGCTCGAAGGCGGAACGCACAACCCGATGGCGCCGCCGGTGGAGTTTCTCCAGAACGTGTATTTGCCAGCGGTGGCGAAGATGGGGGCGAGCGCGGAGGTCGCCTTGATTCGTCCTGGATTTGCTCCGGCGGGTGGGGGAGCGATTCAGGCGAGCGTGGCGGAGGGTGCGGAATTGCGGCGCATCGAGATCCTGAAGCGTGGTGAGGAAATTTCGCGGAAGATCGCGTGCATCGTCGCGCATGTCAGCGAAACCGTTGCGCGCAAGGAAGTTTCCGCGCTGCGTCGCGGACTCAATTGGGACGAATCCTGCGCCGAGGTCATCGATATGTCCGAGGCTTCGGGATCCGGCAACGTCCTAGCCGCGGAAGTCGCCTTCGAAAAGGTGAGCGAGCGCGTGACCTCCTTCGGTGCGTATGGAAAGCGTTCGTCGCAGGTGGCTCGCGATGTGGCGCGTGGCATCAAGGACTACGTCGGAACGGGTGCGGTGGTGGGGCGGCGCTTGGCGGACCAGCTGCTTCTACCCATGGCGTTCGCGGGCGGCGGCAGTTTCATCACCATGGCGCCTTCGAATCATCTGAAGACGAATGCCGGAGTCATCGCGCAGTTTCTTTCGATCTCCGTGGAGGTCGAGGCGTTGGAAGGTGGGCAGTTCCGTGTTGAAGTGGCGCCCCCTCCATAGCGAATGATCGATCGTGGCTCGCCATTCCAACGGCAAGTTGCCGCCGGGATCGCGATTCGAAAAGCACTCGACTTTGGAAAGTCGAGCTACGGCTTGCGGCCTACCCATTGCTAGCCAATGATCCGCCTTCATGGAGAATCCAGTCCTCCCCCATCTTGAGATCGGCTCGTCGCGCGAGGACGCCGAGCTTTCGGTCCTCCTCATGCACGGTCTCGGCGCAAATGGCTACGACTTCGCCGATGTCGCGGAGATGCTGTGTCGGGCCGCAGCCCCGCGCCGATGGAGGTTTGTCCTTCCCCACGCTCCCGAGCAGCCGGTCACCATCAATGGAGGCATCCGCATGCCGGCGTGGTATGACATTCTCGATCTGGAACATCCGCGTTCGGTGAATTGGGACACGGTTTTCGCGAATCAGACGCAGATTGAGGCACTGATGGATTCCGAAACGGCTGACAAGTTCGTTCTCGCTGGCTTCTCCCAGGGAGCCGCGATGGCTCTTCACTCCGGACTGCGCCACCAGGATCGCATCGCCGGGATTCTGATGATGTCAGGATACTTCCTCGTATCGGACGGGCATCCCTGTCCGGAAAAGGCCGCCGAATTCCCGATCGGGATGTTTCACGGATCCGCCGATCCGATGGTGCCGTTCGACGCTGCCGAACAATCCGTTGCGGCACTCGCGGAGGCGGGATTCGCTCCGACGCTTGTGGCCTATCCGGGTGTCGAACACTCGGTGTGCGAGGAGGAGATCCGCGACGTCTTCGCGTGGTTGAGCGAGATCTAAGTCGAGGCTACTTGTAGAGTCCGGGACGTCCCCGACGATTCGGCGGAGCGGTCACTTGCTCCCAGGCACTCCGGGGCAAGCCGCTTTCCGCGAACCACTGCGTGGCTTCGGCGCTGTTCTGCCCGTAATACTGCTGACCGGCGCGGATCATCGCGGCTTCCTTCATTCCCGGACTAGTGATTTCGGCGGCCCAGACGACGGCGGCTTGTGGGTCGGAGGGGGCGAGGCCGCTGATGAAACCATTGATCGCGAAGTTGCGATCCGGGGAATCGGGAAGATCGACGATGTACTTGCTGGCGGCTTCCGGATCCCGCGCGCCCCACTGCGCATAGGCCGAACTGAGGCCCTCGTTCTTGCCTTTACTTGACTCGAGGGTTTCCAGCCATGAGATCGCCTTCGGCGCATCGCGCGCGGCCCAGTGGTAACTCACTTCCTCTACGACCCAGGCGTTCTGATTGTCGGAGGCGTGGTTCGACACCCACGACGCGGCATCCTCCGGATTCTGCCGCACATAATCATGCGCGACGCGATCCATCGCCGAGGCGCGCAACGGACCCTCGGGAAGATTTTCGGACCAGCGCACGGCCCCGTCCACGCCGGTGTTCTGCACCATCTTTTCGGCGACGATCTTCAAGAGGCTCGACGCGCCCTTGTCGCCTGCCTCCGCCAACCCGTAGACAAAGTCGGTCGCTGCGTTGGGATCGTTGTTCGCCAAGCCGTGGATCAATCCGCGTTTGAGATACGCTTGGTTGTTCGGAGTCTTCCCTTCGGGTGCGAGATTCGACCACCAATCTGTGGCAACGGAAGGATCGACACTCGCCCAACCCGCGAGCGTGGATTCCATGTCGCGTGCGCTCGTGTTCATCCCATCGAGCACCGCGGCCGCTCCTGTGATCTTCCCCCAAGCGTAGTGAAACTCCTGGAACTCCGGACTGCGATCTCCGAGGTGGGCGATCAGTTCGCGCAGTTCCTTTGCGTTCTCGACGGTGAGCGGCGAAAGAATCTTCGCGAAAAGTTTGCGACGTTTGATGGGATCGAGTTCCCGCTTGAACTGTTCCTTGAGTTCCTCGAGGTCCAACTGGGTGAGCGGCTGATAGGCCACCATCGGGGCGTCGTGGACGGCGGGATCGATTCGCTCGTCCCCGGCGCCGTTCATCATGAGAATCTTTTCGGCGTCGCCCGAACGGAGCCGTGAGGGCTCGGCCAGAATGTTGACCGAACCTGCGGAGCCTTGGCCAACGTTTGCTGTTGCGTTCAGTACAGGCTTGGTCACCCAACCGAGGGCGAAGGTCAGGCAGGAGAGGACGACGAGGCCCGCAATGGCGAAGTGCTTCCTGTTCATGGCGTTGTCAGCTCCATGGAACCGCAATATGGACGCGAAAATGCGAACAGCGAAATTGCGGCGAGTTCTCTTGTTTTCTACGAGAATTAGCCCTGTATGATGCGGAATGCCGCACCTCTATTTCAAACTCGTCGCAGCGTCGGCCCTGTCATTGATGCTGGTTTCCAAGGCCATCGGCGACTCATCGGCGAAGGTGGGCGATCTTCCCGTCACCGAAATCCTGAAGCGCCTTGGTGCGGAGATGGAGGCAGGTGTCACGCCTGCTCGCTTGGCTGAGTATTCTCGGCACTTTGATCGCGTGGATTTCGACAGTGACGGGCGACACTCGAAGACCGAGTACATCGAGAAGGGAACCTACCTGACGCCCATGGCGCGGCGCGGGATATTCAACGCCGCAGACAGCAATGGCGATGGTGTCGTCACGAAAGCGGAGTACACACTGAATCGGATCATCACGGACGAGGCAAAGGGTATCATTCAGGCGATGGATGATAATGGGGATCGCAAGGTGTCGGAGGGCGAGTTCACATCGCACGCCGGGGGAAAACTGGGCGACAAGAAACTCGCCCGACAGGTATTCCTCGCCTTGGATACGGACGGCAATGGATCGATTCACGTGCCCGAGTATCTTCGCGTCTGGGGAAAGTGGGCGCGGACGGGAGGCAAGGCTCCCGACCAACGACTCGCGGCGCAGAAGGGCGCGGGACGTGACGCTGGCCACGGCACCCTCATCTTCGAGGATGACTTCGAGCGCAGCGAATCCCAGGAATCGAAGGACGAGATCGGAAAGGGCTGGGGATCGAACAGCGCGAGGCGGGCTGCAGGCAACAAGCAGGTCGATCTCAAAGACGGCGCGATGTACATCTACCGTCACGAGGTCGCGGATCATGGCGTCTCGGTCACGCATCCCGCCGAGTTCCGCGACGGCACGGTGGGGCTGCGCTTCATGCTGGAAGACAAGAAGGACAGTCTCGGACTCAACTTCGCCGACCTGAAGTTCAAGGAAGTCCACGCGGGACATCTCTTCGCGGCGAGGATCGGGATCGGCCAGGTGACACTTCAGGATCTTAAGACAGGGAACATGAATCTAAAGACGCGCGAGTTGCGGAAGGCGAACAAGCTGACACCGGAGCAGAAGAAACAGCTCAGGAAGAAGGAGCGGAAGTTTTCCAACAAGCTCGAAACAGGGAAGTGGTATGACCTGCTCGTAAATGTCCGCAGCGACGAACTCCGGGTCGTCATCGACGGAAAGGAGATCGGCTCGTTTAAGTCGGAAGGCATCGCGCATCCGACGAAGCGCACCCTGCGTCTCGCCGTTCCTCGAAACGCGGTCGTCGACGACGTGAAGATCTGGAAAAAGGGGTAAGACCGTCGTTTGATGAAAGCCGTCGCATACTTCCTTTGCGCCAGTCTTGGGTGTTTCCTCGTCGTGAGGGCCGACTGGGTCCAGAGCTACGACGCAGGCTACACCGACGACAACGGCGCCTATGCGGGAGGATCGGAGATCATGCATCTCGCGGCGCACAAAGGGAAGCTCTACGCATCGAACGGGTACTGGGTCGACGCGCGGTGGGTGATTCCCCCAGAGGGGCAACGCCAATCGGCGCAGGTGCTGCGGCTCGATGCGCCGGACGCGCAATGGCAGGTGGATCTCGAGATGGGGAAGTCGAACGACGGACTCAGGCTCGAATATATGAAGGGGAACATTCTCAAGTCGGTGACCTTCACCCGGGACGGAAAGGGGAAGCCCTTGGCGAAGCCGGACAATCTCCTCGTGATGGCGGCCGGGGCGAACTTCGAGCGTGGCGGTGCGGTGTCGGCGTGGGTGCGTGATGATGCGAAGGGAACGTGGACGCACACCTTGGTGCGTCACGGCTCGAGCAATGGCGGCGTGCGCTGGGTGCCGCGGGACATGGAGCTCTATCGCGACAGGGTGACCGGTGTCGAACACCTGATCATGTCGCTCGGCAATCCGGGAATCATTTCCGGTGTCCACGATGCCACCGTTCCCGGAAAGATTCGGTGGAGCCGCAATCTTGAATACCCGTTTCTCAATCAAGGCAGTTTCAAGACGCGACCGCTTGGCATGACCCAGGCCAACGGATCCCTCTTCTTTTCCGAAGGGGACCGGATCTACCAGCGCGTCGATGGCGAACGACCGAGCTACGTCGAGATCCTCGATCTGTTTTCGGATACGGACACCGATGTCGGAGGCATCCGCGGGCTCACGAGCGTCCCCAATCCCAAGGGCGAGGGTGATTCGCTGTTGTTTCTCTGGGCGCCGGGCGCGCGCTCGAAGAGTCAGGTGAAGCGCCTCGATCCGGACGGCAAGGGTGGCTACCGGCTCCACGACGAAGCCGAAATCATGGAGATGATGCGCAGGGAGCTCGATGTCGAGGTCACCTACACCTTGGGGGCGCACAACATGATGTATCCGATCACCGATCCGTCGACTGGGGAGACGGTGCACATCATCGGGTTTCAGGGCAACATCCGGGGGAAGAACCAACTGCGATGGAAAGGCAGTGCGCTTTACGCGGGCGCAATGTATGCCATTCGACACGCCGATCAGAGCTATACGGTGCACGAAGTGAACGGGCGTTATCAGCCGGGCCGCCATGTTCTCGTGTCGCCACGGACGTTCTGCCTGTCGCCTTTCGGTGATGGCGATCTCTACATCGGCGGGCACGATTCCAGCCGAAAGATCTCCGACGACATGGCGTGGATCTTCAAGGCGCCGTTGCAGGTGGCGCTTGGAGAACGCGAGGGGAAACCCGCGTCACCGCCGCGTCCCCCGCGCAGGCCGGACGAACGATTGCTCGCGGGTCCAGTCTACGAACTGCGCATCTACCTCGCCAACGAGCGTCGCTTCCAACATCTCATCAAACGTTTTCGCGAGCACACCGACCGGATCTTCAAGAAGCACGGGCTCGAATCGATCGGCTATTGGATTCCCACCGAAGGTCCGGCCAAAAAGCGCCGCAGATTCATCTACATCCTCAAGCATCCGTCGCGCTACGCCGCCTATGTGAACTGGACGAACTTCTCCAACGACCGCGAGTGGGAAGCCGTGCTCGATCAGCCGGAGTTCCAGAGCCTTCTCGCCGAAAGGCCGACGAGCGTTTTCTTGAACACGACGGATTACTCCGCAGCCGCTGCCGATACGATCGAGAAACCCGGCGGCATCTACGAACTGCGCACCTATGTCACGAATCCGGGCAAGCTATCGAATCTGAACGCGCGTTTCCGCGATCACACCACGCGCATCTTCAACAAGCACGGCATGAAGAACGTCGCCTACTGGACGGCATTCGACAAACCGGACTCGGAAAACACGCTCATCTACCTCATCCATCACGCCAGCCGCGAGCAGGCCGATGCCAGTTGGAAGGCCTTCGGGAGCGATCGCGAATGGCGGAAGGTCGCGAAGGAATCGCAGGTCGACGGCAAGTTCCTCGCCAAGCCGCCCGAGCGCATCTACCTAAAGTCACTGGAATTCTCGCCGATGAAGTAGGTAAACTCCATCCTAGACGATCGGTTGATTCTCAGTTGGTTGATCTGTAAACACCCCAATTGGATCTGCCGCAGCATGTTACCGGTCAGATGAACTATGAGGCGGTGCTTGGGTATCATCCAGAAGTCATTGACTACGGTTCGGACTACTGAACAATCGAGCCGCAGAACAAGCAGAGGAGACGACTCACCGCCGCTGCGCAGTTGAAAGTCGTGGGGGACATGCCATCCTAAACCATGTCCGGGAGCGCGCTGCCTTAGGTGGGCGGCATCTCTTTTACCTTCGGCAGAGAAATGAAAGCAGCAGTCAAACTCCTCACCCTCTCGATAGCACTTGCCGCGATTCTTGTGGCGTCGTGCAACCCGCGGAAAGCGGACGACACAAGCGGATCCGAAGACGCTGCATTTACCGAGTATCAAGTAATCGAGTTCTCGCAGCCCCAGCATACGCCAAACAGGATCACCTTTGATGGTGCGCTCAAACAGGACTTCGAGAAAAAATGCAGTGAAATGCTGCAAGCGGGGTGGCAGCCCGCTGGTGGAATAGCAGTCACCTTTGACGAGAGTGGACGAAGAGTCATGGGATACGCTCAGGCATTCTATCGTTGACGGGGGGTCACCCTCGGTGGATCCGAAAACGGCGAACAAGGCGGCGAGATCTCCAACCAGCGCGGACTCAGCTTGCGGAAGCCCACGTTCCGGCGCACCATCACCGAGCGAACCAAACAATAAAGACGAGGATTGAAAATGCCCTCCCGGACTTCCACTCAAAACCTTCTTTCCCAACTCGGTGCGGACACCATCAAACTTGGCGATATCAAGAAAATGGCCAAGGAAATCAAGAAGGATCACGATTTGGCCATGGAGTTGTGGGCCACTGGAGATTTTCATCCACGCATGCTGGCAGTCCTGATCATGGACAAAAAGGAACTCACCCAAGACGTGATGAATCGTCTGGCCGATGACTTGCAGACCAATGAAACGGATCACCGGCAGCAGATCGCCGACTGGTTGCTGGCGAACCAGCTCACGAAAGACAAGAAGACGGTCGAGCTGCTTGAGAGCTGGGCAAAGGAGTCATCGCCGATTCTCCGCCGCTTGTTCTGGTATCATCAGGCGCGTTTGCGCTGGACTGGTAAAGCTCCGCCGGACAACACGGCTGATTTGCTGGATTCACTGGAGACGGACATGGCAAGTGCGGAGCCCGAGGTGCAGTGGGCGATGAATTTCACTGCGGGGTGGATCGGCATTCATGAACCGGAGCATCGTTCGCGTTGCATCCAGTTGGGAGAAAGATTGGGACTGTATAAGGACGACCCTGTTTCCCGCGGCTGCACGCCGAACTACCTCCCGGAGTTCATTCGAATCGAAGCCGCAAAACTGGAATCTAAAACAAGAGAGTAGGTGTTCGGCCCGTAGGGAACATGAAGCCCGTTTGGAGCATATGTGTGGCCTTGCTGGTTCCGACATTGGTTGCCAAGGAGTTTCAAGGCCAAGAGATCGGACTTGTGGCGAGGGCACGTCGCCTATGGGAGAGTCTATGGCAAGAAGCTTGGTTGGTAGCGCTCGAGGTGGAGCCGGTCGAGCACTACAAGAAGCCTCGTCTCGTGCGAAACTGATGGTAGCAATCACTGTCGAATGAAGGAAGCAATTAGAGCCGGATTTCCATCGACGATTTCTTTTCCCGAGGATCTGGCGCGCCTCTGTGATTGGACCGAGGCGAACGGTTATCCGATCAGCGGAGACTTCGAACTCCGTGCTGACGATGGAGAAGCCATCTACTGGTGGTTTCGATCGCACGCGGTGGACGATCGGTTGGCGCAATTCGGTGCGGGTCCCGATGGATCCTTGTATTGCATCTGGCGTCAGGATGACGGACGCCAGCCCATCGTGCATCTGGGCTCCGAGGGTGACGGACTGATGGTATTGGCTCGCGACATGAGGGAGTTCATCATCCTCTTGGCGATCGGTTACGAAGAGATTGGCTTCGACGACCTCGAAAGCCCGCCCCAAGACGCGGATGGCATCAACCGAGAGTTCCAGAAGTGGGTCGAGGAGACATTTGGCGTTGGGATCCCCGCAGCAGGCAATGAACTCGTTGAGCGAGCGGGTCGAGAACAGGATGACTTCGCTGCGTTCGTGAATGCGATCGTCAGCGAAGATGGATAGAGAGAGCGCGTGTTGCTTTCATCTTCATTATCGGGTCCTTGTCGTCTCACGCGTTCTGTGTTGGGCGGCGTCACGAGGCGCCGCTGATGATTTCCTCGCGCCCGATCAGCAGAGGCGCCGCGAACAAGCGAGGGAGACAAGAAGAAGAATCGGAAACGTGATGGATGGTTTCATTTGCCTAATTTGTATTCGACCCAGCCGAGCGTCTTCATCTGCTCGAGCCACGCCACGGTGAAATCCGGCTTCTTTCCTTTCCCGCCGCGTTTGTGCCAATCGATGATTTCCTCGCGCCATTTGTTCAGCTTCTTCGCGATGTCGGCGGGCATGCTGCGCACCTCAACCGAGTGATCACCGCGATCGGTTTTTTGATGCTCGACGGTTTCGGTGAAGGCACGGTTGCCGCGGAACGGCTTGGTGCAGGGGAACATGAATTCGTCCTCACCTTCGACGGAGCGGAACACGACCACCATATGTCCCTCCGGCACGTTCTTGGTCCGACCTTTGACGCGGAAACTGTGTCCCAGTTTGTCTCCCTTTTTCGGGGATCGGATGTCTACCGTGGGCTTTGCCGTGTCCGCCTTGGACTTCTTGTCGTTCGCACTAGCGGGCGTCCCAAAGCAAACGATGAGCGCGGCGGTAGCGGTTAGGATTTGTTGCGTCATGCGGTCGGAGGCTATCACGCGGCCCATGCGCGAACAAGCGCGTCCGGCTTGAAATCGAGGCGAACCCAACGATCATCCCCTGATGTTCCGATCCCTCACCATCGTTCTGTTGCTCTTCTGTGCGGTGCTTTCGTGCGGAGCGCAGGAGAGGCAAAAGATCGAAGCGCTCATCGTGGATGGTCGGAACAACCATGATTGGCAGGTCACGACCGATGCGCTGCGCGCGATTCTCGAAGCGACGGGGCGATTCGAGGTGACGGTGTCGACCGCGCCGGAGTTGAAGATTTCAACGAGCCCGAGGCAGCCGAAATCGGACGACCCGGAGGTGAAGGACGCGTTCGAAGTGTATGAGGCAGCGTTCAAGGTACTGACGAAGCCGACGAAGGACGCGTTCGAAGAGACTTGGGATTCGTGGCGTCCGGATTTCGCTGCTCACGATGTCGTCGTTCTGAACTACAACGGCCAAGACTGGCCCGAGCCGACGAGGAACGCCTTCGTCGAGTACGTGAAGAACGGCGGTGGCGTGCTTCTCGTGCACGCGGCGAACAATGCGTTCCGCAATTGGCAGGAATTCAACGACCTCATCGGCATGGGATGGCGACCGAAGCTTTTTGGCAGGGCGATGAAAATCGATTCCCAGACCGGCGAGCCGTACTGGGACGAGGACGCGGGGAACTCGGGTCATGGTTCGAAGCACGCGTTTCAAGTCACGGTCCGGAAGCCTGAGCACCCGATCATGAAGGGACTGCCGAA
>CAJIAN010000968.1_pt1 | contig 14595 bp, 8 predicted proteins | sample 9199061 | NCBI WGS metagenome assembly CAJIAN01 (sample SAMEA7708264, study PRJEB35096) | sediment metagenome | biome: marine neritic benthic zone biome [ENVO:01000025]; feature: sediment [ENVO:00002007]; material: shallow marine sediment [ENVO:03000034] sea grass bed [ENVO_01000059] ...
CAACGATCCGTTCGGGCGGAGAGTTCCCGAGGAGAAGCCTATCGAGATGGAGGGGGATCCGATGGTCTCGCGCTGGCTCGCTGGATTGCGTCATCCAACCGGCCAGATGGTCATTCACGACGGGAGCGTCTACTTCAAGAACCACTTCGAACTTGTCTCCTGCGACATCGCGACGGGGAAACTTCAGTGGGTCGGATTTCGCAACAAGTTTCCGCTCGATGAGCAGACCTCGTTTCTTTCGGTGTACTCGCGGTCCGTCGGTGGAGGACGGGAGCAGATGGGAATGGAAGAGGCCGAACTTTTCGCAGACCGCGTGCACCAGACGCTGTGCCTCGTCGATGACGCGATCGTGACCTATCAGGGCCCCTCCTACGATTCGGACGACGAGACGGGGGAGATGGACGATGCGAGAAACGTCCGGAATCGGATGATCATGCGACGCGGCGGCGGCGGTGGGGGCCGTCTGAGAAACAATCACATCGCCGCCTACGACACGAAGACTGCGAAGTTGCGCTGGAGACGGCGCTCCAGCGACGGGAGCTACGGTTCCCAGGTTTCCTTCACTGGCAGTCCCGCGCCGTACGGTTCGCTTTTGCTGACGCCGGTCCATCACGGGAACGCTCTCTGGATCTATGCCCTTTCGATCGATGACGGTCGGACTTTGTGGAGGTCGTTTCTCGCCAACGAGCCTGCGAACAGTGTCACCCCGTTTTCTCCGGTGGCAGTGGCCGTGGACGGTGGCGACGCCTACGTCGCGAGTGGAGCGGGGATCGTGTTCTCCATCGATGCCGTCTCGGGGAGTCTGAACTGGGCCGTCCAGTATCAACGATCGCGAAAGGGAACTCCGGAAGTGAATACCAATCGCTGGCGCCCGGCCAGCCACGCCAGTACGATCCTCGATGGCTGGCGTGAAGATACGGTCATCCCTTGGGGACGAAACATCATCATCGCTCCGTCTGATGCCGATCATCTCATTGCGCTCGATCGGAGAACGGGCTTGCTCGAGTGGGAATCCGGCAAAAAGCCGCTCGAGACTTCCTTGGCTTGCGACTACGTGATCGGGGTCGTCGACGGTAGGCTCTACGCCGCGAGTGCCGAGATCGTTCGCTGCTACGAAGCATCCGGCGGTTGCATTCTGTGGCAGACACCGATCAAACCGTCCTACAGCCGCGGCATGGTGACGGCGGAAGCCGTCTATATTCCGCTCAAGAACAGCATTCTCAGGTTGGATCTGAAGACCGGGGATGTCCTCGGAGAAATCCCCGTCCAGACCGAAGGCGAGGAACCCGTGGGCAATCTCTACAGCGATGGAAACCACGTGCTTGTCTTCGGACTGCGTCGCATCAGTGCCTATGGTCCTGGCGACGTCGCCGAGGATGTTCCGGAACCGGCGCCGGATTCTGATCCGACCTCACAGAGCGAAACCAACCCGGAAGATGCAGGAGTGGAACGCGCAGCCGACGAATCTGAGCGAGAGGGGAAGAAGAGAGGCATCGGTCCGGATGGCAAACCCGAATCGGGATAACAACGATGAGCAAGCAATCCCAAAACAAATCACGTCGCGAGTTTCTCGCCGCCTCGAGCGCCTTTGCCGCCCTCGGCGGACCTGCGATGGGCAAGGTCGAGAAAAGCGTCGAGGAACTGATGACGCCTGATGCCAAACGAGCGGTCGAGCGCGGGCTCAGATTTCTCGCCGGAGCTCAGGTGAAGAATGGCGCCGACCGAGGCGCGTTCGGAAGCACTGGCTACTCTGGAAGTGTTGGCATTTGCGCCCTCGCGGGCCTCGCCTTCATGGCTGCGGGCAACACGCCGGGAACCGGAAAATACGGAAAGGAAGTCGATCTCTGCACGGAGTTTCTTTCGCGCAACACTCAGAAGACCGGCTACATCGCGCGCACCCAGCGGGCGGTGGGGAACATGTATGGTCACGGGTTCGCAACCCTCTTCCTCTCGCAGGCCTACGGCATGTCGCGGAAGAAGGAAGTGGGAGAAAAGCTGAAGCTCTCGATCGCCTGCACGCTCGCCGCCCAGAACAACGAAGGTGGATGGCGGTATCAGCCGGTCAAGTCGAGCGCCGACCTGTCGGTCACCGTATGCCAGATCATGGCGCTGCGAGCAGCGCGGGATGCGGGAATCAATGTGCCTGACAAGGTGCGCGAGAAGTGCATCGACTACGTGAAGCGCAGTCAGAATTCGGACGGGAGCTTTCGCTACACGTTGAATGGTGGTCACTCGACCTTCGCGCTCACCGCCGCAGGTTTGGTCTCATTGTTCAGCGCCGGTATCTACGAGGGGAAGGCCGTCGACAAGGGTTTGACCTATCTCAAGAAGCGGATGAACGCCGCCGAACGTCACTACTACTACTACGGGCATTACTACGCCGTGCAGGCGATGTGGCATGCAGGGGGAGATTGGTGGAATGACTGGTTTCCCAACATCAGGGGCAAGCTGGTGAAGTCGCAGACCGCAAGCGGGGCATGGACGGACTCCTCCTACGGGCCCGAGTTCGCCACTGCGATGGCCTGTATCATCCTCCAGATGCCAAACGACATGCTTCCCATTTTTGCGCGGTGACCTTCGGCTCTGCCGCACCTATTGACCTCCCAATTGTGATTCTCGCGGACAATACCCTGCTAAAGATTCTCGGTTTCAACAAGGACGCCGCACCCAAGGATGCGGTACCTAAAGATGCCGATCTGGAGTTCGCATTCACGAATCTGCCGGAGTCCGTCGGAGTGTTCGTTTTCATTGGCGTCGCCGCCCTCCTTGTTGCATTCACGGTGCGCATCTATCGCCGTGAGAACGCGGCCTGCCCGCGCGGGGTCAAACATCTGCTTGCGGCCCTCCGCGTCGTTACGCTGATCGTCCTGCTGCTCGTCTTTCTGAATCCGGCGGTGACCTACACGAAGTCACGCTCGCTCCTGCCCGTCGTCACGGTACTGCGGGATGCCTCGCAGTCGATGAACGTGGCCGACGCCTACGAAGACGACGCCGCAGCCAAGGCCGCAGGGCGCGTTTTTGGCAAGGGAGCGGACGCCGTCCGTCAGGATCCACCGGCCAGAACCGAACTTGTCGACGCCGTGTTCTCGGCCGACGATTGGAAACTTGTCAGGGACCTCGAGGCGAAGGGGCGTCTCCGTGTTCTCGATTTTTCGAATGGCATCTCGGAAGCACGGCGCACCGAGGCGGCGCCCGAGGCGACCGCCGAAGAAGAGAGCGAAAGCGAGGCGGCTGATCCGATCCGTGGAGTGGCCTCACTTGAGGCCGTGGGCACGGGCACTGACCTCGCGCGCGCGCTTCGCGAGGGCATCTCCGAAAAGCTGACCTCGGCGGTTGTCATCTTCACCGATGGTCAGCACAACGCCGCGGGCGAGCTCGAGGAAGCAATCGCCGCCGCTCGCAATCGAGGGGTTCCGGTCTATGTGGTCGGGGTCGGCGATCCCGTCCGTCCGGTGAATCTTGCCGTATCCGGTGTGTACGCGGACCCGCAGGTTTGGAAGGGGGATCCGTTCGAGGTCCAGGCAATCGTGAGCGCTCAGGGAGTGAAGGAGGACGTGATCTCAGTGGAACTCGTGCGCAAGGGCGAACCGAACGAGGACGGGACACCCGCTCCCGATTCCGAAGATGTGGTGCTGGACAAGCGGGAGATCACCCTGAGCGAGGGAAAGCCCCAGGAGCGCCTGAGTTTCTCCCATACCTTCGAAGAACCCGGGATCCAGTGGCTCACGGTTAGGGTTCGCCCCGTGGGAGAAGAACGCAATACTGATGACAACGAGCCACCGTCCCCGTTGCGGGTCAAGGTGCTCGATGACCGCGCGAAGATTCTCATGGTTGCCGGTAGTCCGAACTGGGACTACCGCGCACTGACGCGCCTGCTCATGCGCGAGCCGACGATCGAACTCGCGTGCTGGCTTCAATCGCTCGATGAGGGTAGGCAGCAGCAGGGGAACCGATCGCTGAAGGAACTCCCGGCGACGCAGGATTCGCTCTTCGAATACGACGTCGTGCTTTTGCTGGACCCGAATCCGAACGAGTTCGATGAGAGTTGGATCGATTTGTTGAAGCGTTTCGTTCGCGAGCACTCGGGCGGGTTGCTCTACATGCCGGGACCCATCCACTCCGGACCGTTCCTCGGGAATCCGCGGACAGGGTCGATCAAGGACCTGTTGCCGGTTTCTCTGGGAGACGTCGGCGACATGGAGGTAGCCGCCCTGTTGGCGACCAACAACCGCGAATGGCCATTGCAGGTTGTGCGTTCAAACGTCGATCAACCGATCATGCGGTTCTTTCCCGAGACAGAGCAGAGCATGGAAACCTGGAAGAGCCTGCCGGGAATCTTCTGGAGCTTCGCCGCCGTCGAAGCCAAGCCTGGCGCCCGCGTTCTGATCGAGCATTCCGACCCGACGCTGCGGAGACGTGATGTCGCCCGACCGCTGCTCGTCACGGGGCAGTATGGTTCGGGTCGCACGGTCTACATGGGCTTCGACGGTTCGTGGCGCTGGCGCAATTCCGGTTACGATGCCGAATTCTACAAGCGGTTCTGGGTTCAGATGGTGCGCTACCTCGTCGAAGGGCGGACGTTGGCCGGAAAGCGTCGGGGCGTGATCGAAACCGCACGGGCGCGCTACGAAGTCGGGGACCGGGTGCGCTTCACCGCGCGGCTGAAGGAACTCAACTACGACCCCCTCGAGGCAGAGGAGGTGACGGCGGAGGTTCTCGTGCCCGGAAGCGAACCAATCGCGCTCCCGTTCAGGAAGGTGGAGAACACGCCAGGCGGGTTTCAGGCGACACTGCCAGTTGCTTCGCCCGGGCAGTATGTGACCCGGATCGAGCTTCCCGGCGAGGGCGCCGAAAAACTGCTGATCGAGAAGAGCATCACGGTCACGCTGCCGGTGAAGGAGACGCAGCAGACGTGGCTCGACCAACCGCAGCTGCGCGAAATTGCCGCCACCACGGGGGGCGCCTACTTCGATATCGACCAGACTGCGGGCCTTGCCGCAGCCCTGCCAGATCGCATCCGGCGTCTCGAGATGCGCAGCCAGCCCATTCCGATCTGGGATACCAACCGTGTGCTTATCCTGATCGTCGTTTTGCTCACCATTGAGTGGGCGCTCCGCAAACGATTCAAACTTCTATGACCACTCCCGAGGACAGACGCAGCCGGCTTGCGGCAGCGAAAGGACTTCGCAGAAAATTGCGCCAGCTCCGGCGCGGAGTCACGCGCTGGTTCCTCGTCGATGGGGTCAATCGCATCTTGCTCGCAATCGTCGGACTCTGCGTCGCCAGCTTTCTCATCGACCGGTTTTTCCGGATGGATCGCGCACAGCGCGGTGTGATGCTGGGCCTCATGATCTTCCTCGCCGTCTGGGTTGCCTGGCGCTACCTGCTCAAGCCTCTCGCCGCCCGGGTTTCGGAAGACGCACTCTGTCTCGAGTTGGAACGCCAGAATCCGAAGGCTGCCGAGAAGATGATCAGTGCTCTCGAGTTTTCCCGCATGGATTGGTCCAAGCACGAAAACGTCTCGATGGACATGGTCGAGCGGACGATCCGCGAGGGGGAGCAGATCGGCAGAAGGATGCACACGGGGACAGTGCTCTTCGGTGAGAAGTTCGCCGGCAATGTCTTTCTACTAGGCCTCCTCGCTGTCATCGTCGGCGGAACCGTAAGCTGGGGGATGGCCAAACCGGATTCGATGATCGCCACGTGGTTCGACCGGAATGTAATGCTCGGCAACGCGCAGTGGCCGCAGGACCATATTCTCGAGATCGAAGGTGCGGAAGGCGGGAACCTCGCCATTCCGCGGGGGGATGACTGGCCGTTGATGGCAAAGGTTCGGGAAGGCTACTTTTCCCTGCCGGACGAGGTGAAGGTGGAAATCAAAACCACCAGTGGAACGCGCTTCGAATACATGGACGATGTCGGCGAGGGAATGAAGTATCGCGTTCTCCTGCCTTCGGTTTCGGAATCGTTCCAGTTCCGCCTCATCACCAAGAAGTTCGAATCGGCATGGTACAACGCCGTGCTCGTCAACCGACCCGAACTCACCACCGTCCGCCTTACGGTTTCACCGCCAAAATACACCGGCGTCGAGCCGCAGGAGCTTCCGGCGGGCAGCGGACCCTATTATCTGCTCGATGGCACCTCGCTTAGGATCGAGGGCGGGGCATCCAAGAGCTTGAAGCTCGCGAGGCTTATCGCGGGGGAAAAGCACCTCCCGCTGCCGCTGACCGGGGCAACGACGTTCTCTGGCGATATCCCTCCGGGAAACGTGGTGGCCGGAACGTATTGGATCGAGATCGAGGACACGGAAGAACTTCTCCTGCCCGGAGCCAAGGAGATGACCGGACTCGGAGCCAGAGAGCCCGCCCGATTCAAAGTGCGCATCAAGGCGGATAAAACACCCTCGGTGAAGGCGGCCCTGCAGGGCGTCAGCGGCCTTGTCGTTCCGAACGCGCGCATACCCTACAACGTCAAGATCGAAGATGACTACGCTGTCGAGTCCGTGAGAATCGACTATGCATGGAAGTCCGATGACGCGGAAGCGAAAGAGCAAACCGGCACGATGAAACCAGAGGGCGATCCTTTGGAGAACGAAAAAACGCGTGTCGCCTACGATAGCGCCATCGAACTGGGCCCGATGAACATCCCCGCCAATTCCCGGCTCAGTTTCCGTTTCAAGGCTGACGACAACGATACGGTGAACGGACCAAAAGTCGGGGAATCGACGCGCCTGCTTCTGCGGGTGGTGAGTGAATCCGATTTGCGAATGGATCTGCTCAGGCGCGAGAAGGAACAGAGGCAGATCCTCTCCGAACTGCTGACGAAGCAGGACATCCTTCTGACCGACTGCCAGGCGATGCAGGCCGAGGTGCGCGGGATTCCGGAACTCTCGCCATCCCACCGCGACCGCTTCGTGAGACTGCAGAAACGCCAGAAACTTCTGGGCTCGAATTTGCTTCCGATGATCCGGCGCATGACCGGTATCGTCGATGAGATCGCGAACAATCGTCTCGACGACGAGGAGAACACGCTGTCGAAGCGAATTATGGAAAACGTGGTCGCACCGATCGCGGTCGCGCACAACACCTCGCCTCTTGCCGTGATCGCCTTGGGGAGTGCCCGCCGCGACGCCGAAGGCTGGGAGAGTCGGCATGCGAAGATGACGGAGGCAATCCAACACCAGCAGCAGATCATTGCCGAGATCAAGAAGGCCATCGTTCACATGGTGAAGAACGAGGACTTCCAAATGGCGGTGAATTTGCTTTATGAAATCCAGAAATCGCAGCAGGATCTTAAGAAGCTCACTGAAGAGGAAAAGCAGAGGAGGATTGAGGAACTTCTGAAACAGGAAGCCGAAAAGAGGAAGGCGAACGATGACAACAAACCGGTGGATGGAGCCGGTAACCCTGAAAAACCATGAAAACAAAATCGCGAATTGGAACCGTGGTCGCTCTTAGTTTCAGTCTGCTGATCGCCGACAATCTTCCGGCTCAGGAAGCCCCGCCGACCTCGGAGACTGCCGAGAACAGTCCGCTCGGGGTTCGTCAGCAGAGAATCAAGCGCATGCTCGTCGATTTGGAGCGACAGTTCGGTGAAATCGCTCGCAAGCTCGAGGCGGAACAACCGGAGCAGTCGGCGAAGCTGAACTCGGCGTTCAAGCGATCCAAGGAATTGCTCCTCCAGCAACGTGTCGATGAGATCACCAAGTTGCTCGACGTTGCGAAATTGGAGACTGCAGTCGAGGCTCAGGAGAAGATGGTCAAAGACGTGAAGTCGCTCATTGAGATGCTTCTCGAAGATGAGGATCCGATGGACAAGCTCGACGACGACATCGAGCAACTCGAGGCGTGGAAGAAGAAGCTAGACGACCTCATTGCGGACGAGAATGACCTCAAGAACGAGACCGATATCCTTGATGACAAGGACGGCGTGCTGAACTCGCTCGACAAGCAGATCGATAAGCTCAAGGAGATCATCGAGTCCCAGGAGGGACTGAAGTCGAAGACTTCCGAAGACGGCAAGAAGGGACAGGATCAACTGGATCAACTCGCCGACAAGCAGTCGAAGCTGCGCAACGAAACCGAGAAGTTGTCCGGCGCCGTCGAGCGAAACCTCGGCGAGTCGAAGAAGGAGGATGCACCCGAAACGCCCGGATTGAATGCGTTGCGCATGGCTCAGAGCGATCAGAAGGGTGCGGCTTCCGAGATGGAGAAGGGAAAGGCGGACGAAGCCGAGCAACGTCAGGGAGACGCACTTGATGATCTGAAGAAGGCCCTCGGCGAACTCGAAAAGGAGAAGGAACGCATTGCCGGACTCGGTCCTGAAAAGTCCGATGAACTCGCAGAACGCCAGGAGAAGACCGGAGAGGATACCGGTGAACTGGGTGACGAGATGGCGCAGTCGCCGCAGGCGTCGGAGAACTCCGAAGGCCAGAATGGCGTGCAGAAGGCGCAGCAGGCATTGGAGAGCGCGAAGCAGTCGATGGGCAAGGCGTCCAAGAATCTTGCGCAGCAGAACTCGGGGGACGCTTCCAAGAACCAGAAGAAGGCACTCGACGATCTCGAGGAGGCTCGGGATCAGATCGAGCAGCAGTTGGCGGAGCTGAAGGAGCAGCAAAAGGAGGAGCGACTCGCCCAATTGGCGGAGATCTTCGGGGAGATGCTGGAGCGTCAGAAACTCGCCACTGCGGGAACGCTCGCCATCGATGAGGGGCGGGATCCGGAGAAGCTGAAGCGTGCCGAACGCCTCGCGCTGAACAAATGGTCCTCGGAGGAGAAGGCCCTCGCGGAGATGGCGACGGATGCCTTCGACCGACTCGTGGATGAGGATCTCAGCGTTGTGTTTCGGACCGTGGTGGAGGGACTTGTCGACAGCCTCCTGAGCGTGGCCAAAGAGATGGACAAGCAACGCACTGGCGTTTTTGTCCAGCGGTCGCAGAAGGAGATCGAGACCACGCTTGAAGAATTGCTCGCCGCCTTGGAGAAGGCGCAGGAGCAGATGGCACAGGAACAGCAACAGCAGCAGCCGGGAGAGATGGCTCAGGGCCAGCAGCCGCTTCTTCCCCCATCCGCGGAACTGAAACTTCTCAAACTAAGCCAGGAGCGAATCAATCGCCGAACTCTCGACCTCGACAACGAGCGTGCCAAGGGAGATCTCGACGAGGATCTGGCAAAGATCCTCATGAAAATCACCATCCTGCAGGAGGATCTCAGCACGATGGCGCTCGAGATGGCGGCGAGAGCGCAGTTGCGCGGGGCGGAGATCGACTAGGAAGAGAAAACCTAACAAAGCCATGAAGAAGAAATCCATTTTCACATTCGCCACGTTGACCGCCCTGTGCGGCGGCCTCGTAGCGGCGCCGACCGACCGCGCGGTGGAGAAGTTCAAGACACACGCCGAGTCCCAATCGGAGTGGAACGAAACCGCGAAACTTGCACTTGAGGAAGCAGAGGGTCCGGCACGAATCACGGCGGCACTTCGTCTGATGCATCCCGACTTTGCCAAGGCGGTCGAGGCTGTCACCGGCACGCCACTGGACAAGGATATGGAGCCGCTCAAGGCGTTCGCCGAGGGAGAAGACCCTTGGCTTGCCGCAGAGGCGTCCTACTATCTCGCGCGGGCGCTTGGCAATCTCGGTCGCCATGAAGATGCAGTGCCGCTGATGCAGGCGATCAACGAGAAGTTCGCCGACACGTCGGCGCGAATTCCGGAGTCGCATTTCTATCAGGGAATCAGCCTGATGAATCTGTTGCGTCGCGACGACGCTGCGGATGCCCTGAATACCTTCATCGATGACTATCCGAAAGCCCCGACACGACTGCGAGACCAGGCGATGGAGGCCATTTCCACGCTCGAGTCGATCGAGGAGGGATCCATCGGTGACGTTGCGGATCACATGGGGTTGAGTGGGCGTCGCCTCGGTCTTGAGGATTCGGGCAAGCCGACACAATCGGTGCAGAAGAAGATCGTCGACATGCTCGAGAAGTTGATAGAGGAGGCGGAGAAGCGGGAGAAGGAACAGCAGCAACAACAGCAGCAGCAGCCGGGCGGGTCCAGCAGCCAGTCTCAGGGAGGGAATCCCGGAAACAGTGAGAGCAATCAGCAGGGCGGCAATCCGAACGCGCAGCAGCCTCCGAAATCTCTGCGTCGCGTGCGGGGCGCCGCGAAGAGCGCATGGGACGATCTGCGCGAGCGCAAGCGCACCGCCGAGGCGCTTTCTGCCCTGAAGTCGCAGTATCCGCCGCGTTATCAGGCTCTCATCGAGCAGTATTTTCGCGACTTGCAGGAGAGTTCCGAGGAGGAGAGCCCCGAATAATGGATCTCCGCTGTTCAGCACTCGCGCTGCTGGCTCTGGCGACGCCGTGCGGTGCGATTGACCGCATTGTCACTCTCGAAGGCGACGTGATCGAGGGAGCCGTCACTGCGGTCACGACGGACGACGGGATCGTGATCGACGGGAATCGAATCGATTTCGAGGGCGTGCGAAGCATCCTCCCGGGTGCGGGTTCAGGTGTCGCAGGGGAACTGGAAACGGTCGAGGTCACGCTGGTCTGCGGCAGCACGCTCCCCGTGACGCGCGTGTCGCTCGAGAACGAGGAATTCACCCTCGATGTGCCGATTGTCGGACGGACGACCTACGCCATCGACGTCGTGCGTGCCTTGCGGATCCAGGATGAGCGTGAGGACTCCCGTTATCACAAGGCGATGCGGGAATTGGACGACACGCGTGAGCAGGATACGTTCTTTTTCCTCCAGAAAGGGGAACTGCTGGAGGAGGACGGTCTCGTCGAGCAGATTGACGATGAAGAGCTCGCTTACGATCGTGGTGGCGACAAGGGGGTCGAGGATGTGCTACGGAGCAATGTCTACGGGATTGTTCTAGCGTCGCCTCTGGATATCGAGGCGGAGAAGCGCCCCTACAAGGTGACCCTCGACGGAGGAGCGCGCTTCCACACGGATTGGCTGGCCCGCGAAGGGGATCTCCTCCGGATGAAGATCATCGGCGATGCAGAGGTCACGGTTCCTTGGGAGAATGTCAGGGGAATCGTCGTCCATTCGAGTCGTCTCGTTTTTCTCTCGGACCTGAATCCCACCGAGGTGGAGGAGCGGGCAATTATCGCGCCCATGCGCTCATGGCAGCGCGATCGCAGTGTCACCGGACAGCCGCTGACCATTGGCACGCAGCGATTCGAGAAAGGGGTTGGACTCGCTGGCGGGATGCAGATCACATGGGCCTCGGACGAATACGACCGCTTTGTCGCCACCATCGGTCTCAACGCACTGTCGGGAATAGCGGGGAATTGCGACTACGTCGTTCGCACAGGCGATCGCGAACTTCTTCGCCGTCGCGTGAACGGTGGGGATGCACCCCAAGTGATCAAGGTCGATCTCGCCCGTGCAAACTCGGTGACGCTTGCCATCGAGCCCGGAGAGAATCTCGATCTCTCCGACCACGCCGACTGGGGAGATGCCTGTCTCGTCGAGATGAAGTAGGTTTCGCGATCTATTCGCGTTTTCCAATCACCCCGATCTCCGCGGCAGATCCCCATGCGTTGCCTTCGACTTCGGAAAGCACGCGCACTTTCACGAACCGACCTGTGACCGGTTTGCAATCGGCCGCCTGTGCTTTCTTTTCCTTCTTGAAAGTCGCTTTCACCGCGGCCTCACCGAATTCCTTGGCGGAATCGCTCACGTAGAACTCCGTCTCCGCGAACGTCCCGTTCCATCCGTTGTCCTGGCGGGCAAGGTAGCGGAATCCAGTGATCTTGTGCCGCGCACCGAGATCGATCACCAGTTCATGAGGATGCTTCGCCAGTTTGTCCGACCACTGCGAATGCCAGACCGTGTGAGGCTTGCCGTCGATCGCGTAGGCGGCTTTGCGGCCGTTTGCATGGTTCTCACTGCTGAAACGGACCAGCGTCATTGAATCGGGAGGGATGAGGTTCGTCTCCTTGATCCGGTTCGCTTTCCCACGTGGCTTTCGCGGATTGTTGTCCGCTCGTGAAGTGCCCCACTTTGCCCAGCGATCGCGCTCGTGGCGCTCGCGCGAGGGATCGAGATACGTGCCCGGTTTCGCGGGGGTGTGGGCCTCCTTCGCGAATGCCTGGAGCTTCTTCAGCATGTCGGGGTGCTTCTCGGCGATGTTCGTGGTTTCGCTGACGTCCTTGCTGAGATCGAACAGCTCCCACGTGTTCTGTTTCCGGTTGAGCACTGCCTTCCAGTCTTTCATGCGGACAGCGAACTGGTTGCCGTACTCCCAGTAGAGATACTCGTGCTTCTTCTGTGCACCCTTGCCGAGAAGAGTGGGAAGAAAGGACAGACCGTCGATGTCATCGGGTGCCTTGGCTCCGGTCAGCTCGGCGAGCGTGGGAAGCACGTCGGGTTGATAGAAGAGGAGATCGCTCGCCTGGTTGGGTTTGATTCTGCCGGGCCAGCGAACGATGAACGGGATCCGGAGGCCGCCCTCATAGAGGTTACCCTTGCCGCCCCGGAACTCGACGCCGGTCTTCGGGTCTTTGTTGGGATAGAAGAAGCCGCGGGGGTGCGCGTTGTTTCGGAACCTATCCTGACCTCCGTTGTCTCCGGTGAAGAAGACGATGGTGTTCTCCTCGAGACCAAGCTCCTTCAGCAGATCGATGATCTCACCGACGTTGCGATCGACCATCGAAACCATCGCGGCATAGTTCTTCACGTCCTGGGCCAGTTTCTCGTCCTTTATCCATTTGTCGTCCTTGTAGAGCGCCCACGCGGGATCGTTCTCCGGGATGTCGTACATGCCGTGTGGAGGCGTGATTGGGAAGTAGGCGAAGAACGGTTTGTCCTTGTTGTCGCGAATGAACTTCAGCCCGGCCTCCATGATCGGGTAGTGCGCGTAGGTCTTGCCGCTTCGGCCGCCGATATTGCCCTCCAGCGGAACCTCCTCGCTGTTCCGGACGAGGTAGGGCGGATAGAAGGAATGCGCGTGGACCTGATCATAGTAGCCGAAGAAATCATCGAAACCATGTTTCTCGGGCACTCCCGTGGAGTCACGGCCGCCGCAGCCCCACTTTCCGTAGCCGCCTGTCGCGTAACCGATCTCCTTGAGCATGCTCGCGATGGTAGGCTCACCTTCCCGCAGGGGCGTTCCGCCGTCGTTCGCGCGCACCGATGCGTGGCCTGCATGCTTGCCGGTCATGAGATTGCAGCGCAGAGGCGCGCAGACGGGCGATCCGGCGAGCGCGTGCGTGAACCGGATGCCTTCGGCCGCCATGCGGTCAATCCGCGGTGTCCTGATGTAGGGGTTGCCCATGTGCGAGAGCTCGTAGTAGGCGAGTTCGTCGGACATGATGTAGACGATGTTCGGCGGCTTTCCCGATGCCGGGACGAGAGTGAGCAGCGGGAGGATCAGGACAAGAATCGTGCGCATGGTGCTTTTCTACCGCGTGCGGAGGGGTTCGTCGAGCACTCGACATCGCGATGCCCCGGTTCGTAGAATCCTCCGATGAAGCATCTGCTTTCGATCGTATCCGCCCTTGCTCTCATGCTGGGATCCTGCGCCACCGCCAAGGAGTATGTCATTCCCGATCCTGCCAAGCCGGGTGATGGAGCCTACGTCGCGGGCGAGCTGATCTACCCGCTCGACGACAAACCGACGCCGCAGTGCCACGCCTCGACCATCGAGGAGACACCGTCTGGATTGGTGGCCGCGTGGTTCGGCGGGAAGCACGAGAAGAACACCGACGTCGGCATCTGGGTTTCGCGTCACCGCGGTGGGAAATGGTCGCGTCCGGTGGAGGTTGCCGATGGCTCGGAGGGCGAGGACAAGGAGTATCCCTGCTGGAATCCCGTGTTGTTCCAGCCCTCCAAAGGCCCCCTCATGTTGTTCTACAAGGTCGGCCCGACCCCAGGCAAATGGTGGGGCGTGTTGAGAACTTCCAAGGACGATGGGAAGACGTGGTCCGATCCACGCAAGCTTGGTAGGGATGACGCCATCGGGCATCTGCTCGGTCCGGTGAAGAACAAGCCCGTGCCGTTGAAGGACGGGACCATCCTCTGTGCTTCCAGCAGCGAGCACAACCGCTGGCGCGTCCACTTCGAGATCACCCGCGATCTAGGGAAAACGTGGGAGGTGATCGGGCCGATCCACGATGGCAAGGGGTTCGGGGCGATCCAGCCAAGCGTCCTGTTCCACTCGGATGAGAAGTTGCAGATACTCTGTCGCAGCCAGCAGCGTGTGATCACGCAAAGCTGGTCCGAAGACGGGGGCAAGACGTGGGGTGCGATGACAGCGACCGAGCTTCCGAATCCAAACGCCGGCACGGATGCAGTGACCTTGAACGATGGGCGGCATCTTCTTGTCTACAACCACACGACAAAGCGCTCGAAGCCACGCTCGCGCGAGATGCTGAACGTGGCGATTTCATCGGATGGAAAGGCGTGGAATCCAGTCATGACGTTGGAAAAAGAGAAAGGCGAGTTCTCCTATCCGGCAGTCATCCAAACCGCGGACGGGCGCGTTCACATCACCTACACCTTCCAGCGCCGGTCGGTGAAACACGTCGTTCTCGATCCCTCGAAGCTTCCCGCATCATGAGAATCGTTCTCTGTTCTGCGCTG
>CAJIAN010000393.1_pt1 | contig 14539 bp, 9 predicted proteins | sample 9199061 | NCBI WGS metagenome assembly CAJIAN01 (sample SAMEA7708264, study PRJEB35096) | sediment metagenome | biome: marine neritic benthic zone biome [ENVO:01000025]; feature: sediment [ENVO:00002007]; material: shallow marine sediment [ENVO:03000034] sea grass bed [ENVO_01000059] ...
CTGGTGTACCGGTCGCTGCCTTAGGGGCTGGGAGGGGGGACTTGCGCATGTTGATCAACCAGACAAACACCCCCATCATCACGAAAGCTCCGGTGACAATGCCGATGGCGACCACGCTGCCGAACTGTCTAGATCCGGGAAGAACGCTGAGATTGATGCCCGCAAAGACTGCCGCCGTCGTGGCCGACGCCCAGCCGATGCTGTGCCGCATTTTTCTGCGCAGACGCTTCCTGTCGGTTTCGGTCTTGCTCTCCTCATAGAGGATAAACGCGTAGTCGACAACGAGGCCGACTAAAATCGCGGCGAACCCGGCGCTGCTGGCGCCAAGATCGCCGTAGATCAAGCCTCCGATGCTGAGCGTGATCACGAGAGTGAGTCCGAGGCAGCCGACGAGGTAGAGCAGCGGAAGCAGTCGCCGGTGAACGAGCCAGAAAAGGGACACGATGACCGCGAGGGTGATCGCAACCGAGATAAGCATCTCGCGTTGTAAACTCGTGACCACTTCGCCGATGTAGGGGGCGCGGCCTGTGTAGTCGAGGTTGCACGCCACGGCTTCGGGAGAGCCCTTGCCCTGCCACTTTTCGAGTTCCTCGAATACACGCCGCATCCACGGTCCGGTTTCCTTGTATTTGTAAGGCTCGCCCGGTGCGTCGATAAAAACGAGTCGGTAGTTGCCGTCGGTCGAGGCGAAGTTGAACTGACCGTTCTCGTTTCCGCGGAGTGCGATGTCGTCGATGCCAAAGTCGGTGAGCCCAAGGGGATCCTGACTGGTGCGGAAGAGGTCCTCGGCGTCGAATCCGGTGGTCAACTCGCTTACCGAATCTGCAATCACCTCCCGGGATTGTCCGGGAGCCAGTTTCGCGGCAAGAGCGTCGAAGTTCTCGCTCGGTCCGTTGAGCCACGCGTAGGCGACGAGGTCGCCGTAAAGCGAGAGATCATCCATTCCAGGGGGCTGCCAGTCCGCGCGTGTCACGAGTCCGTCGACGGAGAGCAAATGCTCGCTGATTCCTCGAGCGGCATCCTCGACGAGGACCGGGTCGTCGCCTTCGATGGTGAGAATGAGATCGACGTCCGTGCCGAAATTCTCCTGATAAAGCCGAAGCCCTTCGACCTCTGGAACATCAGCGGGGAGCAGTTTGAGGGGATCGGAGTCGTAGGAGACGTAAAATGCCGAGAACGCGCCGAGCCCTGCGAGTGCGATGACGAGGACGGCGAGTCGGACAGGCGTGGACATGGGGTCGCTGCCGCGAGGATGCCGGGGATGGAGGCGCATGACAAGTGGCGAACTATCTGCTTGAAGCCGGGGGCTGCCGCGGATAGGTGATTATCTCTCATGATCCGAGTGACATTCCTATTTGTGTTTCTATCGACCGCAGGCCTTCGAGCGGGGGATGAATGGCTCGCCAAGAGCGAAGCCATTGCCGAAATGACCGACGCGCTGGAGTTCGAGGGGCTTCCCTACCGCTTGCTCAAGCCCGATGGTTTCCAATCGGGCGAGAGTCGGAAGTATCCGCTCTTTCTTTGCATGCACGGAGCCGGCGGGCGCGGCAAAGCGAATCGGAAGACCGTTTTCCACTCGCCGTGGGCGCTGCACGCGGTGGCCTCGGATTATGTCCGAAAGAAACATCCTTGCTTCGTGCTCGTTCCCCAATGTCCGGACGGCAAGCAGTGGGTGGACACTCCGTGGGGCAAAGGTTCCTACAGCACGAAGTCGGTGAAGACGAGCGAGCCGATGTTGAAGGTGATGCCGCTGGTGAGGGCGACGATGAAGAAGTATCCGATCGACCCGGCACGGATCTATGTCGGCGGATTCTCGATGGGGGGCTACGGCACGTGGGATCTCGTTGCGAGGAATCCCAAGGTGTTCGCTGCAGCCGTTCCCGTTTGCGGCGGCGGTGACCCGTCGAGGGCCGCAGCCATCGCCAAGTCCACCAAGGTATGGGCGTGGCATGGAGACGCCGACAATGTTGTTCCGGTGAAGGGCACGCGCGAGATGGTCGAGGCCATGAAGAAAGCGAATCCGGATTCCGTGCGCTACACCGAACTGAAGGGAACGCAACACAACGCGTGGACGCCGGCCTGGTCGAAGAAGGAACTTGTCGATTGGGTTTTCGCGCAGGAAAAATAGCGAGGTCGATGCCAAGAAAAAAAGAGAAGCGCAAGCGCACGGCGACGCGATCGAAATGGGCGGAAGTCCGTCAGTCGGAGACGCATGGTCGCGGGATGTTCGCCACGAAAAGAATCCCGCAAGACACGTCGATCATCGAATACGTCGGCAAGAGGCTGAACAAGAAGAAGTCGACGGAACGAGGGAACGCGCAGTGGGACGAAGCTCAACAGACGGGCGTCGGAGCCGTCTACATCTTCATCATCAACGACGATTACGACATCGACGGAAACTTCGAGTGGAACACGGCGCGGTTGATCAACCACTCTTGCGATCCGAATTGCGAGGCGCAGGTCGACGATGATGACCGCATCTGGCTAGTCGCCTTGCGCGAGATCAGGAAAGGCGAGGAACTGACCTTCAACTACGGTTTCGATCTCGAGGATTACGAGTCGCACCCCTGCCTCTGCGGCAGCGACCGGTGTGTGGGCTACATCGCCGGGGAGGAATACTGGGAGGAATTGAAGAAGCTCGAGAGGGAGCGGAAGCGGAAGAAAAAGGCGAAAAAGAGCGCCTGAGCAGGGGTCGAACAATGGGAACTCACTGAGTTTCCGGTGCTTGCAGGAGTGGGGATTTCCTCTTAGTTTTTGGGAGCTTGGGCGGCCTCGCCCTTCTTCCATCCATCTCCCCCCAAGAAAATCCCTCTGATGAGCTGTCGATTACTTCCTCTGACAGGTGCCGTATTGCTGATATCCGGCCCTTTGCTTCACGCCGATAGCATCGGCGTCAATTTCCTCGGCGACAGCGGAGGGCAACCCGTGGGGACGACCATGGCTTCCGGAGCGAGCGCAGGCGTCGTTGCCCAGACGAACTGGAACAATCCTCCTCATGCCGTCGATCAGACGACGCCCGTTGCGGTGAACGATGACTCGGGTTCGCCGTCGGGGGCGAGCATCACCTGGGACTCGAACAACACGTGGAGGGTCCCCAACAACGCGGGTTCGCAACCGCTGATGGATGGATATCTCGATAGCAGTGGAGGCAACCCCACGATCACGGTGACGGTCACGGGCATCTCCTACGCGAGCTACGACGTGTATGTTTATGTCGGCTCGGACGGAAACGGCCGGACGGGGCGGACGAGGACCAATTCGGACGTGGCATCCGACATTTGGCACCGCACGAACACGAATCCGTTCCCTAGTTATATCGAGGGCACTTCGACCACCGAGGGCGGTGCGATCTCGTCGAACTATGCCAGATACGCCGATCTGAGCGGTTCCACGCTCACGATCCAGACGCTTCGCGGGAGCAACAACTTCGGGTTCCACGGCTTTCAGATCGTCGAGACCGTGCCCAGCGGAAAGCCAACGGTGGACACGCTACCCGCGCAGAATGTCACCGCCACGTCCGCACGCATCCGGGGCGATCTTGTCGATATCGGAACAAGCAATCCGGTGGCGAAGCTTTTCTGGGGTCCGGTCGATGGTGTGACGGATTCGCAGGCATGGGCCAACGAAGTCAACCTCGGGACCCTGACAAGCCCACAAGTCTACTTCAGCGACCTCACGGGCCTGCTCCCGGGCACGGATTATTTCTTCCGGGCCTACGCCGAGAACAACGAGGGTGGTGACTGGGCTGGCACAAGCGAGATGTTCACCACACTCCCCGGTCCTCCGACGGTGGCGAATGTTCCCGCCAGCGACGTGGAGGCTCTGACGGCCAAGATCGGCGCTCAAGTCGTCTCCGATGGAGGAGAGGCTGCTGGAGTGATCGTCTTCTACGGAACCACTGACGGCGGCACCAATCCGGGTTCATGGTCGACGCCCGTCGGGTTGGGGAATCTGACCACCGGACAGAGTGCGGAGGCCAGCCTCACGGGTCTGACGCCCGCAACGACTTACTATTTCCGTGCCTTCGGCTCCAACACTGGGGGCCAGGGGTGGGCACCGGCGACGAGCACGTTCACCACTCCGGCGCTGACGCTCCCTTCGGTCGTCAACCAGGCGGCAACGAGCATCACCGGCATCTCCGCGAAGCTCAATGGAGAAGTCACGAACACGGGTGGCGACCCGCCGGACATCACCTTCTACTTCGGAAAGACGGACGGTGAATCGGTGAAGAACGATTGGGATCAGTTCGTGCAGATCGGGGTGAACTCCGGTTCCTTCTCGCGCACGGTGGGGAATCTCGATCCGCTCTCGACGTATTACTTCCGTGCTCTCGCGGAGAATACCGCCGGCGAAGTGTGGGCGAGTCCCTCGCTTTCGTTCCAGACGCCTGCCTACACACCGCCGACCGTGGTGATCAACGAGCTCCACATCGACGAGGAGGACAAGACGAAGAAAACGGAGTTCATCGAGCTCTACAACAATTCCGGGAGCGCCATCGACATTTCGGGTTGGTACTTCTCGCAGGGAATCAATCAGCCGGGTCCGCAACCGGGTGATCCCGACGAGGATTACACGTTCCCACCGGGCACTTCCATCCCGGCGAACGATTACCTCGTCATCGCACAGGATCCCACTGCGCTGAACGCGGAGTTTGGATATGCCGGCGCGCTTGGTCCATGGGTGGGTTCGTTGAAGAACTCGGGCGAGACCGTGCGTCTCAAGGATGTCAGTGGGAATACAATCGACGAAGTGGACTACCAACTCGGATGGCCGTGGCCGACCTACGGGGATCCGCCGAGTCCGTCGATGGAGTTGATCAATCCGAATCTCGACAACGATCTCGGTGGGAGCTGGCGCTCGTCCGGGAATGTTCCCGCCACGGGCGGCGCTCCGGCGAACTTCATCCTTAGGAATGACGCGCAATGGCACTATCGGAAAGGGTTCACGTTCCCGGCAAACGACGGGACTGGAAAGTCGTGGATTGAAAACGGTTACGACGAAAGCACCGACGGGCAGTGGCTCGTTGGGCAGGCGCCGATCGGTTATGGCGACGGCGACGACAACACGGTTCTCGGGGACATGCAGAATGGCTACAAGACCGCGTTCCTGCGCCACGAATTCACCATCGCTGCCGGACAGGTGCCGCCGAACATCACCCTGCGGGCTCTCTATGACGATGGGCTCGTTGTCTGGATCAATGGAGTCGAGGTCCATCGATTCTCCGTGGATCCGGGTGTGATCAATTTCCCGCCGCCGGACGGATTTGCGAATTCCCACGAGGCGAGTGGCAACTACGAGGATGTCACCAAGACCGGTGCGTCCGCGTATCTCGTCGAGGGGACAAATACGATCGCCGTTCAGTTGATCAATACCAATCTCTCCAGTTCCGACGCGACCGCCGATGTGGAGCTCGTCTACACCGGAGGTGCGGGTGGCGGCGGTTCGGATCCGACCCCCGGGGCGGTGAATACGGTATTTGCCTCAAATGGACCGCCCGCGATGCGTCAGGTCGATCACACGCCAAATCAGCCCACGAGCGTGCAAGACGTGACGATCACCGTGAAGGTCACGGACACCGACGGTGTCGCGAGCGTGAATCTCGATTACCAACTCGTGGATCCCGGCGACTACATCAAGATCTCCGATCCGCGTTACAACACGGATTGGACGACGGTGGCGATGGTCGACGACGGTACGAACGGCGACCTTCTGGCCGGGGATGACGTCTTCAGCGTCCTCATGCCGGCTGCGCTGCAGACTCACCGCCGTCTCGTTCGCTATCGGATCACCGCCGTGGACGGACTCGGTGCGTCTGTCACGGGGCCCTATTCGGACGATCCGCAACCGAACTTCGCCTACTTCGTCTACGACGGCATACCGAGCTGGACCGGAAAGGCGACGCCAAGTGATTCCGATGTCGTCTACAATTTCAACACGCTGCCCACGCTCCAGCAGCAGGTGCCGGTCTACCATTTGATCACCACGCGAGAGGAGCACGAGGAGTCCCAGCACATCCCGAACGCCGTGACTGGCAGCTACGGCGGCAGCGATTACTTGTGGGAAGGCACGCTTGTCTACGATGGCGACATCTACGATCACATCCGATTCCGTGCGCGGGGAGGGGTGTGGCGCTATTCGATGGGCAAGAACATGTGGAAGTTCGATTTCAACCGCGGGCATCGGTTTGAGGCGCGCGACAACTACGGGAAGAAATACGACGCCGAGTGGTCGAAGTTGAACTTCTCGGCGCTGATCCAGCAGGGCAATTTTGGTCAGCGTGGCGAGCAGGGGCTTTTCGAGTGGGGCGGATTCAAACTCCACAACCTCACAGGCAACGATGCTCCCGAGACCCACTTCATCCACTTCCGGATCGTCGAGCACGCCAACGAGAACGGGCCGACGTCGTCGCAGTTCGACACCGATTTCCAGGGGCTCTATCTCGCCGTCGAGCAGCTCAACGGGCAGTTTCTCGACGGGCACGATCTTCCCGACGGCTATCTGTGGAAGATCGAGGGTAACAACAACCAGAATCCGCCGAACAACCAGGGGCCGTATCTCGAGTCGGATTATCCGAACGGCGATGTCGATGACTTCATCAACGCCTATCGAAACGGAACGCCCACCGCTCAGTGGTGGATGGACAATCTCGACCTCGAGGACTACTACAGCTTCCGCGCCATTGCGACGGCGGTCCACGACTATGACATTCATGCGGGAAAGAACTATTTCTTCCTGCACGACCCGACGCAGGACAAATGGCGGGTGATCAACTGGGACCTCGATCTGACCTGGACTACGACCTACGGGGGTGGGGGCATCAATGGGCCGTTGCAGAGCGACGTGCTGGGCATTCCCGAGTTCGCGACCGCTTATCGGAACCGGATGCGCGAGATTCTCGACCTCGTTTTCAACAACGAACAGACCGGGAAGATTCTCGATGAGTGTGCCCGGTTCGTGCACACGCCGGGAATGCCTTCGCTCGTCGATGCGGATCGGGCGATGTGGGATTACAACCCGATTCTCGTTTCGAGTTACATCAATAGTTCGAAGGCCGGGCACGGGAGATACTACGAGGCCACGGCCCAGCGTACGTTCGCGGCGATGCTCAATCACGTGAAGGGGCACGTGAACAACCAGACGAACTTCATCAATAACAACAGCACGAATCTCCAGGGGGAAGCCTCGATCATTCCAACGAAGCCGACGATTTCCTACGTTGGCTCGTCGGGATTCGCGGCCAATGATCTGACCTTCCAGTCCAGTACCTTCGCCGATCCCCAGGGCGCTGGAACCTTCGCCGCGATGCAATGGCGGATCGGCGAGATCTACTACGATGGCGTGTCCAACTACGTGGCGGGTGATCCCTACCGTTACGAGATCGAGGAAGTCTGGACCTCGAGTGTGCTGACGAGCTTCACCGCGCAGCAGACCGTTCCCATCGCGTTCGTCCGGCCCGGGCGGACGTATCGGGCGCGCGTGCGCCATCAGGATGCCGATGGCAATTGGTCGCACTGGTCGAATCCGGTCGAGTTCCTTGCTTCGGCTCCGGATGTCAGCTTCTTCCAGAACGGTCTGGTGATTTCCGAGTTCATGTATCACCCGGCGGATGCGACGCCAGCCGAACAGGGACTCGGATTCTCGAACTCGCATTTCGAGTGGATCGAGTTGCGCAACGTCGGGCAACAGCCCGTCGACATGACGAACGTTCGGTTCACGAAGGGAGTCGATTTCGATTTTCCGAACGGCTACGCGATTCCCGTAGGCGGTTACGTGATCATCGCGAGGAATCAGGACGGCTTCGAACACCGACACGGCACATCGCACCCGGTGGTGGGTGAATACACACCGGACAACCTTTCGAACGGGGGAGAAAACTTCAAACTCTCCTACGGAGCTGGCCCACCCATCATCGAATTCGTCTACGAAGACAAGGAACCATGGCCCGAGCCTGCGGATGGGGACGGATTCAGTCTCGTTCTTATCGACCCGGAATCGCTTCCCGATCACTCGATCGCCACGAACTGGCGGATCAGCCAGCAAGTCGGAGGATCGCCGGGGACGGATGATGCGCTGACTTTCAATGATTGGAAAACCCTGACCGGCGTCGTGGGCTCCGCGACCGCCAATGACGATGATGATGACCTGGACAACCTTTCCGAGTACGCCTTGGGCAGTAGCGGAACAGATGCCTCCTCGGCAAACGTTCCGGAAGCCTCGGTTCAGCCGGTGGATGTGGGCGGGGTCGTCAGTGATTATCTCGTCTTCTCCTTCCGGAAGCGTATCGGTGCGGACGACCTCACCTACATCGTCGAGTATTCGACCGATCTCGAGAACTGGGAGCCTCTTGACGCCGTGTTCATGGGCTCGGTTCCCAACGGGGATGGGACAACCACCGAGACTTGGAGGGGGATCGACCCAAATCCCCCTGCGGTGCGCTATTTCGTGAGAATGCGCGTCATCATGTGATGTGGGACCGCCCGCGGTGGCGATTCTTGACACTGATTCATTGGAAAGTAGTTTCCAATCAACTGGAAATCCCTCTAATTTCTTTACGACTTTCTGCAAATGAGAAACAAGCGTCAGGACGAGCCACCCAGAATGGAACTGAACGAGATACGCGAGATCATCGAGTTGATGAAGGAGCACGATCTGTCCGTCTTTCATCTGGAGCGCGACGGGATCAAATTGAAACTCAAAAAGGGGATGGATCTCGAGGAGATCGCCGCCGCCGCTCCGAAGGCGTTGCCCGAGTATTCGGTGGCCGCTCCGGAGCCGCCTGCTCCTGCCGAATCGGAGACCCCGTCAGCGCAGGAAAGCAGCAACAACGCCGAGATCAACTCGCCCATGGTCGGCACCTTCTACCGTTCTCCGTCACCCGAGTCCGATCCGTTCGTAAAAGTAGGCGACAATGTGGACGAGGAAACGACCGTATGCATCATCGAAGCCATGAAGGTGATGAATGAGATCAAAGCCGACATCAACGGAATCATCGAGAGGGTGCTGGTCGATGATTCGACGCCCGTGCAGTACGGCGAACCGCTTTTCGTTGTCAGTCCGGCGTGATTTGGGTTGATCCATATTCTACCCCTTAGTCCGCGACCCAGAGCATGTTTCAGAAAGTTCTCGTAGCCAACCGCGGTGAGATCGCGCTTCGTGTGATTCGCGCCTGCAAGGAACTTGGAGTCCAATCCGTCGCCGTCTACTCGGAGGCGGACGTCGATTCCATGCACGTCCAGCTCGCGGACGAGGCGATCTGCATCGGCCCCGGTCCCAGCGGTGAGAGCTATCTCAAAGTCGACCGGATCATCAGTGCTGCCGAGGTCGCCAATGTCGATGCGATTCATCCCGGCTATGGCTTCCTTTCCGAGAACGCGCAGTTCGCGGACATCTGCGAGAGTTGCAAGATCAAGTTCATAGGACCGTCTGCAGACGTCATTCGCACGATGGGGGACAAGAACGAAGCCCGCGCGACCGCGAAGAAGTTCAAGGTGCCGGTGACTCCCGGTAGCGACGGCGTCGTGGCTGACGAGGCGGAAGCGAAAACGGTGGCGGCGGAACTCGGCTACCCGGTGATGATCAAGGCGTCCGCTGGCGGTGGCGGTAAGGGCATGCGACCTGCATTCAACGAAGCTTCGCTGGAGGGTAGCTTTACGAACGCACGTGTCGAAGCCGAGAAGGCGTTTGGGAATGGAGAGGTCTACATCGAGAAGCTCATCGAGAACCCGCACCACGTGGAATTCCAGGTGGTCGCTGACAGCCAGGGCAGCGTCGTTCAGCTCGGCGAGCGGGACTGCTCGCTCCAGCGCCGGAACCAGAAGATCATCGAGGAGACGCCTTCGCCGCTACTCGCGAACAACAAGAAACTCCGCAAGAAAATGGCGGATGCTTCCGTGAAGCTCACCAAGGAGATCGGCTACGAAAACTGCGGGACCATCGAGTATCTCGTGGACGACGACGGCAATTTCTACTTCATGGAGATGAACACCCGCATCCAGGTGGAGCATCCCATCACCGAGGAGGTCTACGGTTGCGACCTCATCAAGGAGCAGATCCGTATTGCCTCCGGAGAGCCGTTGAGCCAGCACGTGCGGCACAACAATCCGCGACACCACGCGATCGAGTGCCGAATCAATGCGGAAGATCCCTACAACGACTTCCGACCCAGCCCGGGGACGATCAATCTCTTCTACTCTCCGGGCGGGCGCGGCGTCCGGGTGGACACGCACGCTTACTCCGGATATACCGTGCCTCCCTACTACGACAGCATGATCGCCAAGCTGATCGTCACCGGCGCCACCCGCGAGATTGCCATCGACCGGATGAAGCGGGCGTTGAACGAGTTTCTCATCGAGGGGATCAAGACGACGATTCCGTTTCAGGATGCGATCTTGAAGAACTCGGACTTCCGCAGCGGCAACTACAACATCGCCTGGGTCGAGAATTTTCTCGCCATGCAGCCGGCCGGAGGCTCCTGACGCACCCGGTGATGGATTTCGCCGACAGGGTGCTCTATGGCATCGTCGATCTCGGTTATGTCGCCCAGGATGCTGTCAAATCGACGACCAGTCGGATGATCGAAGGAGGCATCGATGTGATTCAATTGCGCGCCAAGGAATGTGAACCGACGAAAATCGGAACCTTGGCCGAGGAGATCGTCTCCATGACGAAACCAGCCGGGGTGCCCTTCATCGTCAACGATCATCCCGAAGTGGCGAAAGCGGTGGGGGCGGATGGTGTGCATGTCGGGCAGGACGACGCTCGTGTCGACGAGGTCCGGAATCTGTTGGGCGACGATCAGATCGTCGGCAAGTCCACCCACAGTCTTGCGCAGGCGGAAGCTGCAGCGAGTGAAGCGGTCGATTACATCGGCTTCGGTCCGCTCTTTTCGACTCCGACCAAGCCCGAATACCCAGCAATCGGCCTGGAGGACATTCGTGCCGTTCACGAAAAGGTGGCGCTCCCGATTTTCTGTATCGGTGGAGTCAAGCTGCACAACCTGCCCCAGGTCGTTGCCGCCGGTGCGCGGCGCGCTGTCGTGGTATCGGAAATTCTCCAAGCGCCCGATATCGCCGCCCATGTGAAGTCTCTCAGAACTATCCTAACTTCCTCATAATCATGTCCGTACTCATTGCCGGAACTATTGCCATCGACACCGTCAAGACGCCTGAGGCCGTCCGCGAGGACCAGCTCGGTGGCTCGGCCTCCTACGCTTCTATCGCTTCGAGCTTTTTCGCGCCCACCCGTCTGGTGAGCATCATCGGAAGCGATTTTCCTGAAGCTCACATGGAGATCCTGAGAGCGCGGAATATCTGCACCGAAGGTGTCGAGGTGTCCGAGGGCGAGAGTTTCCGCTGGTCCGGGGAGTATTTCGAAGATCTCAACACGCGCACGACACACGATGTGGCTGTGAATGTGCTGGAGGACTTCGACCCGAAGCTACCGGAGAGCTACCGGGATTCGTGCATCGTCGTTCTGGCGAACATGAGCCCTCAGAACCAGCTCGACGCGCTGGGACAGTGCGATGATCCGGTCTACGTGATCGCCGATACGATGGATCTGTGGATCAATCTGGCACGCGAGCAGCTTTTCGAACTTCTCACGAAGATCGACATGCTCGTCATCAATGATTCGGAGGCGAAGGAATTCATGAGGACGAATAACCTCGTGGCTGCGGGCCGGCAGCTCCGGGATCACGGGCCCAACCATGTTGTCGTGAAGACCGGCGAGCACGGAGCGTTGCTATTCGGTGAGACCGACGACGAGTTTTTCCGCTGTGGCGCCTATCCGCTCAGCCAGGTAGAGGATCCAACCGGAGCGGGGGATAGTTTCCTCGGCGGGCTCGCGGGTTACCTGTGTTCGCTGAAGAATGACAAGATCGGCTTCGGGGATCTGAAGCAGGGAATCGTCTACGGAACGATCATGGCGAGTTACAATTGCCAGTCGTTCAGTACCGACCGACTGCACTCGCTCACCGAAGAGGACATTGAGCAGCGCTACGAGGAATTCCGGAACTTCACTGCTTTTTAGCTCTCAAAGTCGCGCAAAATCGAAGTAGAGGGGCTCATCGACTCTGGGAGGAGTGCCTGAGAATCCTACCAGATAGTGTGCTGCGGTGGCTCGGTGCGCGCGGATGCCACGCAATGCATCGGCCAGTGGATCGCGGACATCCAACGTGATTCCATACAGCCCACCGGCATTGAGAACGCTTGCGAGCAGTGCGCGAAGGATCTGAGGATCGCGATCGCGGCACAGGACGGCGGTGATCGCCTTCATCCGAATGGTGCTTCCCTCACACGGAAGGCGCGGCAGATTTCGAAGCGCCGCCCAGACATTGGCGAATGGTCTCGCGAGACGAATTCCGAGGCCGTAGCCATCGATCCGGGTTTGTCGATAGCTTGAGGTATCCCAAATGCCAATCATGCCGACGAGTGCGTCCTTGTGATATGCGAGGCGAAACTCGGGTGTATGCATCCTGTCGAGATCTAGCCATGGGGTGAACGCCGCAGTTGAGGCTTCGCGTTCTTGGAGTGCCTGTATCGCCGAAACATCGGAGGGGCCAGCGGTTCGCACGCGAATTCCTCCGCCTGTGTTTCTCACCTTCTGTGGTCGGAAAATCCACGTCCGAAAACGTCCGCACGGGCGGTAGTCCGGAAGTCCGGCGCGACCGCTTGTCAGCACGGTGGCTGCTTCTGCATTGTCGTCGAGCACGAGTGTCTGCGCCCACTCGCCTTCCGCAAAGACGTGCTCGCGCAGGATGCGGAATCCGCGTGCCAATACGAGCCCGCGTCGGTACTCGGGCCGAATTCGAAGATCGGAGAGATACCGGACGTCTCTAACATCGCCATTGAGGAACACCCTTCGCGCTCCTGCCGAGAACACGCCGGCCGCCCGTCCGCTGTCCTCCTCAAACGCACCCCAGACCTCCGGTTTCTCGGCTTGGACATGGCTTCCGAGGAAGAAATCGTCGCCCCTCTCCGTGCAAATGCGGATCGAGTTGCCCATGGTTGTCTCGCGCATGAGCGCACACAGCGCTGCAGAGTCCTCAGGCTCCGCCCGTCGGTAGATTAGCGCACCCACAACGGTTTCAGTTCGCCGTGATCGATGACCGGAAGCTTGGCGTCGCCTTCCCTGCCTCCACGCCTGTTTGCAAGAAACTCGATGGCCTGCGATTGCCAGTCTCCGGGCAATAGCCCGATCACGCACGGTTCCAATTGCCCTATGTCCAATGCCTCCGCGAAATGCGGGTTTTGTCGAAGCATAGACAGCACATCAGCGCCTCTTGCCTCGGACCAGATCTCATATCGCCGCGAAGCCGCGTCTACCCTGACAAATCCCGAGACCGATGCCGCCCGGAAAGCTGCCGCCACCTGCTCTGCGTCCAGTTTCTCGCCGACAAGGTCGGAGGTGTCCCCACGCCTGCCGATGAACTTCAGGCGCCCCTCCGTGTTCCGTTCGATCACATCCCCCGTGCGATAGCGATACAGCCCGGAACCCGTCGTCAAGACCACTTCATAACGGCGCCCCGCTTCGATCCGGGTTCCGACGTGTCCGTTTTCGCAGTCGATGAATTCGTGGAAGTGCACGCCGGAAGCCAGTTCCGGTCCATTCGTCGCCGGGATACTTGTCACTCCTTCGGTTGCCAGAAGCCCTTTCGGTTCGAAACGAATCCCTTTGCCGAGACGTTCGACGATCCGGTCTCGCCATATCGCCGCTTGCGCATCGGCCCAACAACTCACCACGCGCAGATCGGGCCAGATCTCACTCCAGAGCTTTTCCGTTTTCAGCGCTTCGTCCAGTTTCAAAAAGAATACCGGACTCCAGACCGAGACCGCGCAGAGATCGGCTGTTTCGAGCAGCTTCAGCGCCGTCGACTCGAAGACGCCGTCATGGAATCCGTCGGGAACGACCAACCATCGCCCGAGCGCTTCACGGACATCGGGCGGGAAATAGGCCCCGTCGTCGCTAAATCCCAACACCGCTCCCGAACGCGTTCGTTCTTCTGTGCCCAATCGCGGCGAAAGCGACCAGTAGGCGGGTCCATCGAACACGCTGGGAAATCCATCCCTCCAGGTGCGCATCCATGTGTTCAAGGCCATCGCCAGTTCACGTTGGAAGGTCGGTGTGATGGGTATGATCTTCGCTGCACTCGATGTGCCTGAGGTGATCTCGAACCCCACCGGATCCTCCATCGTCAGCGCCTCGCATTCGCCGTCGGCGGCCCGCTGAATCCACGGCTCCAGATCGGCGTAGCTGCGCATGGGGACAGCTTCGACAAAGTCTTCGTAGGTTCGTACGTCCGAGAATTGGTGAGCACGCCCGAAGGCTGTCGTTTCGTTCGGTCGCACGTAGCGCGCGACAGGATCGCAGCTTTGCACTGGCGCGTAGCCGCGCAGCGCTTCCATCATTGAGTGACCTTCATGCATGACTTGCAAGCTCCCGCGCTCCTGTCTCGAATCCTCGGAGGGCGGCGCGCTTTAGGTTGCCTGGTGCCAGTTCTGTCAGGCAGACCAGTTCGTCGCCGGAGGCGAAGCCGGGATTC
>CAJIAN010000143.1_pt1 | contig 14502 bp, 12 predicted proteins | sample 9199061 | NCBI WGS metagenome assembly CAJIAN01 (sample SAMEA7708264, study PRJEB35096) | sediment metagenome | biome: marine neritic benthic zone biome [ENVO:01000025]; feature: sediment [ENVO:00002007]; material: shallow marine sediment [ENVO:03000034] sea grass bed [ENVO_01000059] ...
AAGCTGGCGGCCTACGTTCCGGACTGCAAGGAATTCGCCGCCGAGTCGATGGCTGCGATGGAAGGCGTCGAGGTTCTCATCACCGACGCCCTGCGCCTGACCTCGCACCCGACGCACATGAATTTCGAGGAGGCCCTCGCTGTGGTGGACGTGCTGAAGCCGCGGGAGACTTATTTCACGCACATCGCCGACGAAGTACTCCACGCGCGGGAGGAGGCGAAACTTCCCCCCGGCGTGAAGATCGCGTATGATCAACTGAAGCTCGCATGCTGATCCGATTCCGACATCTACTCGCGCTGCCTTGTTCGGCGGCGTTGATCACACAAGGCGTCCAAGGTGCGCCGGTTCCGAACACCGAGTATGCCAACTCGACGCTCGTCATCTACAACACGAACGTCGACGAATCCCGCAGTCTCGCCGCGTTCTACGTCAAGAGCCGCGGCCTCTCTCCCGATCTGGTTGTCGGACTCGACTGTCCTACGAAGGAGACGATCACACGTTCCGAGTACGACGAGACGATCGCCAAACCTCTGAGGGCGATGTTTTCCGACCGCAAATGGTGGGAGCTGGAAGCGGTGGGAGGAGGAGCGAGCGTGGCGAAGACGAACAAGATCAAGATCGTCGCGCTGATGTATGGGATGCCGATGCGGGTTGCGCCCACGCCGCCGCCACCGACCGGGGAGGTCGATCCCAAGACGGGGAAGCCGAAGCCGCCGCCGCCGGACTACAAGAACAGCGACGGGGCGAGCGTCGATTCGGAACTCGCGATTCTCGGGATGGTCGGGGTTCCGTTGAAATCATTTGGACGGAATCTCTACTACAACTCGCCCCAACCGTTCAGCGAATCGACGCTCGGCTCGCTGATGCTTGTCGGCCGCATTGACGGTCCCGATTTCGAAACGGCCAAGCGTCTGATCACCGATGCCATCGAGGTCGAGAAAACGGGACTTTGGGGCTCGGTCTGGATCGATCTTGCGCGCATGGAACTGTCCAAGGGCCCGGGTTACGAGGAGGGGGACAAACGACTTCGAAATGTCGTCAAGATCTACGAGAAAGCGGGCTTTCCAGTGGCGGTGGAAACGCGGAAGGAACGCATCCCCATGAACTATCCGATGGGAGAGGACGTCATCGGATATTTCGGATGGTATGTCTACCACAGCGACGGGCCTTTCCGGCATGGCGACTTTCGGTTCAAAAAGGGCGCCGTTGCCGCGCACTTGCACTCCTACAGCGCGACGTCCATCAAATCGACAACCAACTATTGGGTGGGTCCGCTGGTCTCGCGAGGGGCAGCTGCCGTTCTGGGAACAGTCTACGAGCCGTTCCTCACCCTCACGACCAACTACGATCTCTTCAACGCGCGACTCCTTGCAGGCTACACCTTTATCGAAGCCGCTTGGATGGCCACGATGGGCGTTTCTTGGATGAACGTGATGGTTGGCGATCCACTCTACCAACCCTTCCGATACTCGAACATCCCGAAGATGCCCGATGCCGACTTCAAGGCATTTCGGATCGCCGTGATGCGCTGGGGCGAGGATACGCAACGCGACGAGCTCGTCCAGAAGCTCGAACTCGCGGGAACGAAAATGAAAAGCGGGAAGATCCACGAAGGCCTTGGCTTGCGGCTGTTGAACGCGTTGAAACCCGCAGAGGCGCAAGCCCAGTTCGAGAAAGCGAAGGCGCTCTACACTGAGAAAGTCGACAAGCTTCGAGTCGAGATGCATCTTGTCGATATCATGCGGAACGGCGGAAAGAAGCCACAGGCAATTGCCAAGTTGCGGGGCTTGGTGGACACCTACAAGGACATCCCGGAGCACAAGGCGGCGCAGACGTGGCTGAACGTTCTCGACCCTCCTCCGCCACCACCACCGCCGAAGAAGTAATTGGCGTGGAGGGTTTGATTCTGGCCGATCGCTACGGGCGGTTTCGGGATGCGGTGTTCGGAGTGGATGCGGTTCGCGAGTCGCCGTTGCTACCGCTTGGACTGGATCCGATGCCGCCGGAGCTGGAACTGCAGAGCCGGTGGTTCGCCGGTGAGTTCGGGCGCGAATTCGAGACCGTCGACGGGCGGAGAGTCGAGATCGTCCAGTTCGGCCACTGGAACCATGCTGCCGGTCCCGATTTCAGTGATGCCGTGGTGCGTATCGAGGAGGAAAAACACTCGGGCCATATCGAACTCGATCCCGATGCGCGCGACTGGGAACATCACGGTCACGCCGAAAATCCCGTCTACGATTTGGTGGTGCTTCACCTCTTTGTGACCGCTCCAGAAGGGCCGAGGTTCTTCACGCGAACGGCAAGCCATCTGGAAGTCCCGCAGGTGCAGCTCGATCTGAAGGCGCTCACGGGCCCGCGTCCGAAGTTCTTCGAGGCGGAGGCACGACTCGGAAGATGCGCACTTCCGCTAGGCGAAATGGAAGTTGAAAGGGTCGACCGCCTTCTGGAAGCCGCCGCGCAATTCCGTCTGAAGCTCAAGGCACGGCGTTTCGAGCGGGTTGCGGATATCCACGGTCGCGAGGAAGCTTACTTTCAGGCATTCGGCGAGGCTCTCGGCTATGCGAACAACAAAGTTCCCATGCGCGTGCTCGCTCAACGGTTGCCCGTCCGCGATCTGCTGAAGAAGGGCGAGGATGCGGAGGCATTGCTCTTCGGTGCCGCCGGGTTCCTCAATCAGCCGACCTTCGAGGACGCCGCGCCCGAGGCACAACCCTACCTGCGCAATCTTTGGGAGACGTGGTGGAAATATCGGGACACCTTCGAACGCGCCCTCGAGTGGAAGATGGGCGGATCGCGGCCGATCAACCATCCGCAGAGACGCGTCGGAGCTTTGGCGGCGCTTGCCCGCTCGTGGAAATCGATCCGGAAAAAGTTTTCGAGCCCGGGTTTGGAGAAAGTGCTGGCCGATCTCGAGCATCCGTATTGGAGCACGCACTACACACTCAGCTCGAAGTCGGCGAAGCAGCCGATGGCGCTCATTGGGAAGGCTCGCATCGCCGACATGCTTGCCAACTTCATTCTCCCTGTTCTCATCAACGGCGAGCATCCGGAACTGTGGAGCGAGTACAAGAAGCTGCGGGCCGAACTGGACAACCACAAGGTGCGGCGCGCCGCTCTCCGGCTCTTCGGCGACAATCCTCACCGGATCGAGAAGTTCAAGAAGTGGCTCTACCAGCAACAGGCGCTGCTGCAGATCTACGACGACTTCTGCCTCGTCGACGAGTCGGATTGCGAAGACTGCCCGTTTCCCGAACAGTTGCGGCAGTGGGAATAGTTGGCTGGGTCGCCGGAGAGCGACGCAGTATCGCGCCCGGCGACTGAAAGTCACCGCTACGCCTCACTTCCTAGTTCGCCAGCCACGCCACGGGCGAGTCCTTGCCGGTGTGCAGGTTTTCCTTCCCGATCAGTTTGAGCATTCCCGGCAGATCACCGTAGCGCGCGGCGCCCGGTAGCAGATCGACGTCCCGGATGTTTGAGATGTTTTGGAAAAGGAATCCGTCACTGGTGTCCAGCGCCGTCTTCCGCACCGCATCGCCGCACTGCAGTCGGGCGGCCGCCACCCAGTGCGCCGCACCTTTCTCGGCGACGAGGTCGATTGACGAGGCCGAGTGTTCGTCGTCCTTGATGAACCGGACGAGGGTGAGGATGTCGTGGATTCGGCGTGCGCAGAGCGAGCGATTGTAGCCCAGCGTGTAGGCGGCCGCTTCTCGAGTGTTGCCGACGCGGCGTGTCTGTTTTGGCGGTTCTTTTCCGCCGAGGAACTCGCCCTGATAGAGCAGATCCACCCCGGCCACTGCGAAACCCTTCCGGATGAGGGCCATCACCTCCTTTGCCGGAGTCCCCATGTCGTCGTAGATTGCTGCCTTGCCCCGCGGCGAGACCCAGACCACCACGCGACCCTTCCAGTCCTTGGGATAGAAGAACGCCGCAGGAAGTTCCTCGCCGTGGGTCGTATTGGTCAGCCGACCGACCATTTCGAGGTAGTCGCCGTGGTCGTGTTTGCCGCCCGTCATGTCGAACTCCGAGAATCCGGCACCGGCGAAATCCCGGCCGATGATGGTGTCGAATCCAGACCTCGCGACCTTCGCGTCCGCTGCGATTTTCTTCGCGATGTCGTCCTTCCATGCGGCGAGCAGCTTCCGCTCGAATTCGGGTCCTCCCGGAGGGGCCGGATGGTCATCGTTCCAGACGGTGAGTTCGTTCTGCGGATGGAACTTCAGGTCCGGCTCGACGATTGGCTCCTCGTGGCCGAGCCCGAGATGTTTGTTGAACCACGAATACATCGCAGCGCGGCTCGGGTAGTTGTAGTTGTGTCCGTATTGCAGCATCGCGTGCAGGCGCACCTTGTCCGGCACGCCAAGCATCGTGTAGAGCTTTTTCAGTTCTGGAAATCCCTTTGTCTCCATCTCCTTCGTCCAGTCGTCTGCGGCAGTCATCGCAAGCGGCTTGGGCGCGAACAACGCGGCGATCTCGATGTTACCGGTTCCGACCCGAAGCAGGCTCGCGTTTTCACAGGTGCAACCGCCTTGCATTGCGGTGGAAACCATGACTGCGGGAAACGCAACCACCGGCCTTGGATCGATCGCGGCGAGGATGAACGTTTGCGTTCCGCCACCGCTCGCGCCGGTCACCGCGAGGCGCTTGGGATCGACGTCGGGCAGGCTCTCGAGAAAATCAAGTGCGCGGATCGAGTTCCACGATTGCAGGGCCATCGAACTCTGCAGCCAGCTCTCGGCCTGGCCGCTGTAGAGCCCCCAAGAGTCTGGCGTTGCCATCTCCGCCCGCTGCTTCGCGAAGCGATGGGCAAGATGGTACGAAATCTGGCGGCTGTCCGCGTAGCCGACCATGTCGTAGTTGAGAACCGTGCATCCCATCCGCGCAAGCTGCGCGCTCCGCGCCTGCATCACGTTCTTTCCCGCGCCCTCGTATTTCTCGGCACCGCTTTTGATGCTCCCGCTCGGGTTCGTCACCCCGAAGCGTCCATTCGGGAAGTGGCCGTGAGGGCAGAGCACGCCCGGGCGCTTTCCGGATCCGATCTTGGGCCGGTAGAGATTTCCTGTGACAAAGAATCCGGGAAGGCTCTCGAAATACACTTTCTCGATCGTGTAGTCCCCGGCGTCGATCTTGCCGTGGATGACCGCGTTGAGAGGCGTCCGCGTCGGCTCGGGATGGAGGCCGACCGCCGTCTTGATTTGAAGGCGCACTTTTTCTGATCGCTTGTTCCATGCCTCCTCGGTCGCAGGTACTTCGAAGGGAAAGTAGCCGTTGAGATCCTTGACCGGTTTGAGCCGTTCATCGTTCGGTAGGCTACCGTCCGGATAGGCGAGATGCTTGGGTTTGGCGAGGGCGACGCCCGCGCACAGGAATGGAATAAGGATCAAAAGACGCATGGCAACGGGAATCCTGCGCCGGGTCGTGTCTCGTATTCAAGTGCAACCTTCTGCTCTCGAATCGGTTTCATTGGATACATGATCGCAAGAACATTCCTCCCGGTGACGGCGTGCCTGCTGTCAATCGCGACCGCCGATGCGCGGGTGCCCTCGGACGAGCCCGTTCCGAAAGTGACGGCCTATGACGCCAAGGGAAATGCCTTCCGGCTGGATGAGCGGCTAAAAGGCCACTATTCGGTGGTCGTATTCGGCTGTCTCACGTGACCGCCTTTCCTGCGAAAGGTCTCCGGTCTGGAGACCATCCAGCGCGACTACGCTCCGAAGGGTGTTCAGTTTTTCTACGTCTACAAGAGCCTCGCCCATCCCGAGAAGGATGGATTCGTTCAGCCGCTCACGCTCGAAGAACGGCTGAAGCACGTGAAGGAGGCCCAGAAGCGGCTCGATACCCGTTGGACATGGATCTGCGACGGAATGGATAACGCGTTGAAGCACGCGTTCGGGGACAAACCGAATTCGGAGTTCGTGATCGATCCCAAAGGCCGCATCGTCCGCAGCCGGGACTGGAGCGACGAGAAGACGCTTCGTGCCGATCTGGAGGAACTGGTCGGCAAGGTGAAGAACCCGACAAGGATCGCGGATCTGGATCGCAAGCCGCCGCGAGGAGAGCAGAAGGGAAAGAGCAAGGTGGCGCATGGCGTTGTGCCTCGCGTCAAGAAACCTGACGGCGTCCAAGCCGTGAAGGTGGCGGCCAAGAAGAGCGAAAACCCGTACTATATCAAGCTCCGCGCCGAGGCCTCGAGCGACCTCATGCGCAGCGGAAGTGGCAAGCTCCACCTTGGCTTTCACCTCGATCCGATTCACGACGTGCACTGGAACAATCTCGCCAAGCCGCTCGAATTTACGGTGAAGAACGCGAAGGACGTCTCGGGCAAGGCGCCGAAAGTCGAGAAGGCGGAAGCGGATGCCGACCCGCGCGAATTTCTCGTCGATCTGAAGAATGTCCGGAAGTCCGATCCGCTGGAGATTGAAGTGAAATACTTTGCCTGCCACGACGACGAAGGTTGGTGCCGGGCGGTGACTCAGGAATTCCTCGTCACCCTCGAGCGCGATCCCGACGCCGGACGTCCACCGGGCGCTCGCGGCGGACGGCGTCCCGGCGGCGACAGGCAACGTCCGCCCGGAGGCGGCGGAATGCCGGATGCTGAGCGGATTTTCAAGCGAATGGACCGCAACGACGACGGCAAGGTGAGCCGGGAGGAAGCACGAGGACCGATGCGCGACCGATTCGACGCCACCGATGCCAACGACGATGGCTACATCGATCTCAAGGAGATCAAAGAGCGTTTCAAGCGGATGCGTCCGGATCGGTAGGCTCTACCGCGGATCCCGGATGATCAGATTCCGGATCTCGGTCATGTCCTCCATGGCGAAGCGGATGCCTTCGCGACCGAGGCCGCTGTCCTTCACGCCGCCGTACGGCATGTGATCGACACGCCATGACGGCACGTCACCGATGACCACGCCCCCCACGTCGAGTTGATCCCATGCGTCGAGCATCTTGTAGACATCTTTGGAGAAGATGCCGGCTTGGAGCCCGAAAACGCTGTCGTTCACCTCGTCGAGTGCGTCTTGGAAACTCGAGAATGTGCTCAACACGGCCACCGGTCCGAAGGCCTCCTCGGTGCAGATCGACTGGTCCTTCGGTACGTTTTCAAGCAGCGTGGCTTCGAGCATCGCACCTTCGCGCTTGCCGCCGCAGAGAATGGAACCACCTGCCGCAACCGCTTCCTGAACCCAGTTGTCGAGCCGCTCGGCCTCACGCTCGGAAATCATCGGGCCGATGAACGTCTTCTCGTCCTTCGGATCGCCGGCGATGAGTTTGGAGGTCGCCTCCACGAGTGCTGACTTGAAGGAGTCGTAGACGAATTCGTGCACGATGATCCGCTGCACGCCGATGCAGCTCTGCCCCGATTGGTAGAACGCGCCGAAGACGATGCGGCTCACAGCGTCCTCAATATCGGCATCGGAATCGACGACGCAGGCGGCGTTCCCGCCCAACTCGAGGACGACTTTCTTCTTCCCGGCTTTTGCCTTGAGTGCCCAACCGACTCCGGGCGAGCCCGTAAAACTGAGCAGCTTCAAGCGCTCGTCGGTGGTGAAGAGATCCGCACCGTCGCGGGAACAGGGGAGAATCGAGAAGGCACCTTTCGGCAGGCCGGTCTCGGCGAGGATCTCTCCGATGATGAGTGCGCCTATGGGTGTGCGGCTCGCGGGTTTCAGGACGAACGGGCAGCCGACGGCGAGCGCGGGCGCGACCTTGTGGGCGGCGAGATTGAGCGGGAAATTGAAGGGCGAAATGAACGAACACGGTCCGATGGGGACCCGTTTCCACTGGCCATGGTAGCCCTTCGCCCGGGCGGAGATCTGCAATTCCTGCACTTCTCCGTTCATCCGCACCGATTCCTCGGCGGCGACCCGGAAGGTGTCGATGAGCCGGCCCGCTTCCCCCCGGCTATCGTTGATCGGCTTGCCCGCCTCGACGCAAAGCGCGTCCGCGAGCTCGTCGAATCGCTCGGTGAACCGCTGGACGCAATGATTGAGCACGGCCTGGCGTTCGTAGGCCGGCATCCCGCGCATCGGCTCGTCGGCTTTCGCGGCGGCGGCGATTCCCGCATCGATCGCCTTCGCATCCGCGAGCGCGACGCGGGTGGCGACTTCGCCGGAATACTTGTCGGTGACTTCGAGGTCCGTGTTCGGAGACTGCGGCTCGTTGGCGAGGTAGTAGGGATACGTTTCCTCCATGATCGGCGAGAGGTTAGATCTTCGCGCTTCGCTCGGGCAACTCGTCGTTCAGAATGCGGTCATTTTCCGAGTAGTCCATCGGCACGTCGATGAGATGGACGCCGCCCTTGTCGAAGCAATCTTCCACGAGCGGCGCGAACGCCTCCGTTTTCTCCAGCCGATGACCGGTCGCCCCGTAGGCCTTCGCATACGTGACGAAGCAGGGGTTGTCGAAATCGAGCCCGAAGTCCTGGAACTGCATGTTGGCCTGCTTCCACTTGATCATGCCGTAAGCACTGTCGTTGAGAATGACGACGACGAGATCGAGTCCCATGCGCACGGCGGTTTCCATCTCCTGCGAGTTCATCATGAACCCGCCGTCGCCGCAGATCGCCATCACCTTGCGGTCCGGGTAGACGAGCTTCGCCGCCATCGCCGAGGGAAGTCCGGCGCCCATCGTGGCGAGCGCATTGTCGAGAAGCACCGTGTTCGGCTCGTGGGCCGGGTAGTTGCGGGCAAACCAGATTTTGTAGACTCCATTGTCGAGCGCGATGATTCCGGAGGGCGGCATCACCTTGCGGACGTCGGCAACGAGGCGCTGCGGGTAGACGGGGAATCGGGGGTCGTCCGCTCCTTCGGCGACGTGCGCTGTCTGGGCCGCGCGGCATTCGTCGATCCGTGAGAAGTCCCAGTGATCCTGAGGCTCGCTGCGTTCGTTGAGCTGCCAAATGCTGTTCGCGATGTCGCCGATGAGTTCCGCATGGGGGAAATAGACTGGATCGACCGAGGCCGAGTTGAAATTGATATGCACGACTTTTCGCGTGCCCGTCTTCATGAAGAACGGCGGCTTCTCGACGAGGTCGTGGCCGATGTTGAGAATAAGATCCGCCGCGTCGATCGCGCGATGAAGGAAATCTCCCGCCGAGAGGGCCGCGTTTCCAATGCAGGCGGGATGCGCCTCGTCGATGACGCCCTTGCCCATCTGGGTCGAGATGAACGGGATGCCCTGCTTGTCGACGAAGGCACGGAGCATCTTCGCGGTGATCTTCCGGTTCGCGCCGCTCCCGAGGACCAACAACGGGTGCTTTGACTGGCGAAGCATTTCGACCGCCGTGTTGATGGCCTTCTCCTCGGTGATTGGCCGACGCGCGTAGCTGGGGGCGAACGGAAGCGATTCCGTCTCTTCTGCGGCAATGTCCTCCGGCAGCTCGATGTGTACCGCGCCGGGACGTTCCTCTTCGGCGAGACGGATCGCCTCGCGAACCCGGGACGGGATGTTGTTCCCGCCGACGATCTGGTGGGTGTACTTCGTGATGGGGCCGAACATATCGACCACATCGATGATCTGGAACTGCCCCTGCTTGCTGTGCTTCACCGGCTTTTGGCCCGTGATCATCATGATGGGCATCGCTCCGAGCTGCGCATAGGCGGCGGCGGTGACGAAGTTCGTCGCGCCCGGCCCGAGAGTCGACATGCAGACACCGACTTTTCCCGTCAGCCGCCCGTAGGTCGCGGCCATGAACCCGGCTCCCTGTTCGTGACGGGTGAGGATCAGTTTGATCGTCGAGCTCCGCAGCGACTCGAGCATGTCGAGGTTTTCCTCGCCCGGGATCCCGAAGATGTATTCCACGCCCTCATTTTCAAGGCACCGCACGAACAGGTCGGATGCTTTCATCGTTAGGATGAGAACACGGTGGCCTTGCTGCTGGCAAGCGCTACTTCGCCCGCGGATGGGCTTCGTCGTAGACTTCCTTCATCCGCTGTGTGCTCACGTGCGTGTAGATTTGCGTGGTGGAGAGGCTGGAGTGACCGAGGAGGGCTTGGACGCTCCGCAGATCGGCGCCGTTGTCGAGGAGGTGCGTGGCGAAGCTGTGTCGGAGCTTGTGCGGACTGACCTCGATTGGGATGTCCGAGTGGCGCAGGTATTTCTTGATGATGTCGGAGATCGCACGGGTGGTGATTCGCTTCCGCAACTTACTCAGGAAGAGTGCGCCATCGGTGACCTTGGCTTCGAAGCGGTAGCGTTCGAGCGCCTTCAGCGCGTGCGAGCCAAGTGGGCAGATGCGTTCCTTCGATCCTTTGCCAAGCACGCGGATGGTTTCGTTGAAGAAATCGAAATCCTTTACATCCATGGCGGCGAGCTCGTGGAGCCGGACGCCCGTGCTGTAGAAGACCTCCATGACGGCGGCATCGCGAGCCGCCACCCACACCGGTGCCTGTTTCGGCTGCTCGATCTTGAACGGGAGTTCGAGTAGTTCCTCGATCTGCTTGAGGGTCAGGACGACGGGAAGCTTCTTCTCCAGCTTGGGAAGCTGCACGTCGAGAAGCGGATTCTTCTCCAAGCCGCGTCGGAGGGTCAGAAACCGGTAGAAACTTCGCAGGGCCGCGAACTCGAGCCGGATCGTCGAACGCGCGAGCGCGCGCTTCATGCAGTCATAAAGGTAGAGCCGGAAGTCGTCCGCCGTGCAGTCCTGCCACGTGGAGAATTGCTCGCTTTTCGACTTGAAGGCGAGGAGGGCGCGTTCGTAGTTCTGCAGCGTTCGGGGTGAGACGTTCTTCTCCACGGCGAGGAACTCCATGAAGGCCTCGATTTCGGGATCGACGGCGGGAACCGTGGCGGCGGGCTTCGTTTCAGGCATCCGGCGTGATGGTGACGTAGACGGGATCGCCCTCGGGAGGATGGGCCGGAGGCAAGCGCACCGGAAGAAATGGAGTCACGGGCGACCAATCTCCGGAATCGGATTGCTGACCGAGTGTGAGGGTGTAGGTGGTGCCCGGTTCGCCCACCTCGACGAACTGGTCACCGACGATTTCATCGAGCGATACCAGTTGTTCGACGTCGCCGCTCTCCGTCTCGACACGAAGGAAGAGAGGAGCGTCGCCGACCGTGTCCGGATTCATGTCCCACCAGACGAAGATCGTTTCCGCATCGCGGGCGAGGGTTCGGAAAGTGTCGTTCCGATAGGCGCCCGGCAACGGCGGCAGCTGGTCATCTCGGGGCGATCCATCCATGAAGATCCCCAAAGATACGCCGATTTGTTAAGGTTTCCAAACGATCTGGCGGATTGTCCGTTGCGCGGTGATGGTCCTCGTTCTATGGAAACGACTCCCAAGGCATGCTGACGAAACGCATTATTCCCTGCCTCGATGTCACGGATGGCCGGGTCGTGAAGGGGACGAAGTTCCTCGACCTTCGCGATGCGGGCGATCCTGTGGAATGCGCGGTCGCCTACAACGATCAGGGGGCCGACGAGCTTGTCTTTCTCGATATCACGGCATCCTCGGACAACCGGAAGACGATGGTCGATGTCGTTGCCGAAACGGCACGGAAGTGCTTCATGCCACTCACCGTGGGAGGGGGGATCCGGACCGTCGAAGACATGCGCGAGATGCTTCTGGCTGGCGCGGACAAGATCGGCGTGAACACGGCGGCGGTGAACAACCCCGATGTCGTGAACGAAGGCGAGAAGGCCTTCGGGGCGCAGTGCATTGTGGTCGCCATCGACGCCAAACGGAACGAATCGGGATCGTGGACGGTCTACACGCACGGTGGTCGCACACCAGTGGACCGCGACGCCATCGAATGGGCGCGTGAAGTGGACGATCGAGGGGCTGGGGAGATTCTGCTCACGAGCATGGACGCGGACGGGACGATGGCGGGGTACGATCTCGAGCTGAATGCGGCGGTGAGCGATGCGGTCGGGATTCCGGTCATTGCCAGCGGAGGTGCGGGCAAGGATCTGCAGCATATGGTCGATGTGCTTCGCGAGGGAAAGGCGGATGCCGTGCTCGCGGCGAGCATTTTTCACTTTGGCGACTACACCGTGGGCGATGTGAAGGCATTCCTCGCGGAGCACGGAATTCCAGTGCGACCGAACACGCCGTGAAACCGGGCGCGGTCATCTTTGCGTGCCTTTCCATAGCAGGCAATTGCGCGGGTCTCGAGATCCTCGATCCGAATTGGCGGGTGGAAGCGATCGGAGAGGGGATCAAGCCTTCGTTCGACTTCGCGGCGGACGGGACGATTCACGTGATGGGGATGGATGAGAGCGCGGGTATCGTGTGGCACGCGAAAGCGGCAACGCTCGACGGTCCGTGGAACCCGGTCACGGTCGGATCCGAATCGCTTTACGGGCCGGGCGACATTCGCGTCGATCCGGCGACTGGCGAGGCGCACATGGCATGGCACTCGCATTCCGCCGAGTCGCCGAATCATGTCATGATCGCGCCCGACGGAGGGGTCAGCGGCAGCGTCATTCCATCCCCGGGCCACGATGGCTGGGATAATTCGCAGATCATTTCGCCGACCGGTGTCGTGCACATGGCGTCGGTCGATCCGACGATCTTCGGGGCGATCGACAGTCTCCAGTACGGGGCCTACGACGGGAACGGTTGGACGTTCCAAAACTCGGTGCCGAACTCCGGGACATTCTGCTACGGCCTCAATACCAGCATCGATCTCGACTCCAGCGGAAATCCTCACATCCTATTCTGTCGGGCTGCCGATTGGTCCGCGGATGGTGATCTCGTCCACGCGACGCTCGGTTCGTCCGGCTGGGTGTTCGATACGATCGATGGCGGCAGTCCCGTAGGTCGTTTCGCGACGCTCGCCATCGATGCCGATGACCGGCTTCACGGGGTGTGGCTCGACATCAACGCCGGTGATACAACGCAGGGCACGGTTCGGTATGGCACGCGGGATCCGATGACGGGCAGTTGGACCGTGACCACGCTCGATTCTTTGCGAGACGTCCTGATCGGATTCTCGCATGCCCGGAAATCGACCTCGATTGCCCTCGATTCGGCGGGAGATCCCCATGTCGCCTACGCCGACACCACGCTGATCCGCTACGCCGTCCGGCGCGACGGGATCTGGCAGACGACGACGGTCCTGAGAGACCTCGCCGCGATCTACAAATCGTTGGTCGTGCTTCGCCTCGATGGCCAAGACCGGCCGGGTATTGTTTTTTGGCAAAGCGACGGGGGTGACAACACGGTGCGGCTCGCGCGCCCGAGGATCCCACCGCCGCGGCTCGTCGATCTCGGGCTCGAGATCACCTACAATGCGACCGCAGAACCGCCGGAGGCCGTGATCCGCTATCGCACGGCGGCTCCGGGAACCTACCAGCTCGAGTGGACGGACGATCTGGCGCACTGGAATCCAGTCGGCGATCCTCTTGTGGCTGGGCCGGAATCCGTGGATGTCATGGAGACGGATTCCACAAGCGAGCCTGAGCGGACTTACCGGGTCGTCGTGGTCGAGTGATCGAAAATGGTTTACTCGGCTTTCATGAGCTGGCTAATCTGGAGATCCCCCCAACAAGACTGTTCCCCTATGCTCCATTCTCCCCCCCGTCGCGCAGCGGCCTTCATGGTGGTCGCATTTCTCGCCCTTGCCGGCCACGCCCTCGCCGTCACCGTTTTCCAGACGGATACGTTCGACTCAGACGACCAGAATTGGCGGGGTGGTTCGCAGAGCGGGCAGGTCTCGGATGGGGGCCCGAATGGCGCGGGCGATGGCTTCTACCGTGTTGTTTCGACGGGCAGCGGAGGGCCGGGAAGCCGGTTCATCATGCACAACCCCGACGATCCGCCGGGATCCAACCAGTGGGGAGGCGACTATCTTTCGACCGAGGTCAGCGCGATCGTTTTCGATGCGATCAACCTCGGGAACACGGACCTCCATTTGCGGCTCGTCTTTGGCGACGTCTTCGCGCCGTTCGACGATCAGGGGACTTGGTTCGTATCGCCGAGCCAGATTCTCCAACCGGGTAGTGGATGGACAACCCTGACGTTTCCCATCGATGACAATGCGTTTCTTCAGGCGCAGGGCAATACCGATTTCGAGGACGTGATGCTCGATGTCTTCGCCATGCGCATCCTGTCTGCGGTCGGCAATTCCCCATTCGGGGACGTGTTGGGTACGATTCAGGATCCCGCGATGGGAGGCTTCGACAACATCCGCGCCATTCCCGAGCCGGGAGTTCCCCTCTTCGGAGGGCTCGCTCTCGCGCTCCTAGCGCGCCGACGCCGTCGTCGATAACGAATCCGGTCGAACGATCAGGCTGGCGACCGCGACGACGCCGAAATTGACGGCGAGGCCCCAAACGCCGGCGTGGATACCGAGGGGCTTCGGCGAGCCGACCGCGCCGAAGAAAATCACCAGCGCGACCAGCGTTCCGGCAAGCATCCCGAGGAAAACCGGCAAGGTTTTCAGTTTCCGGAAGTGAACACCCAGCATGATCGCGGGCGCGACTTGGGAGAGGATTTCCAGCTTGATCTCCATCAGCCTCCAAATCGTCTGGTTCTTGAAGGCGATGGTGAGTGCCAC
>CAJIAN010001024.1_pt1 | contig 14473 bp, 8 predicted proteins | sample 9199061 | NCBI WGS metagenome assembly CAJIAN01 (sample SAMEA7708264, study PRJEB35096) | sediment metagenome | biome: marine neritic benthic zone biome [ENVO:01000025]; feature: sediment [ENVO:00002007]; material: shallow marine sediment [ENVO:03000034] sea grass bed [ENVO_01000059] ...
AGATCATGGACGATGGAAGGTTGTTCTTTTCGGTCAAAAAGCAGGAGTGGAAGAGCAAGAAGGACCCGGACAAGCACGTGTTCTATTCCCCCCGCTTCTGGAACCACTCGATGAGCGGTCGGTGGATCCAAATCGCCACGGTCTACGACGTGGAAGCCGAGACGGTCACCCACTACGTTGATGGAAAACCGATCAGCAACGAGAAGGTGCCCGAGGGCTATCTGGTGGAAAAGGTGACCATCGGCGCTGCTTCGATCGGCAACTGGAGCCAGCCCCGCCATCGAACCGATCCGCATTTCGCCGTGCGCAACTTGAACGGCACGATCGACGAATTCGCCATCTACTCGGTCGCGATGACCGCGGATGAAATCGAAGAACTTTATAAGGTCGGCAAACCCTAACATGCACATCAAGACGACACTCTCTCTGCTTGCAGCCTCCACTCTGGGACTCGGCGCCGCCGAATTCTCCGAAGGCGACCGCCTCTTCACCCTCAAGGTGGGTCCGCTGCTCTCGCTCAAGTGCAACGGCTGCCATGGCGACGATCCGGAGAAGATCAAAGGCGACTTCGACATGCTCACCCGCGAAGCGCTGCTCAAGGGCGGCAGCGAGATCGGTGCGGAAATCCTCGTGCCCGGTCATGCCAGCAAGAGCTTTCTCATGAAGGCGATCCGTTGGGAGGACGAGGATTTCGAGATGCCTCCGAAGGAAAACGACCGCCTCACCGAGACCGAGATTGCCTTGGTCGCCAAATGGATCGATGACGGGGCTCCGTGGCCGAACGCGCAGACGCAGCAAGCCATCCGCATCGAAGAACGCAGTCGCGAAATCACCGAGGACGGCGTCATCATCCGCACCAGCGGCGGACTCGGCGATGACTGGACCTACCGCCGCTATAAGCCGGAAGACGTCTGGGCTTTCCGGCCCGTGGTTTCTCCCGACGTACCCGGCGACACGACGAAGATCCATCCCATCGACGCCTTCGTGCAGAAGAAACTCAGGGCGTCCGGTTTCTCCCCCGCCCCACAGGCCGATCCACGCACGCTCATTCGCCGCGCCACCTACGATCTCACCGGTCTTCCGCCAGACCCTGGCGAAACCTACGAGTTTCACCAAGCTTGGAAAAAGGATCCTGACAAGGCATGGTCCGATCTCATCGACCGCCTGCTCGCCAGCCCGCACTACGGCGAACGCTGGGGCCAGCACTGGCTCGACGTCGCGCGCTACGCCGACACCGGCGGATACTCGAACGACTACGAACGTTCGAACGCGTGGCGGTATCGCGACTACGTCATCCGCTCGTTCAACGACGACAAACCCTACGATCAGTTCGTCAGGGAACAGCTCGCCGGTGACGAGATCGATCCAGAGAATCCCGAGATGATCGTGGCCACGGGATTCCTTCGCATGGGTCCTTTTGACAATGCGATGGTGAAGGCGCCACAGGCCCGGCAGCTCTACCTCGATGACGTGGTCAACTCCGTCGGCCAGACGTTTCTCGCAACGACCATGCGTTGCTTCAAGTGTCATGATCACAAATTCGATCCGCTGCCGACCCGCGACTACTACCGGATGTATGCCACCTTCGCGACGACCCAGATGGCCGAGCGCCCGGCAAACTTCATCGACAAGGAAAACCGCGAGGCCTTCGCCAAAGACAAAGAGCATGTCCAGCGTCTGCTCGCCTACGCCACGGAGAAGAAGAACGCGCTCGTGAAGAAACGCGAGGATGCGGCCCGCGAATGGTACAAGGAGAACAATCGCGAGTACAAGAACAACCAAGAGCGCAAGAGCCTCCCGGACGAGGAGAAGCCGCCCCGGCACGTCGGACTCGATCACGTCGAGCAGGGCCGCCTGAAAGTGCGCGAGCAGGACGAATGGATTTGGAATCGCCGTCTCGAACGACACCAGCCATTGGCGCAGGCCGTCTACAGCGGTCCCACCCCGAAGAAAGTCTACGCCAAGAAGCTGCGCATGCAGAACCGGAAGCAATGGGACAAGAACTGGCGGCCCAACAGCGTCATCTACACCGGTGGCGCGCTCGAGGCTCCCGGCGAAAAAGTCACGCCCGGCGTGCTCAGCGCAATTGAAACCCCTGCGGCCGCCGGCAATGAAAAGGATCCCTTCGCACTCCCCGAAGCTCTCGAACGCCGTCGCAAGGCATTCGCGGACTGGGTCGCGCATCCCAAGAATCCGCTCACCACGCGCTCGATCGTCAACCGCGTCTGGCAGCACCACTTCGGCAAACCGATCGCCGGAAACCCGAACAACTTCGGCGCCAAGGGTGGCAAGCCGACGCATCCGGAACTACTCGACTGGCTCGCCGCCGACTTCGTTGCCCATGGCTGGAAGATGAAGCGTCTTCACAAGCTCATCATGATGTCAGGCACCTATCGGCAGGCGACCAAACATCCGGAACTGGAAGCTCTCCAAACCAAGGATCCCAACAACGATCTCATTGCCTACTTCAAGTCGCGCCGAATGACCGCCGAGGAGTTGCGCGACAGCATGCTCGCCATCACCGGCGAACTGAACCGCAAGATGGGCGGCGTTCCGTGCAAGCCGGAGATCAACATGGAAGTCGCCCTCCAGCCGCGCATGATCCAATTCTCCATCGCTCCCGCCTACCAGCCGTCCCGTACGCCAAAAGAGCGCAATCGCCGCACGATCTACGCCTACCGCGTCCGCGGCCAGGCCGATCCATTTCTCGAGCTCTTCAATCAGCCAAACCCGAACGATTCCTGCGAGGAACGCGACTCCGCCGCCGTCACGCCCCAGGCATTCTCACTGCTCAACAGCGACACCATGACCGATCGCTCCATCGCCTTTGCGCTGCGGGTGCAGAACGAAAAGGAATCCCTCGAAGACCAAATCGCCCGCATCTTCCACCTCGCCTTCAGCCGCCAGCCATCCGAATCCGAAAAATCCCGCCTCCTCGCCTACGCGATGGAAATGCAAACCTACCATGCGAAAACTCCCGCCCCAAAACCCGAGTATCCCACCAAGATCACCCGCTCACTGGTCGAAGAATTCTCCGGCAAGCCCTTCGAATACGAAGAAATCCTCCCCGTCTTCGAAAACTACGTCCCCGACACCAAAGCCGCCGATGTCAGTGCGGAGACGAGAGCGCTGGCGGATGTGTGTCTGTTGGTGCTGAACTCGAATGAGTTTATGTATGTCTACTGAGGGAAGAGTTTGAATATCGATTGATGAACAAGGATTGATGATTGTTGAAGTTTACAAGTGCGATGGACGAAAAAGCATTCGATCTGGAAGACAGACTCGTGGACTTTGCGGTTCGCGTGATCGGTGTGGTGGAGGCAATGCCGGAATCCAGAGCGGGACGACATGTCGCCGGCCAGCTGATTCGGAGTGGAACTTCTCCCGCTCCGAACTATGGCGAAGCGCAAAGCGCCGAATCACGAAAGGATTTCATCCACAAAATGAAAGTCGCTCTCAAGGAGCTGCGCGAAACGAATATCTGGCTCAAGATCATCGAGCGCAAACCACTCTGCCCACCCGAACGACTCGAGTCCATTCTTCAAGAATGCGACGAGCTCATCGCGATCTTCGTCAAAAGCATCAAAACAGCCCAAGACAACGAAAGCTGACTCAAGTCACTTCACCAATCACCAATCCTTGTTCATCAATCAATCAATCACCCTAGCGGTCCGAATCCGGCCTTCAATAATTCGACGAATTCATCGCAATGATCGTCGAGAGCATCAAGACAAACCCGAGACAACCGAAGGCTGACTCGAGTCACTTCACCAATCACCAATCCTTGTTCATCAATCATCAATCATCAAATGCGATGATCTGCTCCAGACCACCATCCACCCTCTCCTCCCGCCGCCAGTTCCTCTACAGCCTAGGCGCTTCCCTCGGCGCCGCCGCCTTCACCGACCAACTGGCTGCCGAGTCACAAGGCGAGGGTCCTCTCTCCCCCAAAAAGCCAATGCACGAACCCAAGGCCAAGGCATGCATCATGCTTTTCATGGAAGGCGGTCCCGGCCACATGGATACCTTCGATCCCAAACCGAAGCTGACCGAGCTGCACAAGAAGGAATCGAAGAGCACGCGTGGTCTCGAAACCGGTTTCAAGTTCTTCGTCGGCAGTCCGTTCGGATTCAACAAGGTCGGGCAGAACGGCATCGAGATGTGCGACCAGTGGCAACACATGGCCGATCCCTTCATCGCCGACGAACTCTGCAACTATCGCGGCTGCCAAGCCGAATCGCTGAATCACCCCGAGGCCCTGTTCCACATGAACACCGGCAGCCGCCTCGGCGGCGATCCGGCGCTCGGCGCATGGTCGACTTACGGACTTGGTTCCGAAAACCAGAACCTCCCCGGCTACGTCGTCATGACCGAACTCGCCCTGCCGCAAGGGGGGTCACGCAATTGGTCGAACGGATTCCTCCCCGCCCACTATCAGGGCACGCGTCTCCGCCCCAGCGGATCGCCGATTCTCGATCTCAAGTCACAACCGTTCAAAACGCGCGAGCATCAGCGCCGCGCTCTCGACGAACTCGCCTTCCTCAATCAGCAGCACGCCGAGAAGCATCCCGAACACGGCGATCTCGCCGCGCGCATGGAAAGCTACGAGCTTGCCTACCGCATGCAGATGTCGGTGCCGGATGTCATCGACATCGATGGCGAAACCGAGAAGACGAAGGAAATGTACGGTCTCGGGCAGAAGGAAACCGATGCCTTCGGCCGACAGTGCCTCATGGCCCGCCGACTCGTCGAAGAGGGTGTCCGCTTCGTGCAGATCTTCTCCGGCGGCTGGGACAGTCACGACTATCTCGAACGCGGCCACACCGCGCGCATCAAGAGCGTCGACAAGCCGATGGCCGCCCTCCTCCGGGATCTCAAACTGCGCGGCATGCTCGACGAGACCCTCGTCGTCTGGACCGGCGAATTCGGCCGCACCCCCGACAACAACAAGCGTGGCGGTGTGTATTCCCTAGGCCGCGGCCACAACGCCGACGCCATGACCATGCTCCTCGCCGGAGGCGGCGTGAAGCCCGGCATCGTCGGCGCCACCGACGAGATCGGCGCCGAAGCCGTCGACGTCGCCCACCCCATCCGCGACTTCCACGTCACCCTCATGCACCTCCTCGGCCTCGACGACAACAAGCTCACCTACTTTCACGCCGGAAGGTACAAGCAGCTCTCGCAATTTGGCGGGCAGGTCATTCCGGAAATCATCGGCTGATCCTACTCGCAAACCCAGCGTTCTTGAGTTGATTTGTAGGATCCATCAGTGAGAATATGTATGATGGGTGTATCCGAAATCAAGGAAGCCATCGCGAGACTCTCTTCAGAAGAGCGCCGGGAGCTTGTGCAATCGCTGACGCGAAAATCCGTTGATCTCACTGCGGAAGAGAGATCTCGCATCCAAGCGAAAGCGGATGGCACTCCGGAAGACCAGTGGATCGACTGGGAAGATCTCAAGAGGGAGTCCTCCTAGATCGTTTCGGAAAGATGGATCCGTTTAATGTACAGCTTCGACCGGAAGCCGCCGAGCGGTTCCGGCGGCTGGAACTCTTCGAGCGTCAGGAAGTCAGGGATCTGTTCGAAGACTTTCGCATTGGTCGCATGACGGATGAGGACTACCGGGAAGAAGCAGCTGAGGGCGGCTTTCAATCATCGTCATTGTGAGCCGGACAGCGGTTACCTACACGGTCAACCGAGAGAAGCGATTGGTAAGGATCATCTCGATCGAACACGCCGACCGATGATGGGGGTTCTCTGATTCCATTCGATCCCGAATCCTGTCATTGTTTCCCTCAACGCTCAGCTCAAGTTGCGTCGAGAAAGATCATCACCATGAACCGAACGCTCTTTAGCATCCTGTGCATTGCCTCCGCCTTCCGTGTCTTCGCCTTCGGTGCAGATCGCCCAAACATCCTTTTCATCTACACCGACGATCAATCGTCGCGCACCGTCAGCTGCTATCCCGAAGCGTTCGACTGGGTGAAGACCCCGAACATCGATGGGCTCGCGAAGCAAGGCGTCCGGTTTTCGCACGCCTACATCGGCTCGTGGTGCATGCCTTCGCGCGCGACTTTGCTGACGGGTCACCACCAGCACGGGATCGAGTCGATGCGGATGGAAGGCCAGTATCCGGGGAGCGTCTACGATCCCGAGAAATGCCCGTTCTGGCCGAGCGTCCTTCGGGAGAGCGGCTACACGACGGCGCAGATCGGGAAGTGGCACACGGGCGTCGATCCGGGATATGGACGCGATTGGGATTTTCAGATCGTCTGGAACCGGCCGCGGCATCCTAAGAATTCGCCGAACTACTACGACAAGCAGCTCATCAGCAAAAACGGCGGCGAGCCGACGATGACGGAGGGCTACACCACGGACAACTACACCGACTGGGCGATCGACTACATCAAGGGCGAGGGGCGCGAGAAGGGAAAGCCGTGGTATTTGTGGCTCTGCTATGGGGCGGTCCACGGACCGTTCACGCCGGCGGATCGTCATCTCGACGACTACCCGGACGTGAAGGTCCCCGTCCCCGCCGACATCTATCCGCCGCGTCCCGGGAAGCCGGAATACGTTCGCAAGATGGAATTCTGGAAGCCCGGTCCGAAGGGCGAGCCGGTCGAGCGCCGTGTCCGGAAGCTTGGCCCCGTCGGCATGAAAGACATTCCGGGACGCCCGCTCAAGGACTGGGTGCGGCAATACCACCAGGGGGTTCTTGCAATCGACGAAGGCGTCGGACGGTTGCTGGAGGCGCTGAAGGCGAGCGGACAGGACGAAAACACGTTCATCGTCTTCACCTCTGATCAGGGATTCGCGTGGGGGCAGAAGGGCTTCAAATCCAAGGTCGCTCCCTACCGGGCCACGGTGGCGGCTCCTTTGATCATCCGCCCGACGAAATCCATCGCCGCGCAGTGCGCCGGACGCGTGATCGATGCTCCGGTCAGCGGTGTCGATATCCCGCCCACGTTCTTCGCCCAAGCGGGCATTAAATTGCCATGGGAAATGCACGGTCATGACCTGAGTCCGCTCTTCGCGAAAAAACCGCCGAAATGGAAGCATCCCGCAATGCTCGTGCACACGGGGAAGATCTACGGTTCCGCCACGAACAAGATTCCCGGTAAGGAGGACCCGACGCTGTATCACGGTCCCGGAATCCCGTGGTATGTCATGCTCAGCGAAGGCCGCTACAAGTACATCCGCAATCTTGTCGAAGATGAAGTCGAAGAGCTCTACGACATCGAGTCCGATCCTAACGAACTCATCAATTTCGCGCGAAGTCCCGACCACGCGGCGCTCTTGAAGAAGTTCCGCGTGGCGGCGATTGCCGAGTTGCGCCGCACGAAGGCTGGATTCGTCGATCGACTTCCGAAGATCGGTGGGTGGTTTTGAGTGTAGCGGAATTCGTGAGAGCCGGAGCGAAGCGGAGACAGGCGAAGGCAATTCCGACCGTGGCGTGCCGGACTGGCCGATCGTCGGAATTGGTATTGCCTGCCGACGCTTCGCTTCGGAATTGTTACCAATTCCGCTACAGCTAAGAAGGCCAACGGCCTTCCCTCACCGTAGCCTAGGGCAACGCCCTAGGTAGGGGGAGTGGAGAGGAATCGCAGGCTGAAGGCCTGCTTCACGGGTTGCCCGTCCTTGAATCATCATCCACCCTTGCACCGTGCTTCCGCCATGCCCCAATCCCTCACGCAACTCTATGCCCACCTCGTTTTCAGCACGAAAAACCGCGAACCGCTTCTCACCTCAACCGTCCGACCACGCATTAACGCCTATCTCGCGTCGCTCATACGCGACTATGATTCTCCGTTCGTCGTCGTGGGTGGCATGTCAGACCATGTGCACCTACTTTTCGACATGGGGAAGATGCGAGCGCCCGTCGACTTCGTGGAGCACGTGAAGAAGGAGTCCTCGAAATTCGCAAAGACCTTGGGAGACGGTCTGAAGAATTTCTACTGGCAGCGCGGCTACGGCATGTTCTCCGTGAGCCCGACGCATCGCGACGAGGTGGAGAAATATGTGCGCAATCAGGAAGAGCATCACCGCACGGCGACGTTTCAGGAAGAATACCGGGGGTTTTTGACGCGGTACGGAATCGAATTTGATGAGCAATACGTGTGGGATTAGGTGCGCGTGAGTGTTAAGCAGGCCTTCAGCCTGCATGCGTCTCCACTCCCGATGCCTAGGGCGTTGCCCTAGGCTACGGTGATGAAGGCCGTTGGCCTTCTGAACAACCTTCCTCGTTCACGATGACCGCATTCGCCGCAGCCTGCATGCCTCTCCGACCCCGTACCCAGGGCGTTGCCCTAGGCTACGGTGATGAAGGCCGTTGGCCTTCGTTCCTGAAAACGTGGCCTTGCCGTGGAAGTGAACCTGCGCAACGAAGCCTCACTCCTCAAGCTCGCTATTGTCGCCGACCTTGAAGAAGAGCATCCGCGCCGTGCCGATAGGGGCGCTTTCCTCGGTGATCCGCGCGGTGGTCGACTCGGACGTTGCCTCCCAGTCGTCTCCAGAAACCCCGCTGAATTCCCTACCGTCCGTCGACCAGAAAACGGTGTAGACCTTCCCGGGCTCCGAGTTCCACGTGATCTCGATCCGGTTCGAGGAGAGCAAGCGAATGTCTGTGATCCTGAAAGGAATCGGGTCCACAAGATAGTCGAGAGGGCTGGCCGTGCCCGACGCAATCGCCGCGATGTCGTCATCGGGAACGATGCCCGCAAACAACGCAACATCGTCAAGCAAGCCGGTAAACGCACGCGTTCCCGCGTTTTCGGCGTTTCCACCGATGACCAATTGGCCGGTCTGGTTGGCGATGTTGAGGCCGTCCCAACTCGGATCCGGGTTGTAGATGCCACCCACTTGAACGCCATCGACGAACGTCCTTCCGAACGCGCCGCTATCGGTCGGATGGCCGTTGTTCGCGAGGATAAAGGTCACGTGACGCCAGACCGGATCGGTCTCGCCCTGATCCAACCGCGCGAGCGCATTCACCGCATCGGGTGAGAACCAGTTCGTGCTCGCACCCAGACCGTGCATGCGGACATCCATCTTGTCCCCGTTGGCGCCGTTGTTCCCGAATCCCTCGACCTGCCACGTGTTCATGGCTGCGCCGCCGGTTGGAAAAACTCGCGTGGTCATCAGCCGTGTGTTGTTATTCTCCTGATCGATATCCGCGCCTTTGACCCAGAACATGATGGTGAACGCGTTCGGATCGGGGCCGAGATCGGTGGTGTGGCCATCGGTGAAGAGCGCGCGATTCCCGTCGAAGATCGCCGACTGCGTGCTGTCCTTCGCATTTGGACTGACATCGTTCGACAGCGTCGCATTGAACTGTCCCACCAGATCGTCGGCGAATTCGCCCGCCGGATCGTTGTAGGGATCGCCGTCCGGTTCGAAGTCGTAGTAGGCCGTCAGTGCCCAATCGTCCACTTCACGCGCGGTCAGGATCGAGAGCGCGGCCGACCATACCGTGCCAAACTCGTTGCTCGCGACAAACCGGATCACGTAGTTGGTCTGCGATTCGAGGTTTGTCAGGGTCTGCATGAGCGTCGTCGGCGGTTCCCCGGGCTCGAAAGAGAACGATCCGCCACCCTGCGCACCCTCCCAGGTTGCAACATCCGTTTCTCCTTGGTCTTCGAAGGCCCAGACGACATGCGCTTCGGTCGCCACCGCACGCGTCAACTCGCAACTCACCTCCACGCTATTGGTGGTTGGCGGTTCGTTAGTTGGCTCGCCCAGCAACGGCGGTGGATTCTCAAAGGGCGTCGTGAAAGCTCCCAACGGCGTCCACGTCTCCGTAGGAGCCGTGTTCACTGCGTAGAAACGGAACACGTACAGCGTATCCTCCGAAAGGCCAGTCAAGGTCGCGCTCACGTCCCCCGCACCACCATTCCATGCGCCGAGATCGCTGATATTCGTCCAGTCGGCAACGTCATCTGTGCCCCGATCTTCCGTATCCCAGACAACGACCACTTGGTCCGCATTCCCGCTGATCTCCGCTGAAACTTCCGCCTGATTGAAAGCGTTGCTTGTGACTTCCGGCAACCCAAAATACAACGACGCTTCGCCGTCGAGAAACCCGTTGCTCAGCGCAGCGCCTGCGGCCTTCCAGCCGATCTCCAGATAGTTCTCGGCACGAGCATGGAAGTGGGAGCCAAAACCCATACTGAAAGGTTTTCCGCTATTGTTGTCCCCCCAATCAACGTTCTTGGTATTCGCCGAATCGACGAAGGCCGCCGATCCAGGAATCTCGCCGTTGAGATCGTCAACCGCCGCCATCCGACTCGCGTTCAAAATCGCATTCTGATCCGCTGACTCTGTGATGATGATGCCGAGATTCCCGGGAATCCTCGGATCGAACGTGCGGATCGAGTAGATCAGGTCTTTCAGGTTGTCCTTGTATTCCGCCTGCAACTGCGTCGCCGTGTAGGGAAGGTCGTTGAACATCTCGTTCCAGCCCTGCAGCCAGAACACCCCCGCCACTTCATACGACGTGGCGTTCGCATAGGCATTGAGCATCCCGTCATCTGCAAGGTCGGCGTCGAGCGTGTCGAGAAGCGCGATGAGCTGGCCCATGCTGTTCGTGAAATGCTGGCCGACCACGCCGCCACGGGCCAACACCGCCGTGGTCGGCCGCCAGTCGTTGCCCAAGGTGGTTCCTCCTTTGTCCGACTTGAACAAGAACACCGGGCAGTCCGTGGCATCGCCGAGACGAATCCCCATCGCCAGCTCGGCACCGAACATCGAACCAAAGTTCGTGTTCACGCCGAATCCCGGACTCAACGGACCAACGCCGTTGAAGTTGTCCCCCGGATCCCTGGTGGGTTGCACTGTCTTCGGGTTCCCATTCACCGAGTCGTGATGCACGCACCACACATCATCGCGCGGATCGAGCCAACTGGCATCGAGGCTGCCTTTGAACCCGTGCGGCATGTTCGCCAGATAGTTGGTCGCGGCAGGCGTCCCGCTTAGCAGAAACTCCATCGACGGGATGTTCCAGACATTGACCACCTGATCATTGTCGTAGGTGTAGGCCTGTCCCTCCATGTTCGATTGCCCGAAGAGGAGGAAGATCTTCAGCACGTCGTTTTGGGCAGATGCGTGACCCGCTAGAAGAAATGAAAGGGATACGATGACGCGGAGGGGGACTCTCATGACAGTCAACACTCTGCCAGAATCCGGCCCGCTTGGCCATCTCCGGAACTTGCCTTGCCTTCTCCCCCGAAAACGCCACCATTCGGCTGAAGCATGGGTGGAAATCTCCAACGTCTGGTGATCGCGGGCGGACTGGGAGCCGGGCTGGGGCTGGCTCTTCGCTTTGGCCTTCCGTTGCAGGCGGATGAGAAAAGCACGCCGCCGTCCATGCAGGATCCGCCGGCAGCTGTTCCCCCCGAGGTCAGCCCAACCGCGCCCTCCCTCGACGCTATCGTGGAACAGAGCGGCTCGGCTTTCCGCATCTCCGTCGTCCACTATCTGCGACGGGCCGATCTCTCAGACGTACAGGCCCTGCTCCTCTCTGGCGCTCCCGGGGTGAGCAACTACTACACCCAAAAACTCATCTACCTCCGAGCGGTTGAACTCAACGCAGCTGCGTTTGTCCGCTGGCTGGAATCGCAGGACAGTGAGGCGAAGTGGGTCAGCGTCTCATGGGCTTACAAGCTTTGGGCGCAAATCGATGGAAAGAGCGCCCACGCCGCATGCCCCGATGCAAAGACCCGCAAGCTGATCATTGGCGAAATCGCGAAGACAGACTCGGAGCTGGCGGATGAGATGCAGATGAACGAAGCGCCGGAGAATCGGGATCCGAAAGAACTCGAGCGGAAAAGGATCGAGAATATGACGGTGGCCGAGCTTGCCTCCGCCCTAGATAAGACGGTCGAAAGCAGGGTCAACAAGGAACAGCGATCGCGCCTGAGCCAACTACTTTCGAGTTGGGCCAAGAAGGACCCGAACGGAGCTTGGGAATGGCTGCGTAACCAAACCGACCTTCCGGACAGGAACCGTCTCTCGCTCATGGTCGTCGGAACTATCGCCGAAACCAATCCCGACGCTGCCCAAGCCCGACTGGAACTACTGCCGATCAACGCCGGGCGGTTTAAATCCGAAGGACGAATTCTAACCAAACTGGCGGCACGCGATATCGAAGGCGCCGTGGCCTCCATTGCCACGGAGACGAACAGTGCCCGCCGCGCCTATCTTTTCTCCCGCATCGCCAAGGTTCTCGCCACAACGGATCCCGAACGCCTGCTCCAGCTGGTGAGCGCACATCAGATCCCTCTCCATGGAGAGAACGTCGGCAAGTGGTCGATGGATCTCCCTGGCATCGGTTGGGGAACTTCTTCTGGCGACGGTCTTTCCAAGTGGGTAAACAGTTCCGCAAAGGCCCTAGCCATCGAGCATCCAGCGAAAGCGCTCGCGCAAGTGGCCCTGATTGGAGGCGATTACGAACCGATCGCCTCCCAATGGGCGCAGACGGCCCCGCGAGAAGCGGCCGAATGGCTCACCTCCGTTCCGGGAGATTCCGAGTTCGCCATCTCCTCGCTGTTCCGCGTGCTTTCGACGTGGGCAACCAACGATCCACAGGCAGCCGTGGCCTTCCTATCGGAAAAGAATCTCGAACCCGCGTACGCTCAGAACGTGGGTGAAGCCTGGGCGAAGGCGGATCCGGAGGCGGCCATGAGCTGGATGCAGAACTGGCCGGGCGATGTCGACAGTGCAATGCGCCGCGCCTCCACAGATTGGGTGCGACGAGATCCCGAAGCCGCATCCGCATGGATCGGCGAGATGGCACCGGGAAACCGACGAGACAACGCGGTGGTGGGAATGATCGAGGCTTTCGTCACAGGGTTCCCGCCGCGAACGGATACCGAGTTCCTCGATGAATGGGTGGAGACCATCGATACTCCTGAACTGCGCGACAAATGGCGGAAAAAACTTCGTCAATGATGAAAACAGGCCTCCCCCTAACATTCGTCCTCGCTGCAGGTATCGGCTGGCTCGTCGGTGGCCTCTTCCGTTCGGAGCCCCATCCGCCACCCATCGATGCGAAGTCTGCGGCCAACATTTCCGGGCCGAATACTCAGGTCTCCGCAAGCAGTTTCCCGACACAGCCTCCAGGAGATCTGGACTTCGCAGCGTTGGGCACGCTCCTCGAGCGCCTCGAAACGGCAGACATTCCCTCTCTAAGGCGCTGGCTTGCCCAGTTGCCGGATGGATCGTCTGTCTTGAAGGAGATGATCGTTCGCCGTTGGGCGACTCTCGACCCCGAAGGCGCCTTCGCCGCGATCCGCTCCGAACCAAGGCATCATGCGGTTTTGCGCACGGTGCTTCGCACATGGGCCCACACCGACCTCGGTGCGGCCATCGACGCACAGCTGGAGCTCGGCGATCTGAGATCGCAGTCGATGTTTTGGCAATTCTGGGATCTCAAGGACATGGGACGGCTCTGCTCTCTGATGGAGGAGCGCCATCTCCACAAGACGCACAAGGAACTGTTCGAACGAGTTCTTCCCCGGCTCTCCGAAACCGAACCGCGGCGCGCGGCCGATCTCGCGATGAGCTTGTTCTCCTCCGGACGACTTCGATACGGTCCGGTGGACGATGTGCTCGAGCGCTGGACGCGTTCCGATCCGGAGGCTGCGATGCGCTGGGCCCAATCCCAAGAGAATCCGAAGGTCGTGAGTCTCTGTGCCTCCAAGCTTCTGGAGAGGGATCCTCTGGCGACGCTGCGGAACCACGGTGATGCCTTCACCCTCGGCGAACCGCCGGTCATCCGTTCAGGAAAAATGGCGGATGCTCAGTTTTCCGAATTGATAGAATGGATGTCCGAGATGGGCTCCCGCCGCTCGGATAAGAACCTGGTCTATGCAGGGATTCTAAGAGGGCTAGGCGGTGGAGAGCATCCGGAACGCCTCGGTGAGATCGCACACCTGATAGCGTTTTCGAGGGACACGACATCTGCGTTCCGCTCAGCGTCGGTAAACTGGGCGATGAAAGACGCGCAGAGTCTCCTCAATTTCATCAACCAGCGTAGCGGCGGCCCTGCACGGGATGCTGCGATCACGGGTCTCTACTCGCATCTCGCTAAAACGGATCCCATGCGCGCAATTGAGTTTCTTGTCGGGCTCGAATCGATTCCCAAGGAAGTGCGTACCAACGAGCTTTTGCGCACCGCCTTGGCCGAGGGGCACACTCTTCCGGATATTCTTCGCAAACTACCAGAGAGCATGCGCGTCCGCAGCCTCAATGATCTTATCCACAATCTGAGTTCGGTCAGGTCCATGACCGAACTGGTCGATTCGATCGGACTCATCCCCAATGAAGAGAATCGAAGTGCCGCGAGCATCATGACAGCCGGTGTGTGGGCCCAAGAGGATCCCGAAGCTGCAGCGGCATGGGTGCAGCAACTGGACGCTTCCGAGACACGCGACCTCGCTGTAGGAAACCTCGCCCGTTTCTGGGCCATGACGGATCC
>CAJIAN010000443.1_pt1 | contig 14370 bp, 20 predicted proteins | sample 9199061 | NCBI WGS metagenome assembly CAJIAN01 (sample SAMEA7708264, study PRJEB35096) | sediment metagenome | biome: marine neritic benthic zone biome [ENVO:01000025]; feature: sediment [ENVO:00002007]; material: shallow marine sediment [ENVO:03000034] sea grass bed [ENVO_01000059] ...
AAGCAGCCATTCCTGTCAAGTACCAAAACGGTGCAGCATACGTTGGCAAAGGCTTCCAGCGAGCATTGAACTATGTTCTGGAAGACGTCCTCCGCTTTGTGAACGATCTCCTCGACACACGTCGCGAGCTCTACATCGCCGGACACTCTCTAGGTGGTGCTCTATCACTACTGTTCGCAACGTACTTCGAGAACCAAGGCACGTACGTCTTTGGATGCCCACGCGCACTCAGCAAGAGTGGTGAAAACCTTGTCAAGGGACCAGTCCATCGAGTCGATGAACTTCACGACATTGTGACACGTGTTCCACTTCCACCAGTGTTCCGTCACCTTGGCGATCAGTACTTCATCACAAACGAAGGTCACTTCCTCAAGAATCCAGGCTTCTGGACTCGTGAGAGACATCGTCTCGGTGGGGGTGAGTTGACCATTGTCTGGAACCTAGTGAAGGTATTGCTTTTGAAGGGCGGCTTCCAAGCGTTGCTGAAGTACCTTCATGGACACAGTCCATACAACTACAGCGTTCACTGCTGGAATGAGATCGTGAGAACAAGAAATGCCTGAGATCACAGAAGACCAAATGCCACAAGAGGGCCCGATCACATGCTCTTTCTGTGGTCACCAGGATGGTGGTGAAGAAGACCTAACCATCATCCTCGTCGGCACAATGGGTGCTAACATTTGTGCGCCTTGTGTCATCAAGTGTGCACAAACCCTTTCGCAGCATAGTCAAATGCAACCCAAAACAGAAGAGTTGCCTACCGAAGGGTGATCGTGTAAGATCCTCCTAACAGTTAACCAACGTTAGGAGTGCACGACATGAATGGAAAGGCTGCGAAGATGATCGCTGACCGCAGGGGCAGCGCCCGTGACAAGCGCCTCTTCAAGCGAATGACCCACGTCGAGAAGGGCAAGGTCCGCGCTGCCCACGAGGAAGGCCTGTATCCGGGCGTCCCGTTCGAGTCGTTCGTCGCCATGGTTCTCACCGACGCGTAAGGAGACACACCAAATGGGTGCATTCATTCTTGCAGCGATGGTCGTTATTGCCCTCGTCGCGTACTTCGTCGGCGTGTGGCTCACCACCAACGACAACGAGAAAGTCCGGAAGAACACAATCGCCGAACTCGAAGCGCTATTCGACACGAACCTCGCTCGTTTGGAGGAACTCGGCAAGCTTCAGAAGCGTTCGAACGAACCTTCGTTCACCGAATGTGGCCGAGCTGGTGCATTGAAGTCACGCCTACACTGCTTGATCTCGGCAATGAAGATCATCGCGACGGAAGGTGATGACATCGAGTATCTCACTGCACTCGAAGGACGACGTGCCCACATCGACACGTTCTACACCGGCTGGCCAGGTCGTGTTGAAGAAGAGTTCGATCCCCAGTAAGCTGATCGAACACAATCTCTGGAGTAAACACAATGGTGGAATTCATCCTCGGAATGTTCGTCGGTCTATGGCTTTGGCCCTGGTGGGGTCTCGGCATCTTCGGCATTCTCTTCATCGCTGACTCAATCCTGTGCGACAAGGACAACGCGTTCTTCGGCACAATCCTCATGGTTCTCGGCATGGGACTGCTCGTCTGGCTTGCGGGTGACCACAATCCTTTCGCACTCATCTGGAACAACCTCGCACACATCCTCGGCTTCCTCATTCTGTACTTTGTGATGGGCGCTGCGTGGTCGATGATCAAGTGGCGTTTCTTCCTCGCAAGTCTCGTTCGTGAGGCCAAGCAAGACTTCAAGCGCTGGGACCACAAACACGTCGCAGACTTCGTACGGCCGGATGAGTCGTATGCGAAGAACAACGCTGGTCGAATCATGGGCTGGATCGGACACTGGCCGATGAGCATCGTCGGTACGTTCCTCGGCGACATCATGCTTCGCGGTCTCGTGAACCTCTGTGAGTGGATCTACGAGAGTCTGTCCAAGGCGTACGAAGGCATGGGCAACCAGGCGTTCGCTGGTCTAGAGCACGAGGCCGAGGAAGCGCGTCGTTCGAAGCTCGAAGCCGAAGCTGCGCTCGCCGACGTTCAGGCGATGGACGAAGAGCGCCAGCTCGACCACGCGTTCGGAAAGGATCGTCAATGAGCTTCCTGTTCACAGATCCCGATGCTCCACATCGGTCGCCGCAGTCGCACCTTCTCAATCGCGAGAAGGCCGGCAACGGGTACGTGGACTTCAAAGAGGACGTCTGTGAACAGCTGCAACAGTTTGGAGTTCCGCTTCGACCAGCGGAGCTCGCAGTCATTGATATGCGCGGGCGGGTCATAGGACACTTCAAGGACAAAGACACTCCCTTCGAGTGTGCAGTGGCACTACTCGAAGATGTCAAGCGACTATATAAGGTTGAACTCTGATCCCCCGTAGTTCAATGGTAGAACGGGAGCCTCTAAAACTCTGCGTCGCAGGTTCGATTCCTGCCGGGGGAACCAACCTTCTCTAAATACGCTCATGAAACTACATGAGCTAGAACTGCCAACCCTCGAAGTCGGTGACGAACTGATGGTCGGCAAGTTCAAGAACAGAAAGGCAACCATCAAAGGCTTCAAGACCGACAAGCACGGTCAGCCTGTTGCCAAGACCGACAAGGGAGATCAACCGATCTTCAAGGGTCGCGTCAAGAAGCTCATGAAAGATGACCGTTGACATAAATACGGGTTTAGATGAAGATGAGCATCATGACGAAAGAATGGCTAATCAAAGAGACAATCTGATGAAGACCACATCCGAAATCAAAGAGTGGATGATCCACACGTAGATCACTAACCCTCCGTTCACGTAGATTCGTGGACCTCCTTAGGTCGTTTGAGCCCCGCAATACACTCAAACGTTTCAACATTACCTAAGGAGATTCACAATGAAACTACGTATCAACACCGACGACATTTTCAAAGGCAAGGAGCACTACCTTGCATTCAGAGCCGCTTGGGCTCGCAACTCTAACGGTCCGTCCGCTGCACAGCATCTGCTCTACGCACTGCTTCGCGGTCACGACGCGTACAAGAGCTTCACGCCTACCAGCAACTACAACAAGCTGAGCAACGGCACTGCGTTCACGCATGGTCTGTACTACGCTATGCAGGAGCTGCAATCACGGATTCGAAGCGCGCTGAAAGAGCCGTGGGTGGATGAGCCAACTCCCAAGCCATCCGCTGCTGCATTCAGTAGCACTCACATTTCGAAGCGTTCCAAGTGGGAACAGAAGTGGCTCGATGACCTCCTCGCGCCGTTCGAAGGAACGGTCGACTACTACATGCTCGCCAAGATCAGTGAGCAGCTCGGGAAGGATCCAGTGCCGTTGATCTTCAGCGCATACGGTATCGGTCGCCTGATCCACATGAAGCATGAGTTCAAGCCGATCTCGTATGCGGAGCTGTGGGACATGTATGAGGAGGTGCAGTCATGAAGACGTATGACGACTACCTCGACGAGGCAAGTGACCAGGAGCTAACTCCGGAGAAGATCATGGAGCTGGCAGCGTGGATGCCTCAGATGTACGAGCTTGCTGACACGGTCGCTGATCAGTACGGCAAGCTTCAAGGAATGGAACGAGGCGGCGCGACGGACATCACGTTCGAAGGCGACATGATCGAGTTCCAGTGGGAGGCATACTACTGTGGGTGTTGTGGTCCCGACACCGAGTATATGTCGATGCCCATCTCCTACCTCTGGGACAAGGACTGGCAGGAACACGCGAAGAAGGAGATCGCAAGGAAGAAGGAAGAAAGGAAGCAGCGTGAAGAAGCCGACAAGGTGAAACGAGCTGCTGCACAGGAAGCCGCGGAACGCAAGAAGCTCGAAGAGCTGCAGGCGAAGTACGGTTCCTAAAAGGGTGATGGGGGCCTGTTGAAAGACGGGCCCCCATCATGGATAATGGGAGACTAAATAGGCACAATAACACTGTGTCTAGGAGAAGAACGATGAACGTAAATGAGATGCCACTCATTCTTCAGCTTGACGTTGCAGGTCAGCCACAGCGATGGGTTAACTACGAGCAGAGTGCGTACTACTACGCCAAGGACCGCGTTGCGTGGTCAATGGGTCAGGTAGACGTCACGCTACGTGGTGGAACCAACGCTAAGACAGGACTGCAGTCGACGTTGACGCTGAACACGATCATCGCCGTCTCGCAGATGAGCAAGGGTAAGAAGGGCCTGCACCAGCGCGTGCCGACTCTGACGAACCGAGCTCTGTTCCGACGCGACCAGCAGATCTGTGCGTACTGCGGAGACGAGTTCCCAGTTTCGAAGCTGACGCGTGATCACGTCATCCCGACGTCGAAGGGTGGTCCGAACATCTGGACCAACGTCGTCGCGGCGTGCTCCAAGTGCAACAGGAAGAAGGACAACAAGACGCCTGACCAGGCTGGCATGGAACTGCTCTACGTTCCGTACACGCCGAACAAGGCTGAGTTCCTCATCCTGATGAACAGAACGATCCTCGCGGATCAGATGGAGTTCCTGATCAAGCAGGTGTCGCGAGACAGCAGGCTGCTCCAGTAATGGACAGAGAACTAGCCAAGATGAGCGCGGAGGAGTTAACAGCCCTCCGCGCTCCTGTCAACATCTACCCTCACGAACGGTTGACGACACCTACGTCACTCGTGCCTGATGAGTTGTTCGGCACAAAAGTGCTCAGCACTACGATTCTGCAGTTGTACGCCACGATGCGTATGAACAACGGAGTCGGCATGGCACATAACCAGATCAACGTTGGCGATCATCCATCGTTGCAGATCATCACCATTCAAGTTCCAGAGAAATCGCCTTGGGTGCTGATCAATCCTGTCCTCATCACCGAAAGCGGTGAGTTCGAGTTCGAGGAAGGATGTCTTTCCTTTCCAACCTTCTTCATCAAGAAGACCCGAGCTGAGGAAGTTCGAATCGCTTACCGCGACTTCGATGGCAACCACATCGATGGGACCTTCACGGGGTTCACCGCAACTGTACTCCAACACGAAATGGAACATCTTCGTGGCGAGACCTTCATCACCGGCCTCTCTCCTCTGAAGCAACAGCGCGCACGAAAGAAGGTCATGTCGTGGGTGCGCAAAAACAAGTTGCCGAAATAGGCAAGACCCCGGATACTATTCGTCATGATAGTGTTCAACCACAACCTCATTCAGGCCGCAGGCATTGCACTCGTAGTGCTCTGGGCCGCTCTCTTCAGTCCGGCGACTCAGGCGGACGACTACTACAATAAGTTCTTCCTCCCGACCGGTTCGTTTGTGATGCCAGGTAAGACTGCGCACGACTCGAATCCCGAGATGTGGAACGTGGTCAGGATGCTATACCCGAACGCCAAGGGTGTGACAGTTAGCACTCAAACAGGAACAACAACGTGCCACGTATGCACACTGGAGGACTTCAAGTGAACGATGAGACCGAACTCGATACCGGTGCAGAGGTGACTCTCGAAGAGACCCCGATTGCTGACCAGGAGATCTCTCCCGAGCTGATCCAGGCTGCAATGATGGGACGAGGCGTTCCTCAGATCCGCGAGAAGCGTGGGTTCACGAAGCCTCCTTACAACAGAACAAAGGCCAAGGCGAAGCGAAAGGCTCAGCGCGTTGCGCGCCGTGCTTCGCGTGGCACCACCAGCTCCCGCAAGGGTCAGCGATTCACCATCAACAACTCGGCAGCGAAGTAACCCTATATACCTTTAGGGTAACCACATGGCTGAATACGAGGAGACTGTAACTATCGATACGATTCGACCAAAGTTTTGGTCCTTGCGTAAGCCGTTCGCACTCAGTGCAGAAGGCTGGCAGGACTGGAACGAGATCGCTCGTAACAACTTTCCAATCCGTTACTGGATACAGGAAAAGGTCTCCCTTTGGTTCCGCGTCAAGTGGATGCGAATCAAAGACGTCAAGTGGTGGTTCCTCCATCGCTTCCACCCCAAGCACCGCTACAACGTTGTAGACACTGGTCTTCCACCAGGATACTACGACGTCGATACCCTCATGCTTCATTCTGTCTTCAACCTCTTTCATGAGTTCATGAAGCGTCAGCACAGTCCCAACTGTCATGTTGACTGGACGTGTGATGAACACATCGAAGAATGGACAGAGATGAATGAGATATGGGAGTGGTGGAAGCAGCGCGATACCCGCGAAGAACGATTTGAACAAGAACATCCCCATCCTGATCTTCCCGAAGAGTGGGGGTTTCTTTCCGTATGCAACCGACGTTACGACGAACACCCTATCATGATCGAGTGGAAGAAGGTCAGTCGGATGCATACGGAACAGGAAGTTAACTGGAATCGGGAAGACGAAGAGATGCTCATCCGTGTGATGAAGCTGCGCCTGCGTCTTTGGGATTAGACCCTAAGAGACGCATAACCATGCATGATTGCGGTTGACTACAAACAGTTTTGAGACGACAGTAGACTAACACTGATAACAGAAATCAGTTCAACCCAACGGCAGCCAACGTAAGAGGTGACAACCATGGCCAGTGTTCTAACGCGCTTCAAGGATCGGTACGAGGCTCGACTCTCCGAGGAGATGAGTATCGTCCAGTTCCTGGAGCTCTGCTCAAAAGACAAGACGGCGTATGCCACGACCGCTGAGCGCATGCTCGCAGCGATCGGCGAGAAGAAGATCGTCGACACGCGACATGACGAGCGGCTCAGCCGCATCTTCAGCAACCGCAAGATCGCCGTCTACCCCAACCTTTCCGAGGACTTCTACGGCATGGAGGACACGATCGACGAGATCGTCGCCTTCTACCGCCACGCGGCGCAGGGACTGGAAGAGTCCAAGCAGGTCCTCTACCTTCTCGGCCCGGTCGGCGGCGGTAAGTCGTCACTGGCGGAGGCGCTGAAGCGCATCTTCCAGGCGGTTCCGTTCTACGCCCTGAAGTGCATCAAGGGTCCGGACGCCGGCCAGATCTCGCCGGTCTACGAGAGCCCGCTCGGTCTGTTCGACAAGCGCGACGACGGTGCGGCTCTGAACGAGGAGTTCGGCATCCCGCGTCGTTACCTCGGCGGCATCGCTTCGCCGTGGGCAACCCAGATCCTGGAAGAGCAGGGCGGTGACATCGAGGAGTGCTTCTCCGTCGTGCGTGTCTGGCCTTCCATCCTGAAGCAGGTCGGCATCACCAAGGTGGAGCCGGGTGACGAGAACACCCAGGACATCGCGAGCCTCGTCGGCAAGGTCAACATTCGCCAGCTGGAGGACTACGACCAGGACGATCCGCGTGCATACGGCTGGGCCGGTGGTCTGAACCTCACGACGCAGGGACTCATGGAGTTCGTCGAGATGTTCAAGGCGCCGATCAAGATGCTGCACCCGATGCTGACGGCGACCCAGGAGGGTCACTACAACGGCACCGAGCAGTTCGGCGCGATCCCTTACCAGGGCTGCATCCTGGCTCACTCGAACGAGAGCGAGTGGGAGACCTTCCGCGGCAACAAGAACAACGAGGCGTTCCTCGATCGTGTCTACATCGTCAAGGTTCCGTACTGCCTCCGCGCAACGGAGGAGGAGCTGATCTACGAGAAGCTGATCGCGAACTCCGAGCTCGCCGGAGCGCCGTGTGCTCCGGGTACTCTGCGCATGATGGCGGAGTGGTCGGTGCTCACGAGGCTCAAGGAGCACGAGAACAGCAGCGTCTTCTCCAAGATGGAGGTCTACGACGGCAAGAACCTGAAGGACAAGGACCCGAAGGCGAAGTCGATCACGGAGTACCGTGAGGCCGCTGGCCAGAACGAGGGCATGGACGGTTCGTCCACTCGATTCGCGTACAAGATCCTGTCGCGCGTCTTCAACTACGACAACGAGGAGGTCGCGGCGAACCCGGTCCATCTCATGTACGTACTGGAACGCCAGATCGAGCGCGAGGGCCTCGGCGAGGAGGAGACCGAGAAGTGGATCGCCCACATCAAGGGTATCCTGGCTCCGAAGTTCGCTGACTTCATCGGCGACGAGATCCAGAAGGCCTACATGGAGAGCTACGGCGAGTACGGCCAGAACCTCTTCGATCGGTACATCCAGTACGCTGACTTCTGGATCCAGGACAAGGACTACCGCGACCCGGATACCGGCGAGAACTTCGACAAGGACGCTCTGAACAGCGAGCTGGAAAAGATGGAGAAGCCGGCGGGTATCGTGAACCCGAAGGACTTCCGAAACGAGGTGGTCAACTACGTCATCCGCCAGCAGTCGGCGGTGGTGAAGCAGACCGGCGACCCGGATGCGATCGTCGAGTGGACGTCCTACGAGAAGCTCGCGCAGGTGATCGAGAAGAAGATGTTCGCGAACACCGAAGAGCTCCTCCCTGTCATCTCCTTCACGAAGAAGGCGAACAAGGAGGAAGAGGACAAGCACACAAACTTCGTCGATCGGATGATGGGCAAGGGTTACACCAAGCGCCAGGTGCGCCTGATGGTCGACTGGTTCCTGCGGTACCGCAAGCACAACTAATCGACCACCATCGGCAAATAAGTGGAGGCCTAAGGATGGGCCTCCACGAGCGAGGTAACCCAAATGCCACATACAATCATCGATAGACGCCAGAACACCAAAGGCAAGAGCACGAACAACCGGCAGAAGTTCATCCGGCGTGCGAAGGAGCAGGTGAAGGAAGCGGTGAAGGATGCCATCAAGGGTGGCAGCATCGCTGACGCGGCGTCGACAACTGGCAAGAAGATCAACATCCCGATCAAGGATCTTGGTCAGCCGACGTTTCACCACGGTGATGGTGGGCAGAAGGATAACATCCATCCGGGAAACAAAGACTTCGGAGTCGGTGATCGCGTGAACCGGCCGCCTAGCGGCAGCGGTGGCGGTGGCGGCAACGAAGCCTCGGATTCTGGCGAAGGCGAGGATGCTTTCTCTTTCCACCTAACCCGCGAGGAGTTCCTCGATCTGTTCTTCGAGGATCTGGAGCTCCCTGACATGGTCAAGCAGCAAATCAAGACCGTCGACCACTTCGAGAGTCGTCGAGCTGGTTTCGCTGTCGAGGGTACGCCCTCACGACTCAACCTACTCAAGACGATGACTCTCGCGAAGAGTCGTCGCATCGGTCTCGCTGGTAAGAAGAAGCGGCAGCTCAAGGAGCTACTGCTGGAGCTAGCGAGTCTCGATGATGATCTTCACGAGCGGGACATCGGTCCGCTAGAGGAGTACGCTGGCGACGACGCTGACGTGCTCGCTCTCATCTCTCGACGAGCAGATGTCGTTGAGCAGATCGAGGTCCTCAGGAAGAAGATCAAGAAGGTTCCGTTCATCGACGAGATCGACCTCCGGTACAACCGATGGGAGCGCGTCGCCATTCCTGCTACACAGGCGGTGATGTACTGCATCATGGACGTATCCGGCTCGATGGGCGAGTGGGAGAAGGAAATGAGCAAGAGCTTCTTCATGCTCATGTACCTCTTCCTCTTCAAGCAGTACAAAAAGGTCGAGATCGTCTACATCCGACACCACTCGCGAGCGATCGTGTGTGACGAGGAAACGTTCTTCCACTCTTGTGAGACGGGAGGCACGGTTGTATCGTCGGGCCTTGAGTTGATGCACAATCACATCAAGGACAACTATCCACTTGACCAGTGGAACATCTACGGATGTCAGTGTTCCGACGGTGACAACTTCCACCACGACCGAGAAGCGACTCGACACTGGATGGCCAAGGTCCTGCGCATGGTTCAGTACTACGCGTACGTTGAGATCGACAATCGGGGAGGACGGGATTCGGATCTGTGGGGTCAGTACGAAGATATGACCCACACCAACCCGCACTTCAACATGAACGTCATCACGAACGCTTCAGAGATCTATCCGGTCTTCCGGAAGCTCTTCGAGAAGCGCCAGCCAACTGTGAGGGCAGCAGCATGAATACTTTCGATCGAGAAACCTGGGGACACGAACGTCGGGAGGACGGCCGTAAGGTCGTCCTGACGGGCAGGTACCCAGTGACAGGCGGTCAGGACTGGACTTTCGATCACGTCGACGACATGTACTTGAACATCGAGCGGATCTGGCAGGAGCGCTACGGCATCTCCTTCTACACCAACCAGATCGAGATCATCTCTTCGGAGCAGATGCTCGACGCGTACGCTGCATCGGGTCTCCCGATCATGTACGATCACTGGTCGTTCGGTAAGGACTTCGTCGAGCAGACGGAGATGTATCGCCGAGGCTATCGCGGACTCGCATACGAGATCGTCATCAACAGCAGTCCCTGCATCTCATACTGCATGGAAGAGAACTCCATGCTGATGCAGACGCTTGTGATGGCGCATGCCGCATTCGGCCACAACTCGTTCTTCAAGAACAACTACATGTTCAAACAGTGGACGGACGCCGAGAGCATCATCGACTACCTCGTCTTCGCGAAGGGCTACATTCGCAGCTGCGAGGAAGAGCATGGTCCGGATCGGGTCGAGGAGCTGCTCGACGCAGCACACGCCCTGATGCGCTACGGTGTCGACAAGTACCAGCGTCCTCCGGAGATGAGCGTACACGACGAGAAGGAGCGGGCAATCGAGCGAGAGCGAGTCATCCACGAGAACCTCAACGTTTTGTGGTCGACGATTCCGAAGACTGCGAACGAAGAAGCTGCGACGCCAGACGAGGACAAGTTCCCGACGGAGCCGCAGGAGAACCTCCTGTACTTCATCGAGAAGAACGCACCTCGGCTGGAGCAGTGGGAGCGTGAGATCCTCCGCATCGTTCGGAAGATCGCTCAGTACTTCTACCCGCAGATGCAGACGAAGCTGATGAACGAGGGCTGGGCAAGCTTCTGGCACTATCAGCTGATGCACGACCTCAACGAAGAAGGTCTCATCGACGACGGTGGCATGATGGAGTTCTACGAGAGCCACACCGGCGTCGTCATGCAGCCCGACTTCGATGATCCGCGCTACAACGGCATCAACGTCTACGCGCTGGGCTTCGCGATGTTCCAGGACATCAAGAGGATCAGCGATCCAGAGCAGTGCACCGATGAGGACCGGAAGTGGTTCCCATCGTGGGCTGGCAACGGCGACTGGCTCGGCAACGTCACATTCGCAATGGAGAACTTCAAAGACGAGTCCTTCGTCTCGCAGTATCTCTCTCCGGCGGTGGCGAGAAAGTTCCGCCTCTTCAACGTCTACGACGATGAGAAGGACCCACAGCTGGAGATCACCCAGATTTCCAGCGATCGATGCTTCCGTGATCTACGCACGAAGCTGGCGGCTCAATTCAACCTCGGTTATCACCTCCCTGACATCCAGGTGACCGATGTGAATCGGTGGGGCGACAGAACCATGACGCTTGGTCACTTCATGGTCAACGGTCGTCCGCTAGAGCCAAAGAGTGCAACAGAGGTGCTCAAGCACGTCTCGCACTTGTGGGGATATCGGGTGCGAATGGAATCGCTCGATTACGAGGGCAAGATCCGGGCATGTTACGACGTCACTGACGAAGAAACTCTGCTCGACGTCTTCCTCGACGACGATTGATTCGGAGTCGTCCATCGAGTAACAATAAATAGGTTACATGGACGTTGTAAGAAAGGGATGGCGTCGTTGGCTGGCGGCGCCAATCCCTTACGGTTTCAGGAATACAGCCACTCTGTATGCTTGATTCCAAGCTAACTATCCCCCCTGCAACCACCATCTCTAATAACCTGATGGAGGTATTTTCTACGCATACTTTTTAGCCGCATTTTCCTGCACTAAAAACAAAAACAATTCCTGCTGCAACAAGGAGCATGCAATGAGTAGAAAAGCAAGGGCACGGAAGTCCCGTCATCACGAGGACATTGATTTCCTCACAGACGCACTACACCTAAATGGAGCCACTATATTGGAAGGACCCAAGAAGAAGCGCTGGACACAGCACGACATAGAAACAATTCACCCACTAAAACCAGCACAAGAAGAGATGTTCCATAGCTGGTTCAACGGACAAAACATTTGCGCTTACGGTTCAGCAGGAACCGGTAAGACCTTCCTAGCCATCTACCTTGCCCTCAACGAAATCGTATCTGGACGCAGTGAATACAAGCGCATCAAGATCGTCAGATCAGTTGTCCCTACCAGAGAGGTCGGCTACCTACCTGGCACTCTGGAAGAGAAGATCAGCGTGTATGAGCAGCCTTACCACGACATTGTGGCAGAGCTGACAGGATGCTGGAAGGGATACGAGCATATGAAAGACGCTCGCCTGATCGAATTCGTCCCCACCTCATTCATTCGAGGCCTCACCTGGGACAACACCATCGTCATCGTCGACGAAGGTCAAAACATGGACTTCCATGAGATTGACTCAGTCATGACTCGTATCGGTCAACACTCACGAATGATCTTCACAGGTGACGTGAAGCAAAGCGACCTTCGAAAGAGAAACGAAAAGACAGGTATGCCGCAAGCTATCCAATGCATGGAAGCTCACGGTGACTTCGACATGGTGCAATTCAATCGCCACGACATAGTGCGTAGTGACTTCGTCAAGAAATGGATTGCAGCGACAGAGGAACTAGCGTCGGCATAAATAGGGTCTATGAAGATCGCAGACCCACCAAAGAACGAAACAGCTCGCATATTCCAACTGAATAGCTACAACGTTCTTGACACTATGCCGGAGCAAGCATACGACGACATCACGTTCATCGCATCGACTATCTGTGATACGCCTATTGCGTTGATCAGCCTAATCGACGAACATCGTCAGTGGTTCAAATCAAAGGTCGGTCTCGAATGCGACGAGACCGATCGCGACGCTGCTTTCTGTACGCATGCGTTGGTAGAACCAGATCAGCTGCTCGTCATCGAAGACGCTCTGGAAGACAATCGATTCGTTGATAATCCTCTAGTCACCGGAGATCCAAACATTCGTTTCTATGCAGGCGCGGTTCTTTGTACTCCAACTGGTGAAGCTCTTGGAACAGTCTGTGTTATTGATCGGGTGCCTCGAACGCTCTCAGAAACCCAGCGCCGTGGTCTCAAGTCACTCGCACGATTGACAATCGCCCAACTTGAGTTGCGCAAGGCAATGAAAGACATGGAACAATATCGCAAGTCCAAGAAGAACGAGTTGCTAGCAGAATTGTTAGACGATTAGAGTTTCTCGTCCTGAAGGATCTTCATCACGATAGACAGAAGCTTCTCGTACTTGGTGTTCAGTGTATTGAAATCGCGTTCGTCGCGACTCCTATCTGAATCAACTTCCTTTTGAATAGCTTCCATCTTACTCTGGAGGACACCAATGTCCTTGTTGTTCTCTTGAGTCATATCCTTTGTCTCGGATATGCGATCGTGAACAACTTGCGGTATCGTTTGTTCTGTAGGCGCAGGTGGAGTAGCCGTACGTACCTTAAGCAGGTAACCAAGAAGCGTTACCATGATGGTGACGACGGAGCCTACGATTGCGAATGCAGCAGGCCAGGTTAGGGAGTTAATCAACTCAACAGCGGTTGCCATGTTGACTCCCTTACATTTCAGATGATAGCTTCAGATGCTGTGTCTCGTTAGTGAGCTCATCCAGAAGCATGGCTTTCTGAGCTCGACGGTACGCTGATAACTCTTTATCACGCTGGCGCATCTCTTCAAGTAGAGCATACCGTTCCGAAACGTCCCGTACAATCGCTGCAAAGTATGCTTCATCCTTGTAGACGATCTTTGATATGGTTGATTCTATTTCAAAATGGCGACCATTCTTTCGAACACCGCACATTGTCCAACCACGTCCGTTCTCTTCTGAAAGACGCATCGTTCGGCTCTTTGCGCATTCACGAAACCCACTACTATGTTCTTCACTGAATTGCTTCATGTGCGTTGCATGGGATTCACGAAGGTCTTCAGGGATGAGAAGATCGAGTGGTCCATCCATCACCTCTTCGGGATCGTAACCAAACATATTCGTGGCTCCGTCATTGAATACTACAATGTTGAAGTCCGAATCTGTGACAATGACAGCATCCTGCGTCAGTTCGACGATTTGGGCGAGTACGCTCTGCTTGCCGCCATTGAGTTTGGGTGAAACGATCACGTCGGGTCCTCTTCCTGAATTAGGTACAAAGGTTATTTATGCAGGTGGTCAATTTCACCCTATTTGAACCCATTGACTGCTGGTACGGAATCGCGTAAGATTGGCTCATTGAACTGGGAGATCCACTATGCGCGCGTATTTCTTTGGCAACATGTACCTCTCCTCGATCCAGCAGGGTATCCAGGCAGCACACGCGCTGGCTGAGATTTACGAGACTGTGCGCGGAAAGCGTGAGCTCGGACTGCAGGTCAAGGAGTGGGCAACAAATCACAAGACGATGATCCTGCTGAACGCCGGCTATGGTGAGAACCTGCACGCGCTGGTCGATCGGTTCACCAGTCCTCAGAACACGTATCCGTGGGCACCGTTCTTCGAGGAGCAGGC
>CAJIAN010000621.1_pt1 | contig 14343 bp, 9 predicted proteins | sample 9199061 | NCBI WGS metagenome assembly CAJIAN01 (sample SAMEA7708264, study PRJEB35096) | sediment metagenome | biome: marine neritic benthic zone biome [ENVO:01000025]; feature: sediment [ENVO:00002007]; material: shallow marine sediment [ENVO:03000034] sea grass bed [ENVO_01000059] ...
CCGCAATGATCCTCGCCGGCTGCGGCGGCACGAAGGATTCCGGTAGGGCTGGCGACGGCACATACCGCATCGCCGTCGTTCCGAAGGGCACGAACCATTTGTTCTGGAAAACGATTCACGCGGGCGCATCGAAGGCGGCCCAGGAAGAGAAAGTCGAGATCATCTGGAAAGGCCCGCTCGTCGAAAGCGACCGCGAAGGGCAGATCAAAGTGGTGGAGAACTTCGTCACCCAGAAGGTCGACGCTCTCGCACTCGCGCCCCTCGATGATCAGGCGATGATTCGTCCGGTCAAGGAGGCCCACGACGAGGGAATCAAGGTTGTGATCTGGGATTCCGGTCTGGATCCCAGCGCGGACGAATACCTCGACAGCTTCGTAGCGACCGACAACTTTGCCGCCGGTGAGAAGTGCGGGAAGGCCCTCGCCGAACTCATGGGCGGCAAGGGCAAGGCGATCCTCATGCGGCACATGGTCGGCTCTGCGAGCACGCGAAAACGCGAGGAAGGCTTCCTCAAGGGACTGGAGCAGCACGGACCCGACATCGTGCTCATTTCCGATGACAAGTACGGCGGCGCGACCGTGGAGGACTCGCAGGAAGTCGCCAACAATCTGCTCAATCAGTTCGGGGACACCGTTGAAGGCATCTTTACCCCTAACGAATCCACCACGGAAGGAATGATGGCCGCCCTCAAGTCAGCGGGCATCGCGGGCAAGGTGAAGTTCGTCGGCTTCGACAACAACGATGCACTCGTCAAGGGCATCGAGGATAAGGTCATCCACGCTCTCGCACTTCAGGATCCATTCAACATGGGATATCTCGCGGTCAAGCACTCGGTGGCCCACCTCAAGGGCGAGAAGGTCGACCGAATTGTCGATACCGGTTCGGTCATTCTCACGCTCGACAATCTCAAAGAAGACCGGATTCAGGAACTCATCGCGCCCGATGTCGAGAAGTGGCTGAAAGAGTAGCAGCAGCGACGGCGCCGCTTCTCCGGCTTGAGTCGATCACCAAGTCGTTCGGCGCCGTCGAAGCTCTGAAGGGCGTGTCCATCGATGCGCATGCGGGCGAGGTCCTCGCGCTCATCGGCGAAAATGGCGCAGGCAAGAGCACCCTCATGAAGGTCCTCAGCGGAGCCCATCATCCCGATTCCGGTAGCGTCATCATGAACGGCCGTCCCCTCGCGCTCGGCGGCCCCATGGCGGCGCGAAAGGAGGGCATCGCGATGATCTACCAGGAACTCACCCTCGCACCCCATCTCACGGTCGAGGAAAACGTGACCCTCGGACTCGAGCAGTCGCATTTCGGATTCCTCGACTCCCAAGCCTCGAAGGTTCGCGACGCGCTCACTCTGCTCGGCCACGACGACATTTCGCCCGGCCAGAAGGTGCAATTGCTGAGCATTGCCCGGCAGCAGATCGTCGAGATCGCGCGCGCCATCGTCAGCGAGGCGAAAATCGTCATCATGGACGAGCCGACCAGTTCGCTCACCGACGAGGACAAGGAGGCGCTCTTCGCGGTGATACGAAAACTTCGCGATGAGGGCATCGCCGTCATCTACATCAGCCATTTCCTCGACGAGGTCGACGCCATTGCCGACCGCTATGTCGTCCTTCGCGATGGCGAGTCGGTGGGCGCCGGACGCGTCGCGGACGCATCCACGGAGTCCCTCGTCGAACTCATGATCGGCCGAACGATCGACGCCATGTACCCGCAGCCAACGCACGAATGCGGCGAAACCGTGCTGACGGTTCGCGATTTGCACGGCACTCGCCTGCCGCGCGGTGCCTCGTTCGAACTGCGTCGGGGCGAAATCCTCGGGATCTTCGGACTTGTCGGTGCCGGACGGACCGAACTCGCCCGCTGTCTTTTCGGGCTCGATCCCGTCGCCTCCGGCTCGATCGAACTGCAACAGGGAGCACAAGTTCTTCCGTCAGGTTTCCAGCCCAACATCGCGCTTGCTCGCGGACTCGACTATCTCAGTGAGAACCGAAAAGACGAGGGCCTCGCACAGAACCTCACCATCACCGAAAACACGACCCTGTCGGCCATTCGCAAAACATCCCGGTTCGGATTCCTCGAACTCAGGAACGAGGAATCCGTGGCCACCGAATGCGCGACGAAATTGGGCATCCGCTGCACCAATACCCGGCAGCCGGTCAGCGCGCTTTCGGGAGGCAACCAGCAGAAGGTCGCACTGGCGCGCATGATCCATCACGACAGCGACATCTTCTTCATGGACGAACCCACGCGCGGCATCGATGTCGGGAGCAAGCACGAGATCTACGAACTCATCCAGTCGCTCGCCTCTGACGGAAAGAGCGTCATCGTGATCAGTTCCTATCTTCCGGAACTGCTAGGCACTTGTCATTCGGTCGCCGTGATGCACCGCGGACGGCTCAGCGAAAAACGCCCTGCGACCGAATGGCAGGAACACGACGTCATGGTCTTCGCGACAACCGGAAATCTAGCTGCTCCCGCAGCCTAACCATGCGCCGACTCCCGACAGCCGCCCCATCCAACTGGCGCTCGCTCCTCCTCCCGTTCATCGGATTGCTTTTCGTCTTCGGTCTGTTCACCGCGCTCATCGCCATCTTCGAACCGGACAATCTGAAGGCGTTCCTTTCCAGCCGGAACGCCAAGACGGTCATCACGCAGACCGTGATCGTGGGCATCGGAGCGCTCGGCATGACAATGGTCATTACCAGCGGTGGCATTGATCTGAGTGCCGGATCGCAGATCGCCCTTACGTCCGTCGCCTGTGCAATAACCCTGAACGCCTTCGCCTCAGGCGATGCGGCCACAATCAGCGCATTCGGCATTCTCGTCGCCGTCATCGTCGCGATGCTGACCGGAGCCGCGATGGGAGCCTTTAATGGCAGCGTCTCATGCTACCTGAAAATTCCCCCGTTCATCGTCACCCTCGGAACGATGATGATCGCCCGCGGAGCGGCTGAAGGGATCGCGAAACAATCGCAGGTCCGCACTCCCGCCAATGGCCTGCAGACCTTCATGCAGCGGAATCCCGATCCGGAGTGGCTCATCTTCGCGCCGGGCGTGTGGATCATGCTCGCCCTGCTGATCGTCGTCGCAACCACCATGCGCTACACGGTTTTCGGGCGCTACATCTACGCGCTCGGTTCCAACGAATCAACCGCGCGCCTGTGCGGCGTCCCCGTAACGCGAACACGCATTCTCATCTACACCCTCTGCGGGGTCCTGCTGGGAATTTCGGGCGCGATGTCCTACGCCTTCCTCGGAAGCGGCGACCCGACCACCGCCGTGGCGAAGGAACTCGACATCATCGCCGCCGTGGTCATCGGTGGCGGATCGCTGAGCGGAGGCCAGGGCAGCCCGGTTGGGAGCATCGCCGGCGCGCTCATCATGACCTTGCTCGTCAGCGGATGTTCGATGCTGAATGTCCCGGACTACTCCCAGAAGATCATCATCGGATTCATCATCATCGGTGCGGTCGCGGTCGATACATGGAAGAACAGACGCGCCTAGAGCCGCTTGCTTCCCGTCCGGGTATTCGCTAGCGTTGTCCCGATGAACCCGTCACCACTGGCCGATCTCGACGAATGGGAAGACGATTTACTCCGACGCTATCCTGAGTCGGAGAACGAGGAAGCATTCCGTGACTACGATGCCGAGGCGCGTCCGAGCGTGAAGGAATTCTACCGCCTGAACCACCGGTATCAGACGCTCGATTTCGTCTGCTCGAAGCGGGACGAATACCTCCCGTTGAAAAAGCGTCAGATGACGGTGTGGGAGGCGCTGGAATACCTCAACACGCTCGTGGACGACAGCGATCCTGACATTGATCTACCACAGATCGAACACCTCCTGCAAACTGCGGAAGCGATCCGCCGGGACGGGCATCCACGTTGGTTCATTCTCACCGGTCTCATTCACGATCTCGGAAAGATCCTGTGTCTGTTCGGCGAACCCCAATGGGCGGTCGTCGGAGACACCTTCCCTGTCGGCTGCCAGTTTTCGGAGAAGATCGTCTATCACCCGTTCTTCGACGACAATCCGGACACGCAGGTCGCCGACTACTCGACCCCGAACGGCATCTACGAGGAAGGCTGCGGACTCGACAGCGTGACCATGTCGTGGGGCCACGACGAATACCTCTACCACGTGGTGAAGGACAAACTCCCAGAGCCCGCGCTCTACATGATCCGTTACCATTCGTTCTATCCGGCGCACAAGGAAGGCGAATACGATCATCTCATGAACGATCACGACCGCGAGATGTTCGCGTGGGTTCGCGCCTTCAATCCCTACGATCTCTACACCAAGAGCAGCGAACGCGTCGACGTGGAGGACCTGCGCCCATTCTACGACGACCTCATCAACGAATTCCTTCCCGGAATGCTGGCATGGTAAGAGCACTCGCGCTCGCCAGTCTGTGGTTGGCAACAAGCGGTCTTGCGGAGGATACCGTCAAGCCACTCAAGAAGGCGCACGCCCACAACGACTACTATCACAAACGCCCGCTGCTCGATGCACTCGCGCACGGTTTCTGCTCGGTCGAGGCGGACATCTTTCTCGCGGATGGCGGCAAACTACTCGTTGCTCACGGCAAGTCGGAACTGAAACCCGATCGCACTCTCCAGAAACTCTACCTCGATCCTCTTCGCGAACGGGTGAAGAAGAACGGAGGACGCGTCTACCCAAACGGCCCGCCATTCACGCTGCTCATCGACATCAAGACGAGCGGAGAGCCCACCTACCGAGCGCTCTCAAAAGCCCTCGCCGAATACGCCGATATTCTGACCGAGGTCCGCGACGGCAAGGCGATCGAGCGCGCGGTGGTCGCCATCATCAGCGGGAACCGCGCCCGCAGTGTCATCGCCGCCGACAATCCCCGTTTCGCCGCGATCGACGGACGGCTGTCCGATCTCGATTCGAAATTGGACAAGCATCTTCTCCCTCTCATCAGCGATCGCTGGACATCCCACTTCCGCTGGCGCGGCGAAGGCGAAATTCCGGCTGCCGAAAAGGCCAAGTTGAACGAAATCGTGAAGAAAGTGCACGCCGCCGGGAGACGGGTGCGCTTCTGGGCCACGCCCGAGAAGAAGTCCGTGTGGAAAGAACTTGAGAAGGCCGGAGTCGACCTCATCAACACGGATGATTTGTCAGGGTTGCGCAAGTTTCTCGACCAATGAGCACCTTGCGCACCATCGGCCGGTTTCTAGCCATATTGCTAGTGTGTGTCACGTCTGGCGCCGGCGCAGACAGGCCGAATATTCTCTTCGCCATTTCCGACGACCAATCGTGGATGCATGCGGGCGCCTACGGCGACAAGGGAACGCGCACACCCGCGTTCGATCGCGTCGCGCGGGAGGGCGTTCTGTTCCAACACGCCTTCGCCGCCGCTCCATCATGCATGCCGTCACGCAGCGCGATCCTGACCGGTCGGAATATCTGGGAGATCGACGAAGCCGGCGTCCTCATGGGCACGCTCAAGGGGAATCACCCGCTGTTCACGCTGCTTCTCGAAAAGGCAGGATACCAGCTGGCGGCCACCGGAAAGACATGGGGGCCTGGAAAGCTCGAGGGTTTCGCCACCAAGGATGGGGAACCGCTTCCACCGCGATCCTACGTTGCCGACCAAACGCAGGCGATCACCGGCAGAGCCTACACAGAACGAGAGCTCAAGAAGCCGAAACGCGGCATGAGCGAGACGGACTACGCGGCAAACTTTGCCGACTTCCTCAGGGAACGCGACAAGGCAAAGCCGTTCTTTTTCTGGTACGGCGCAACGGAACCGCACCAAGGCTACGAGGTCGGCGCATGGAAACGCGCTGGCAAGAAACTCGCTGACGCTCGTGTGCCCGGATCCTTCCCAGACGATCCGGTCGTCCGGGGCGAGTTCCTTGACTACGGCCTCGAGATCGAACACTTCGACCGGCACCTCAGCAAGATGATCGAGGCCCTCGAGACGGCAGACCTCCTCCAGAACACTCTCATCGTCGTGACGAGCGATCACGGAAATCCCATGCCGCGTTCGAAGTGCAATCTCTACGACACGGGAACGCGGGTGCCACTCGCTATTCGATTCCCGGAACGGATTCCTTCCGGTCGCACCGTGAGCGATTTCGTAAATCTGATCGATCTCGCACCCACGTTCCTCGAAGCCGCCGGACTCGCCTCCCCAAAAGTCATGTCCGCGCGGAGTCTCTGGCCCGTGCTCTCGTCCAGCAAGAGCGGCCAGGTCGATCCCACCAGAGACTTTGCTGTGACCGCCTTCGAACGCCACATCATTGCTCGACGCAACGGAGCCGGCTACCCGATGCGATCGATCCGCACCGCCCGATACGCCTACATCCGCAACTACGAACCCGACCGATGGCCCGCAGGCGATCCCGATTTCTATTCCTCACACCAGCGGTTTTACGGTGACTGCGACGTAGGCAGCACCAAAACGTTTCTCATCCAAAACAGCCACCGCGACGACGTGCATCCGCACTTCCTTCTCGCCTTTGGACGCCGACCCGCCGAGGAACTCTTCGACATGGAGTCCGATCCTGATCAACTGCACAACATCGCGAATGATCCCAAGTTCGCAGAGGTCAAGAAACACCTCGAAGCGCGAATGACTGCCTACCTCAAGAAGACGGGCGACCCGCGCATGAACGGCGAAGCCCCTTGGGACAGCTACCCCTTCGTCGATGAAGCCATCTTCAAGCGGCCCGACTGGCAGATTCGCGGCGGGGCGCGTAAGCTCCGTAAATAGAACAGGATACGCGCCCGACATCCCCCATTTTTCGCACCTTTTCTCTGAAAAGCCCGGAAAATAGAGTAAGAATAGCGCTTCCGTCCGAAGTATTACGAGACACATCCAAAAACCCAACCGTTACCAACCCATGAGAATCTCCCGCACCCTCCGAGTTCTGCTCGTTTCGCTTCTCGCCGTCTCCGGTTCGGCATTTGCACAGAACAAGACCGCTCCCGAAAAGCTCACCGTGAATGAAGGCGATCGCATTGCCTTCGTCGGCGCCGGGATGGGTTCGCGAATGAACCACTACGGTCATTTCGAAACCGAACTCTTCCTCCGATTCCCCAAATCGAACATCACCATCCGAAACCTCTGCGACGAGGGCAACACCCCGGGCTTCCGCCCTCATCCTGGTCGCAATCATGATGGCCAGTATGCGTTCCCCGGCGCGAAAGAACTCGTCGCCGAGCGGTTCCGGATCAACTCGAAGCCAGCTGGCCATTTCGAGACACCGGACCAGTGGCTGACTCGTCTGGGAGCCGACACTGTCATCGCCTTCTTCGGATTCAATTCGTCATTCGACGGCCCGGAAGAGATGGAGCGCTTCAAGAAGGAACTGGATGCGTTCCTCAAGCACACGCTCTCACAAAAATACAACGGTGAAAGCGCACCACAAGTCGCGCTCGTCTCGCCTACCGCAATGCAGGATCTTTCTGCGAAGTATGGCATTCCGAACGGCGCCCCCCAGAACGCGAATCTCGCGCTTTACACTATCGCCATGCGGGATGTGGCGGCAAGTAACGGTGTCCTCTTCGTCGATGCCTTCAACTCATCGAGAGATTGGTACGAAGATGGACAGGAATACACCACCGACGGCGCGCTCTACAACGATCGCGGCTACCGCAAACTCGCCCCCTTCCTCGCCGACGCGATTTTCGGAACCGGTGGCAAGCTGGACGGCAAGACCGAAGCGGTGCACGCAGCGGTCACCGAGAAGAACTGGTCGTGGCTCAACGACTACAAGATCCCGAATGGCGTCCACGTCTACGGCCGCCGTTACAAACCCTACGGCCCAGGCAACTACCCGTTCGAGCTGAAGAAAGCCCGCGAGATGACCGCTATCCGCGACAAGGCGATCCATGCGACGCTTTCGGGCAAGGACTTCGACATCGCCTCGGCAGATGCGAAGACGTCCAAGCTGCCTCCGGTCAAAACGAACTACAGGCCGAGCAACAAGAACGGCACCGTTGACTACATGCCGGGCAAGGATTCGAACACGAAGATCCAGGTCGCCAAGGGCTACAAGATGGAACTCTTCGCCAGCGAGGAGAAGTTTCCCGACCTCGCCAATCCCGTCCAACTCGCCTTCGACAACAAGGGACGTCTCTGGGTGGCCACGATGGCCAGTTATCCGCACTATCGCGTGGGCGATCCGAAGCCGGAGGACAAGCTCCTCATCCTCGAGGACACGAACAACGACGGCAGGGCAGACAAGCAGACGGCGTTCGCCGATGACCTTCACATCCCGATCGGTTTCGAGATTTCGCATGACGGCGTCTACGTCTCGCAAAGCGGCAGCCTCGTGCTCCTCAAGGACACGAACGGTGATGACAAGTACGACAGCAAGGAAGTCATCCTCTCGGGATTCGACGATCACGACACCCACCACGCCATCTCCGCCTTCTGCTCCGATCCATCAGGGGCGTTCGTGATGTGCGAAGGTGTCTTCCTCCACAGCAATGTCGAGACTGCCTACGGACCCCGCCGCGGCACGAACGGCGGGTTCTTCCGCTACAGCCCGCAACGCAAGGAACTCACGCGCCATTCGCAGTTCAGCATCCCGAATCCGTGGGGTGTGGCTTATGACGATTTCGGCCAGGATTTTTTCCTCCACACTTCCGGAACCAGCGTCTCATGGATGACACCCGGGACGGTGAAAGCGCGCTACGGACACAACATGCGCGCGCCCGATATCCTCAGGAGCAACAAGGTACGCCCCACCTCGGGTATCGAGTTCGTCTCGAGCCGCCACTTCCCCGACGAAGTCCAGGGCGACATCGTGCTCTGCAATGCCATCGGCTACCTTGGCGCGAAGCAACACGAAGTGATCGAAGACGGGACCGGCTTCACCACCAAGTACCGACAGGATCTCTTCGTCTCGAAAGATCTCAACTTCCGTCCGACGGATCTGGAATTCGCACCGGACGGCTCGCTCTATGTCATCGACTGGCATAACGCCCTCATCGGACACATGCAGCACAGCGCTCGCGATCCGAACCGCGACCACGAGCACGGCCGCATCTATCGCGTGACCTACCCCGGACGCCCGCTGGTGAAGCCCGCGAAGATCGCCGGAGCGAGCATCGCGGAATTGCTCAAGAACCTGGAACTGCCGGAGTCGCGCACCCGTTACCGCACGCGTCGCGAACTCCGCGCCCGCGACGCCGACGAAGTCGCTACGGCAGCGAAGACATGGGCGGCGCGGCTTCCGCTGAAGGAAGACCGACTGCGTCTCGAGGCGCTTTGGGTCACCTGGGGCGCCGACCGGACGGACCCGTCGCTTCTCAACACGCTCCTCATGTCGGGCGATCACCGCATTCGCGCTGCCGCAATCCGGGTTCTCCGCTACAACCCACACCACATTCCCAATCAGGCGGAACTTCTCATGGCAGCCGCGAACGACAGCCACGGCCGCGTCCGTCTCGAGGCGATCACTGCCGCGTCCTATCTCGACAAGGCGACCGGTATCCCGATCGTCGAGGCTGCAAAGGCCAAGGGCTTGGACAAGTACACGCAGCAGAGCTACGACTTCGCCATCGCCGCGTTGAATAAATCGACGGCACCGCCGCGCAAGGCGAGAAAGGTGAAGCCGCCGAACCACCTCAAGGGTGAGTTTGCGAAGCTTTACGTGAAGGGCGCGGAAGTCTACAACCGCGAGGCTCACTGCGGCACCTGCCATCAGGCCGACGGCAAGGGACTCCCCGACGCGAACTTCCCGCCGATCGCCGGCACGCGCTGGGCGACCGGCAATCCGGAGCGCCTGATCAAGCTCACGCTGAAGGGCCTCATGGGCCCCATCGAAGTCTCCGGCAGAGCGTACCCGGGCCAGGTGCCGATGACGCCGTTCGAGTATCTTCTCAAGGACGACGAGATCGCCGGCGTCCTCACCTACGTCAGGAATTCGTTCGGTAACAAGGCATCGCCGATTTCGCCCGCACAGGTGGGTAAAGTGCGCGCCGCAATGAAAGGGCAGAATGCGCTGCTCAATCCGGCCGCGCTACTCAAACAGCATCCCCACTAGGAGTCGCCTGCGCCCAAGAACGCTGAAAAAGTGCGCGGCCATCGCATCATCTTCATCTTGTTCGCCGCGCCCGTTCTTCTTGCCGGCGAGGCTTGCTTCGCCTCCGATGCCGTCACACCGGAGGGCGCCACCGGCAACTGGCACCAGGCTGCCGGGCCAAATGCCAATTGGCGGGTCAAAGGCGAACCGCCTCTGAAGTGGAGCGCAACGCGAAACGAGAACATCGTCTGGCGCACGCCGATGCCCGAAGCGGGGATGAGCAGCGTGACCGTCTGGGGCGATCGCGCCTTCACCACGACCCATGTCCCGATCGAATCCGAAGAGGAGAAGAAGGCTGTATCGGACGTGATCGGATTCTGCCTCGATGCGAACTCAGGCAAAATCCTTTGGCAGGTCACGTTGCCCGGCAATGCGTTCATTTCATTGGCGGGCGGATTCACCGACGGAACGGTCTTCGCGCCGATCACCGACGGCGAGCATGTCTGGTTCTTCAACCGCTGCGGCTCCATCGCATGTTATGACTTCGAAGGAAAGAAAGTATGGCTCCGCGAGTGGACTCCACGCTTCAAACACAACAACCGCCAATGCGAACCCGTGCTCGTCGGCGACGCGATCCTCTATCTCGAGGTCGCGAACAAGGAGGCGGGCGCCAAAATGCAGAAGTGGAAGTCGCCCGGAGTGAAAAACAAATCGATCTCCGTTCCGACGGGCGTCGAGGAAAGAGAAATCTGGACCTACATTCACGGTATCGACAAGCGCACGGGAAAGACCCTCTGGCGTGAAAACGTCGGGACGTGCGTGCACACCACGCCTGTCGTGGGAAGAACCGCCGAGGGTAGCCTCGCTGTCGCCCACGCGCGCGGCGGTCCGCATGGCCCGCTGGAGAAACCCTATGGACACAGCCTCACCAGTCTGGCACCCGGCGAGGAAGGCAAGACGCTGTGGAGCACGCCGCTCGAAAAATACGATCCATCATTCGCCTGCCATTGGAATGCGCGCTACGCCTTCGGATTTCACAGGGGAAGGCACGTCGTGCTCGATGCCGCCAGCGGTGCGATCCTGCGCGAGCAGCAACTCTACCAAAAAGCACCGCTTTGGAGGTGGGACCCTTCCGGGAACGGCTGGAAACTCGAGACCGATGCCGCGATCAAAGCTGGCAAAAGCCATCCCAACACGAACCAATGCAACATCGTCGCGGGCGACTGGCATTGGTTTCTGTCGCACAACGTGCACTACCTCGGCCGCGTCCACGTCGAAACCGGCGCCGTCGAGTATCTCGAGCTTCCCGCCCAGTTGCTCGCCAGCAAGGAGTCGCGCGCGCGGGACCAACTGCTCTGGGGCAAGGGCTCCAAGCGCAACCGCCCCCTCAATGCCCGAGGATTTGCCGTCGGTGACAAGGGACACAACGGAACCGGCTGGGGCCACCTCTCAGCAGCGAGCCCGATCCTCGTCGGTCGCTACCTCCTCATCCCCGTCGTTACCGGCACCGTCTATGTCATCGACGCTGAAGCGGAACCGCTTTCTCCCAAATCACTCGTCGCGGTGAACGATCTCGGTCCCGGTGGCGAAACGTGGACGCTGGCTTCGCTTTCGTTCTCGAACGGACGCCTCTACGCGCACACGATGCGCGAGATTCTATGCATTGGAGAGCCGAACCCATGATCCGAATCGCGACCGCGTCCGCATTCCTCGCAACGATTCCTCTACTGGCAACTGCCGAGATCACCCACGGCCCGGTTCTCGGACGGCCGGGAGCATCGACGATGTCGATTTGGGTCCGCACCGCGACTCCGGCGGAAGTCCAAGTGCGCTACGGACAGGATGCAGGACAGCTTACGCAACGGTCCGAACGCGTCCGGACGCAATTGGACCACGACAACACAGGCGTGGTCACCGTCTCCGGATTGCAGCCCGACACACGCTACTTCTATGCGATCGATACCGTTCCGCGCTCCGGATCGAGACGCGGTTCGTTCCGCACTTTTCCAGACGGCGCGGCCTTCACCGATCCCAAGCACAATCAAAAGGGACTCTTCAACTTCAGTTTCGAGTTCGGCTGCTGCAACAACCAGATGCATGGCGATGAGCTCAAAGTTCCGCTGGCGACCTATGCCACAATGAATCGCGAGATTGCCGACAAGATCCACTTCGCGATTCTGAACGGCGACTGGCTTTACGAGGAGATGCGGAAGTTCACAGTGCCGGAATGGCAGAAACAGACCGGCACTAGCGACGACGCGCTTCCGAAGATCCTACGCCTCTGCCCGTCGGTGGCAGGCGTCTGGGAGAACTACAAACTCTACTGGGACCGGGCACCGCATCTTCGCGAATGGCATGCCAATATCCCGACCTTCTACACCGCCGACGATCACGAACTGGTGAACGACATCTACGGCTGCGCCACACCGGGCTTCCGCAATCGACGGGCCGTCTTCCGGGATCCCGGCATGCGTGCGTGGTTCGACTACCTCGCGTGGGCGAATCCGCACGAGCACAAGACGACGGCACACTTTGGAAAAGCTTCGCTCACCGCCGGATCCGATATCCTCGTCGATTCCAAGACCAACTTCACCAAGTTGCCACTCGAAAAGATGGCAACCCTGCACGTGCATTTCGGCGGCCACCTCGCGGGCGTGAAAACTCCAGAGCCTGATCCGAGTCTCGGCGACCCGAATCATGGCGTCTACGAAATCGTCGAGGTCATCGATGCCCATCGTCTGCGCATCTCACCGGAACCCTTGAAATCGGGTGAATCCGTCTACTCCATCGGACGGCGAACCTATGGGAAGTTCCGTGTCGCCAACTGCGAGTTCTTCCTGCTCGATACCCGAACCCATCGGGACCTGCACGACGTCAAAACGCCGGCTGATCCGAAAAGATCGATGCTCGGCAAGGCGCAGTTGGACTGGTTGATGCAGTCCATGAACAAGAGCGACGCCGATTTCTTCTTCATCGCCTCCACGGTGAACTTCATGGTTCCACACGTCGGAGCGGGCGGAGCGCAACTTGACCGCAACCAGGCCGCAGGCAAGGACGACGCGTGGACGGTGTTTCTTCACGAACGGGAAAAACTCATCGACTACTGGACCGATGAGATACGCCGACCCGTGTTCGTGATGACGGGCGACCTGCACAACAGCTTTGCCGTCCGAATCACGGAAAACGTCTGGGAGTTCGCTTCCGCACCGCACAACTCACCGAACCACCGATCCGAGATCGACGCCGGCGGACTGCCCATCCAAGGCAGGTTTCAATATGGCCCTCGCGCCTGCGATGTACGCTGGTCGACCTACGTCATGAGCGACATCCCGCGAGAACACCGGAAATTCCCCAACTACTGTGTCGTCCAGGTGAACAACGTCTTCGACAACCCGACCACGCCCGACACCCACCGCTGGATCGCCTATCCAATTCCGCACGTCATGTTCCAATTCTTCGACGGCAAGACGGGGGACTTGAAATACGTGGAAACCGTCCATGCGGGGGTCCATTCTTCATCGAAACAGCAATGAAGCATGTCGTCACACTCGTCTTCTTTCTCGTAGGGCTCTGCGGCCTCAGCCTCGCTGATGAGAAGAATCCCCACAGGCCAGTCATCGGACTGCGCACGTCGAATCACGCCTTCAAGTATCTCAAGGATGTTCCCCGCTACGAGTGGAATCACGGTTTCGGTCGGCGCGCATTGGCCGGCCCCTACATCGTGCATCAGGCCGATGAGAAGATCTCGACTTGGAAAATCAAGCGGGCCGGCAAAAAGAAGAAATCCAAACGAACGCCAAAGCCATGACTCGCGAGGTTCTCATCGCAACGGTCTCTGTGGGGCTCGCCGCGAACCTCGCGGGGGCTGCTCCCGCAACTCAAGTTCGCCCGAACATCGTCCTCATGATGGTCGACGACATGGGAATCGGTGACACGAGCGCGTATCTCGGGAAGAAGCTCAATCCGTCCAGTCCGCCGATTTCCCTAACATTGCAAACTCCGCGACTGCGCAAGTTCTCCGAGCGGGCGGTCATCTTCACCGATGTCCACGCCGGCGCTTCGATGTGCTCTTCCTCGCGCTACTCGCTCCTCACCGGCCGATTTGGCCATCGGCCCTACCTGAAACGCCAAGGCTGGCTTCCCCATGGGCCGAATCTTCCGATGATCCAACCGGAACTGACCACTCTGCCGGAGATGCTCCAGCAGAACGGCTATCGAACGGTCTGCATCGGCAAGTATCACGTCGGGATGGCGTTCGACAATGGCTCCGGAAAACCCGCCACCGACTTTTACCACCGCGACGTCGACTTCACGAAGCCGCTTCTGAGCGGACCCACGC
>CAJIAN010000880.1_pt1 | contig 14314 bp, 11 predicted proteins | sample 9199061 | NCBI WGS metagenome assembly CAJIAN01 (sample SAMEA7708264, study PRJEB35096) | sediment metagenome | biome: marine neritic benthic zone biome [ENVO:01000025]; feature: sediment [ENVO:00002007]; material: shallow marine sediment [ENVO:03000034] sea grass bed [ENVO_01000059] ...
CAACGAGATGAGCGACTCCGTTTTCATGATCTGCCCGCTGCTGGCCGCTGTGGGCCGTCATGATGCCTGCGTGGATCATCTCCAGCGTATGCAGAAGCTCTGTCTGCGCGATGATGGGCTCTACCGCCACTCGCCGCTGGACGAGGCTGCGTCGGGGAGGGGGAACGGATTTCCGGCACTGGGCCTCGCATGGGCGCTCTCTGAAATGCCGGATTCCTTCGCTGGAAAGCCGAAGGTGATCGCAGCATTCCGCAAACACATCGAAGCGTTGCTGCCCCACCAGGACGCCTCGGGAATGTGGCATCAAGTGATCGACAAGCCGGGGAGCTATCGCGAATTCACCTGTACCTGCATGATCACCTTCGCGATTCTGCGTGGAATGCGGAACGGCTGGCTGAGTCGAGAGAAGTATGCGGCGGTTGCGGATCGGGGTTGGGAAGCGGTGAAACAGCGCATCAGTCTCGACGGCAAGTCGTTCACCGATGCGTGCACGGGAACGGGAAAGCAGAAAACGCTGAAAGACTATTACCTGCGGACGGCGATTCTCGGCCCCGATGCGCGCAGCGGAGCGATGGCGCTCATGGTGGCGACCGAAAGAGCGGCTTGGGAGAGCGCTATTCGTCACGCAGATGCTCGATGATGCGTTCCTCAACGAGGTCGAAGAATGGGTTCGAGCGCAGCCGCATGAAGTGATCGACCGAGATGCGTAGCAATGCCCTCTCGCCGCGCGGCGCGGCGGAACCCAGCCGGAAGTAATGATCTGCTTCGTCAGCCGACATCTGGTAGCCGTAGATGGGGTCATTCGGACGGAAAGGAAGGGCGACGTGCGAGAGCGAGTGGACTTGATGGGGCCAATTGAGGCCCATGGGTTGGAGATCCTCCGAGTGCGGGGCGCCCGCCTCACGAATGCGAACGGCGGCCTCTCGCGTTTCGGTGTTCACATTCGTCACGAAGGTGAATTTGAAGGGAAGGCTCGTTGCATCCTTCAGTCCGTCGAGGATCCTCTGCCCGCGGTTCCGCATGAATTGTTGCATCACGGAGTAACGATTCACATCGAAGAGAACAAGTTCGCTGCCATTCTCCGACATCGGCATGTAGAGATCGTTCACCACCGCGTTGGTCAGCACGGTGGCATCGACGACGGACTGGAAAGTCACGACCGGTGCGAGTTCCTTCATCAGGCCCTTTTTCTTGAGCTTGTTCAGCTTCCTGCGAAGCGCTCGCGACAGTTTGAACGATTGCGCGCCACCGTTCTTCGGGAAGGAATTGTACTTGAATGGATCAAACTCGATTTGCACGGACAGCCAGCGGAATTTCTCGAAGTAAGGGATCCAGCTGAGAACCTTGTGCGCCTTGGTGACCACCGCCAGGGGATGAACGCGAATCGGAGGTCCCAGCAGGAAGACCTTTTGCGGGGCAGTGAGTTCCTCGTCGAGGACCGCGTCGATGGCGTATTTCAACACGATCGATCCTCCCGTCGAGTAGCCACCAAGGTAGAGAGCCGCATCGGGGCCGATGGTTTTCCGCACATGCCGGATGCCCATTCGCAACGAGGCTTCCCAATCCTGCCACTTCACCTTCACCAGTCCACCCGGCACGGTTCCGTGTCCCGGCATGCGCAGGCAGAGCGTGTAGCAACCGTTGGCGCTGAGGATCTCACCGATCGTCTTCATGCTGTAGGGACCATCTGTGAGGCCGTGGAGCAGCACCGCCCCCGCCTTGATCTCGCCCTCGGGTGGCGAGAGAACAGATGACCTGTTCCAATTTCGATCGAAGAGGATGTTCGGATCGCTGGGGCTGCCGGTGACAAAGCGATCGGGAATCGGCTGGCCGGCTTTGTTGGCAATGCGCACCTCCTCGTCAAGTTCGTCGAAAAGCGCATCCTCGCGCTTGAGATAGTCGTCAAAGTTCAGGTCATCCGTGAAGTCATCAGCCGTCAGTTCCTTGTCGAGGGGCTCGTGCCATGCCTCCAGATCCGGAAGTGTGCGGGACTGGAATCCCCAAACGACGATGACCGTGATCGCGATCACAAATGTCACGAAGACGATGCGACGCAGCCACTTCCAGACAACAGCGGGGAGACGTTTGATCATGATAAGCCGGGCAGACTGCCTCCGAGTCTGCGCGGATCGAATCGCATTGCAATAGGAAATCCGCGTTCGCCGCCGGGGTGAACCCGCCCCCGCCAAAAGGGGTTGGGGGGACGGGTTCGTTGGTGCCCGGTTAGGGCACCTGGGTGCGGCCATGGGAGAGAGAAGGGGACCTGTCCCCGCCATGGGGACAAAAGGGGAGACAGGTCCGTTGGCACCCGCTCAGGGTGTCCGGGGGTTGGGCCATAGGAGAATTGGGGAAAGAGGTTGTGGCGTTCATTACCCACAAGCTTCCCGAGGACGGATTGCCCGTTGCTTACCCGGACATTACATGGCGGTAATGTTTGAGAAAGGGATCGGCAATGCGGGCGGGGCATCAGTGTCTTATGAAAACGGACCCTTTGCTGGACACCTACTTCGAGGAGATCTGCCAGACACCGCTGCTCTCGCCGATGGAAGAGGTCGAACTCGCCAAGCTCGTACAGCGTGGCGATGCCAGTGCGCGAGATCGCATGATCCGCGCCAACCTGCGTCTGGTGGTGAAGATCGCCCTACGCTACCAAGGCTGCGGCCTCGCTCTCGGTGATTTGGTCGCGGAAGGCAACACAGGCCTCATGAAGGCGGTGGAGCGATTCGAACCTGATCGCGGTGCGAAGTTCAGCACCTATGCCGCATGGTGGATCCGACAGGCCATTCGGCGCGCTCTCTCGAATCAGAGCCGCACGGTGCGTTTGCCAGTCCACATGGTGGAGCGGATCAGCAAGCTTCGCAAGGCGAGCCATGAGATTGAGGAGAAGACAGGACGCCGGGCGAGCCTCCGTGAGCTCGAAGAGGCCACCGGACTCGACCGGAAACTGGTCAATCTTGCGTGTGAATCCGGGCAGGCGCCGACCTCTCTCGATGCGCCGGCCTTCGACGACGATGGCTGTTCAATGCATGAGCACCTCAACGACGAGACCGTCTCGAACCCGCACGAGCAGTTGAGCGACGCCAACATGATGGCGCAGCTCGGCGCGCTTCTCGAGGTGCTTGACAATCGCGAGCGCAAGATCATCGAGGCTCGGTTCGGTCTGGGAGGGAGAAAGCCCCAGACGCTCGAGCGTGTCGGCAAGACGCATCACGTGAGTCGCGAACGTATCCGTCAGATTCAGACCGAGGCTCTCGCCAAAATGCGCGATGAACTGCGACGGCGAGAGACCCCGATGCCCAAGGTAATGCGACTCATCATGCGGAATCCGGCGTCCTAACTGGTCGCCGGCAGTTCGCTTTGCGATCAGGCGCATTGCGGCTAGACTCGGGCGATCATCCGATCCATGAAAGTGCTGCTCATCGAAGACGACAAGAAGACCGCTTCCTTCGTTGCCAAAGGCTTCAAGGAGGCCGGAATGGTCGTGGAGGTCTGCCATGACGGACTCGGGGGACTGGACAAGGCCCTCGTGCATGAGTATGACGCGGCGGTTATTGATCTGATGCTGCCCGGACTCGACGGTCTCTCGATCATCGAGCAGATGCGCGCCGAGGATGTGAGAACGCCGGTCTTGATTCTCAGTGCCAAACGCACGGTCAGTGATCGGATCACCGGCCTGCAGAAAGGGGGAGACGACTACCTTGTGAAACCGTTTTCCTTTTCCGAGTTGCTGGTGCGTGTGCAGGCGCTCGTTCGTCGCAGCGGGGCCGGGGTGGGCGATGCGAGCGGTGAGACGATGAAACTCGCCGATCTCGAACTCGATCCGTGGAAACGGGAAGCAATGAGAAACGGCCAATCGATTCCGCTGCATGCGCGGGAGTTCTCGCTTTTGGAATATCTAATGCGAAATCCGGGTCGTGTTGTTTCGAAGGCGTCGATTCTCGAGAACGTCTACGACTACAGTTTTGATCCGCAGACAAACGTGGTCGACGTGCTCGTCTGCCGCCTCCGCAATAAAATCGACAAAGGTTTCGACACCAAGCTGCTCCACACCGTCCGGGGCATGGGATATGTCCTCAAGTCCGAATAGCGCAAGCCAATCAGAAGCGGAAGAGGCTGCCGAGTCCATCGGCCTTTCTTCCGGCCTCCGTCTCGGGCTGATTTACGCGGTATTCTTCACTCTGGTCCTCGCTGCGGTTTACGCCGCTGCTTATTTCGCGGTCGTTCCCAACATTGAGAGGAGTGAGATGGACGTCGTGCGCAACCGGGTGGCCGAGTATCGTGCGTGGTACGAAAGCGGCGAGTGGGACATGGTCGTTGCCCGCATGAAGGAGCAAAGCCTGCAGTCCGGCGATTTGATGTTCGCGCGCATTCACACGCACGCATACGACTTGAGGAACGTCATCTCGGAGGATGAAGCGCAGGCAGTTTCCGTACTCGCCGAGCTCGCTGATCTCGATCCAGTGGCCAAGGGCGCAGGTCTGGAACTGGATTCCGACCGTTGGGCGGTCGTTTCGCTCGAAATGGAAAACGGCGCTGTTCTCCAGGCGGGCAAGAATATGCGGATGACCGACCAGATCCTTGCGCGCCTGCGATTCATCGGGATCGTCATCGTCCTCCTTGCCCTCGTCACGGCAACGATTGGTGGTACCCTCGTCACTTACAGCGCCATGGCTCCCATTCGGCGATTGATCGTGGCCATGCAGGGAATCAACCGACGGGGTGAACTTGGTGATCGGGTCGAGCCGGAGTCCGGTCGCAACGAGTTGAATGCCCTCGTCCAAGTATACAACCGGCTGCTTGCGCGCAATGAAAAACTCATCGAGAGCATGCACAACGCCCTCGATAATGTTGCTCATGATTTTCGAACTCCGTTAAGCAGGCTTCGCATCACAGCCGAGCAGGCGCTCGCGAAGGGTGGCGATGCCGACGAAATGCGCGAGGCGCTCGCCGATTCCGTCGAGGAAAGCGAACAACTCGGGCGGCTCCTCACCACGCTCATGGATGTTGCCGAAGCCGAGTCCGGCGCCATGCGGCTCGAACTGGAAGAGATCTCGCTTCCGGATTTGGTGGAAAGCGTCGTCGAGCTTTACGAACTCGTCGCCGAAGAGAAGAACATCGGGGTGTCGCTCGATCTGCCCGAGGAATGTCGGCTCAAAGTCGACCGCACGCGGCTTGGTCAGGCGGTGGCGAATCTTCTCGACAACGCGATCAAGTACAGCTCGGAGGGAGGAAAGGTGGAGGTGTCCCTGAAAGCGGATACGGATCGCGTGACGATCGCCGTCCAGGACGAGGGAATCGGCATCGCTGAAAACGACTTGCCCCACGTCTGGGAGCGACTCTATCGGGCCGAGCCCAGCCGAACCACTCCCGGAACGGGCTTGGGGCTCAGTTTCGTCAGAGCAATCATCGAAGCGCACGGCGGTGAGGTTTCGGTCAAGAGCGCGCCTGGGAAGGGGGCCGCGTTCGAGGTGACGCTTCCCGCCACTGCCAGTTCTAGCGGCGAGTAGGCGTGACCAGCCCCAGCCCGAATTAGGTTCGACGCTGAATTGCGGGAATGTCAGAGTATGGGCATCAGACACGCACGTATCATCGCCACTGCATTGGGTGTCGTTTCGCTTTCCTCTGGATGCGCACCCTACTCTGCGCTCAGCCGCAAGCCCGTATCGCGGATTGCCGCGACGTCCGAGCAACGGGAACTCGCTCGCATGCAGCGGCTTCCGGCCGAACGCCGACTCGGCCGACTGATCGACACCGCCTATGACGCGACCAATCGCATGGCAGCTGATTCCGCGGACGTCGCTGCTGGTTCGGATTACAATTTCGCCGTCGCCCGGATCGTCGAGGTGATCGAGGAGAACGATCTGGCCCCGTGGGAAGCGCCGTTGATCTGTCCCTCAAGCCGCGGTGACCATTGGCGCTTCACCGTTCCGCTGCCCGATCCACGGCCTGAGTTCCATCTGTCGAAATGGGAGATTCTGCCATCGGACCGCTACGCTTTTCGCGGGAAGATTGCAAAGACGTCGTCGGTGCGGGAGGGGATCGGAGCTCCGGCTGTGGCTGTGGGGCGGGGCTTGGATTTCACGGAGATCGACAGCTTCTCCCAAAGCGAGCAGATCTTCTACGGCTTGACTGCGGTCCTCCGATTCGACGGGAGGGACTGCCGACTGGAGTATCTCGATCCGCTCGACGTGGAATCGCTATCGTTCACGGGCCGCACCTTCCCTCTGGGCGCAGATTTTCAGGCACCGCTCGCTCTGAAGCTCGCAGAGATGAACCCACTCCGGCAACAGCTCTCCAAGATGTTGCGCCCCGATCGCTACAACGGGGCTGCCCGTGTCGCCCGCCTACAGCCCTACAGTCCGGAGCGCATACCCGTCCTCTTTATTCATGGCTTTGGAAATTCGCCGGCGACGTGGATGCCAGTGCTCAGCTACCTGCGATCCGATCTCGTGATACGCGAACGCTATCAGTTCTGGTTCTTCAGTCATCCAACCGGGATTCCGTATCCGATTTCGGCGGCTGCCCTTCGGGAGCAACTTGATGAGATCGGCGAACACTATCCGGACCGGAAGGAGATCGTCGTCATCGGGCACAGCATGGGTGGGATGATCGCCCGGCTTCTCATGACCGATAGTGAGACAGATCTCTGGGATTCCTTTTATGATCAGCCGCCGGACCAGATTCCGTTCAGCAAGGAGACGCACGAGGTGGTGACCGACACACTCATCTTCAAGCCGCGGCGTGATATCGCACGGATCATCTTCGTGTCCGCATCCCACCGCGGGAGCGATCATGCGGCCAGGTTAGCCGGTCGTCTTGGTGCCCGGCTCATCGGCAATCCGATCGCGGACCCCGAAGTCAACCGCGAGGCGATGGTCTATCTTCGTGCCGGAGTGAATATTCGGGTTCGGCAGCGTCTTCCGAACAGTGTCGAAGTGCTCGATCCTGACAGCAATTGGCTCCGCATTGTCCACACGCTGCCGCTTGATCGTTCGATTCCCTTCCATTCGATCATGGGTGACCGCGGAAGAGGCGGAAACCTCGATCGGACGCGCCCCCAAAGCAGCGATGGTGTCGTTCCCTACTGGAGCAGCCATCTGGAAGGGGCCGAGAGTGAGGTGACGATTCCAAGCGGTCACTGGAGCCATCTTCATCCCGACGGGATGGCGGAAATCCGCCGGCTGTTGCTACTGCATCTCCGCGGATTGAAGCGCTGATCTCCTTGAGAGCTGCGCCACTACTCCCGCGGCGGATCGGCGGCGAGACTGTCCAAGAGGCTTTTCCGGCCTTCGCGCGCAGCGAAGAGACCATGCGTTTCTTCGGCGCTTTGGCCGTAGGCCTCGCAATCGTTCATCATTCTCCCGTGCGCATCGAGGAGGCAGTAGTGGGGAATATTCGGATAGATGTGGTGCACGAGGTGCACATGATTGCCGTAGCCGAGCAGGGCCCACTGGGTAAAGGGATCGGCGTGAATGATCCTGGAGTTGGTGAGTTCGCCCTCATCCGCGTTGGCGTGCTGAAATATCTCCCTGAGAAGCATGAAGTAAGGGAGCGCATAGACCAGGGAAAGCACCCAGAGCAGGATGAAGTAGCCTCCGGCCCATACTCCGGAACTAACGTGAATGGTGCCGAGGATGGCGAAGAGGACGGAGTAGAACGTGAGCCGGAGAAAGGAGGAGAACCTTGGAGAGTAAGCGAGCCGGCCGCCGGGCCGCTGGATCCAGGAATCCGGAAGTCTGACGAGAACAGCCAACCCGAAGAGGTAGATCCCACCGAGAAGTCCGAAGAGCAGGGCCATGGAATCGTAGTACACGGCCGTGTGGCACGCCGCGATGAAAAGGACAAGGTAGCCGATGCCGAGGACGCTGGAGTTCTGGTAGAAGGGCCGCTCGCCGACGGTGCCGTGGTTTCCATCGCCGTCGTCGGCGGGCAGTGGGGAGAATCCTTCCCCGATGGTGATGACGCGCATCAGGTCGACAAGATTTCGGAAAACGAAAGGTGGCCAGAAAAACTTCACGTAATAGTTATAAACGAACGAGGGCTTCGGCATGGGGAAGCGGGAGTAGAGACGCCGGGCTCTGGAGCCCGCCATGTTGGGGTCTCGCTCGGGATCGTTGGGGTAGAGATGATGTCCTAGGTGCTTGGCCCGGTAATGGGAGAGAGTGGCGAAGATCGGAAAGAAACAAAGAAGCTCCCCCAGCAGGTCATTCACCTTGCGATTCGGGTGAAGCATGTAATGAGAGGCTTCGTGTCCCATCAGCGCGATGCGATGCTGGACGGCCCCGTTGAGGATCACCGCGATGAAGCCGACGGCCACGTTCCAAATCCAGTGCAGGCCCCAGGACGCGCTGTGATTCCAAAAGAGAATCGTGCCCGTAATGATGAGGGCGGCGGTGAGATAATCGAGGCAGAGCCAGAGCACGTTCCGGGCGGGGTGCACGACGGTCCATTTTCTCAGTGTCTGGGAGTCGAGCAGTCGGGCTTTCATTGAGCAGGCGCGCCCTCCGACTTGGGAACACAGACCGTCATCATCCACGGCACCCAGCCCTTGGTGATATGCTGTCGCTCGACTTCGAGCCCCACGGTCTCGAAGAGGTCCTTCAGCGCGTCCATCTTGAAGTGGTTGACCTGAAATTTCTCATACGCGCCGATAATAATGCAATGCATCGTGTAGCCCCAGACGGAATTGATGTAGCTGTCGACAAACAGCAACTTACCGCCGGGCTTCAGCAGGCGGCGGAACTCCCTTGCCGCGGATTCCTGGTCGGGATAGTGGTGGTAGGAGTGGCAGCAGCTCACGTAGTCGAACGACCCTTCGTCGAAGGGGAGGGTCTCAGCCGCATCGCCTAACTGGAATTGGTAGCGATCGTTTTCCTTGGTCTTTTCGGATGCCGCCTTGACCATCCCCGGAGCGATGTCTACCCCCTCGAAGGAAGCGGCGCTGAACTTCTCACCAGCCTTGAAGACGAGCTTCCCTGTTCCGCAGCCGATGTCGAGCATGCGGAATTCCTCGTCCGGCTTTCGAAGGGAGAGGAGTTCCGTGATGATGAGGTCCTCCGTCGGGATGAACAGATGACGTTGGAAGAAGCCTTCCTCGTCGTAGGTATCGCTCCATTTTTCAAACTGGTCGATAGCCTGTTCCTTGAACTTTTCAGACATGCCAATCCTTTTTCTACGATGTGCGGTTCGAATGAAGCTCCTAGTGTCAGGTGCGAATGAACCTCTTCATGACATCCCGCCTGCCCTTTGTAAAGATCGCCGACAGCGCCTCCCCGATAACGTCGAAGTGCTCGATCCTGACAGCAATTGGCCCCGCATCGTCCACCACGCTGCCGCTCGATCGTTCGATTCCCTTCCATTCGATCATAGGCGACCGCGGAAGAGGGGGAAACCTCGACCGCGACCGACCTCAAAGCATCGACGGGATCGTCCCCTGCTGGAGCAGCCACCTTGAAGAAGCCCGGAGCGAGGTGATCATTCCAAGCAGCCACTGGAGTCACCTGCACGCCGACGGAATGGCGGAAATCAGGCGACTGCTCCTGCTGCACCTGGACGAATCGAAGCGTTGATCAGCTCTTGTGCGGGGCTTCGGGTATGGCAAGCCTCACCCAGTATCAAGTCGTTTCATCGGTGTCGTCATCGCTTTCGCCACCAGGCACCTCGTCCTCGAGAGCGGCCTTGCTCGGAACCGCCTCACCGTCTGTTTGCAGGACCCTTTGGCTCCGGTTTGGCAGCGTCGCTTGCGGGAGTCAGGGTCTCGGTCCCCTCCCCGATTGCAACGATGCCAATAGTCCATCCGGCGAGGAATGGCAGCGCGTTTCGCGGTCGCGCGGAGAGAGGAAACGACACGACAGCGGCGATCGGAATGGGGCTGAGAGCGACGCCGACAGCGGGTGGGAGGGAATCGCCGTTTGCTTCGACTGACATAGGTGGATCCCATTTTCTCTGTCGGCTTGGATCTCGACAACTACGGATGATGCCTTGGGGGCTCTCACGAACATCGCTCTTGTCTCCCCCCTGTGATTCTGTGATGATCCCGATGTATTCCTAATTCCAACCCTGAATCGCCTGACCATGAAAACCTACGCAATCGCTATCTGTCTCGTCATTGCCGCCACTCTGTTTTTGCCCTTCTCCGAGAGCCGCAACGCGAACGCGCAGGAACCGGAGGGGTCCAAGAAAAAGGCGTGGAGTGGTCAGAAGTGGGAATACCGCGTGCTCCGCATCGCAAGTGCCCGCCCGGAAGAGCCTGGACGGCGCCCAACGGGTCGCACCGGCGATGCCGAAGCCGAGCTGAATCGTCTCGGTGAGGAGGGATGGGAACTGGTGACGATTCGTATCGACTCCTCTTCCAACCGCACTTCGCCGATCTTCTATTTCAAGCGCCCGAAGAAGTAGCGGGCTGCCTCAGTCGGCACATTTCGGTGGTCATGGGCGCGCATCGATGTTTCCGTGCTGTGCATCCGCCTGTGCCCGTGAAGCTGTTGAGAGAGACCCTTCTCGTCGGGGCGATCCTGTTCGGGTCGCTGTGCGCAGCGTGGAGTGATCAGTCAGGCCGCGAATTCACCGACGAAGATCGCGCGTGGTGGGCGATCCAGCCCGTCCGTGATCCCATCGTGCCTCCTGAAGGGCCGCAGACGCATCCGGTTGATGCCTTCGTCGAGCGAAAGCGGGCAGCGGCGGGACTCGCCGCGGCGCCAGAGGCCGGGCCGGAGGAATTCGTGCGCCGTGCGTATTTCGACCTGCATGGTCTCCCGCCAACACCAGAGGAGATCGACGCGTTTGTCGCTGAATGGAAAAAGGACAAGGAAAGGGCAATCGAGGCACTGATCGACGCGTTGCTCGCGAGTCCCCGCTATGGAGAACGCTGGGCGCAGCATTGGCTCGATGTCGTGCGCTATGCGGAGAGCGACGGCTACCGCGAGGATGCTTTCCGGCCAGCTGCCCACCGCTACCGCGACTACGTCATTCGCGCCTTCAACGAGGACAAGCCCTATGATCAGTTCGTCCGCGAGCAACTCGCAGCGGATGAGTTCGCCGCGCATGATCCGAAGGTGCTTGAGGCCACCGGTTTTCTTCGGCTCGGTATCTACGAATGGAATCAGCGCGATGCCGAAGGGCAGCGGGAGATCATGATCAATGAGATAACGGGGCTGACCGGCGAGGTGTTTCTCGGCGTCGGCCTCGCTTGTGCGCGGTGTCATGATCACAAGTTCGATCCGCTTCTCCAGCGCGACTATTTCGCTCTACAGGCGTTCCTTGGATCGACGGCCTGGCCCACGGATCGCTTGCTAGGGACGCCGGACCAAATGAAGGCGCACGCGGAATGGGCGGCAGCTACCGCGGAGATCCGTTCGGAGATGGATTCGCTGCTCGCCGAGGCGCGCAGCAAGGTTGCGCGTGCGGCGGTGATCAAATTTCCCGACAACGTGCAGGCGATGTACGACAAGCCGGAAAGCGCGCGCAGCAGCTACGAACAGCAGATCGCCATGCTCGTGCAGCGGCAGGTGGATCGTGAGGTGAAGAAGATCAAAGGAGAAGACAAGCTGAAGAAGGACGAGGAGAAGCTGGAGCGCTATGAGGAATTGAAAAAGGAGCTGGCCAAGCACGACTCGAAGAAGCCGAAGCTGCCGGTGGCTTTTGTTTCGATCGATACGGGTGCGAAGCCGGCGGTCACGCAGATGATTTCCGGTGATCGGAAGACGGAGGTGGCTCCGGCGTTTCTGACTCTGCTAGGTGCGTCGGCGCCGGACATCAATCCGCGCGAGAACACGACGGGCCGCCGCAGCGCGTTGGCAACGTGGATTGCCAGCGCGGAGAATCCGTTCACCGCGCGGGTCTTCGTCAATCGCATCTGGCAGCACCATTTCGGGCGCGGATTGGTGGCGACACCGAACGATTTCGGAACTCTCGGCGAACCGCCGTCGCATCCCGGGCTTCTTGACTGGCTTGCGTCGCGATTCGTCGAGGGAGGATGGAAAACGAAGCCGATGCATCGGATTCTCATGACGAGCAAGGTCTACAGGCAGACCGCTCGTCGCGAACCGGGCGAAGCAGAGAGTCGGATCGATCCCGGGGACCGGCTGCTCTGGCGCCACTCGCCGCAGCGCCTCAGTGCGGAGCAGGTGCGCGACGCGATGCTCTCGGTTTCGGGAGAGCTGAAACACCGCGACAATGGCGGCGCTTCCGCCGAGGGAAGTTCGCCGGTCCGCAGCATCTACGTCAAGAAGCGACGCAACACACCGGATGCGGTGCTGAATTGCTTTGACGCGCCAGCGGGATTCGATTCCGCGCCCGAGCGGCCGATGACGACAACGCCGACGCAGTCTTTGCTGCTCGTGAACAACGACTGGCCGAGGGCACGGGCGAAGGCGTTTGCGAAGCGCGTGCTCGGAAATCGCAAGGAGGCGAATGCGGACGTGGTCTCGGAAGCTTGCAGACTCGCGTGGGGGCGAACTCCCGATGGCGATGAGGTGCGCGCCGCATTGGAGTTCATCGCCGCACAGAAAGCCGATCACGCGAAACTCAAGCCGCCAGCTCCAAAGCTGAAGTTCCCGAATGAAACGGGCCTCCGGCCGATCACGCAGATTTTCGGACGCGTGGAAGGCATTGGACTCGGAACCCGCGCTCTCTGGCTCCAGCCAGGAAGCCGCTTCGAGCAACTGCACCTCAAGGAAACGGACTTCAAGAGCGATAGCTTCACCTTCGAGGCGGTCGTGCAGCTCGACGCCATCCACAAGGATGCGAGCGTGAACACGCTTCTTTCGCGTTGGAACGGCGACCATGGGCAGTCGGGCTGGGCGATCGGCGTGACAAGTGCGAAATCGCGATACCAACCGCGAAATCTTATCGTCCAGCTCATCGGGTCGAATCCGGGCGGGGACATCGAGTACGAGGTGGTCGCATCCGGTTTGCGCGTGCCCTTGGGGCGCCCTGTGTTTATCTCCGTCGCCATCGAGCCGAAGCCCAAGGGGGAGGGAACGATCCGGTTTCAGCTACGGGATCTGTCGAAGAAGGATACCGAACTCCATCGGGAGGAAGTGCCGCACAACATCGCCGGCGACATCCAGAATCCGAAAGCGAAGTTGTTGATCGGCGGGCGCGATCAGAAAAAGAACGCGCACTTGTGGGATGGTCAGGTGGGTCGGATTGCGATTGCCGGAGTCTTCGACGCGACGTTCAAAGGAGACAACGGAAACGAACCCATTTCCGGATCGGCGTGGTTGAAGACGCCGGCCCCGCCGGTCGCGAAAACGAATCCAACACTCGCTGCGATGGCCGATTTCTGCCACGCGCTGCTAAGTTCGAACGAATTCCTCTACCTTCACTAGGATGGCCTGTAATGACATCGAGTTACCGAGAACGCGACGCGAGTTCCTGACATCGGCGGGTGCGGGCTTCGGAGCGGTAGCGCTCTCGGCGCTGACCGGCGAGCGGCTCCTGGCAGCGAGTTCGGGTCCCGCAGCCGCGAAGATCCCTCACGCGACCGGCAAGGCGAAGAGCGTGATCTTCCTCTTCATGGAGGGCGGTCCCAGTCACCTCGATCTCTTCGATCCGAAGCCGCTGTTGAACAAGCTCGCGGGCCAGAAGCTTCCCGATAGCTTCGACAAGCCGGTCACCGCGATGGGCGAAGTGAATGCGCCCTTGCTTGAATGCAAGCGCACGTGGGCGCAGCACGGAGAGAGTGGGTTGTGGATTTCCGATTGGCTGCCCCACCATACGAAGATCGCGGACGAGCTTTGTGTGATTCGGTCGTGTGTCTCCGATGGCATCAATCACGCCGGCGGTGTCTGCCAGATGAACACGGGTTCCGTCTTTGGCGGTCGTCCGTCGCTGGGCGCATGGGTTCACTACGGACTGGGCACGCTAAACGATAGCTTGCCAGGGTTCGTTGTCATCAAGGACAGCAATACGATGGTGGTCAACGGCACACGTTGCTGGGGATCCGGCTTCATGCCCGCGGCGCATCAAGGTGTCCTCTTCGAGTCGGGGAATGAGCCGATCGCCAACTTGAACCGGCCGAAGAACACGACATCGGCGCTGCAGAATCGCAAACTGGGATTTCTCGACAAGCTCAACGAGCGTCACCGAAAAGGACGCGAATCAAACACCGAACTCGAAGCGCGCATCAAGAGCTACGAACTCGCCTATCGCATGCAGGCTGAGGCGCCGGAAGCGATTGATTTCGAGAGCGAGCCGGAATCGATCAGGAACCTCTACGGCTTGGATGCGGATCACACCCGTACTTTTGGCCGCCAATGCCTGATGGCGCGCCGACTTGTCGAGCGCGGGGTTCGCTTCGTGCAACTCTACC
>CAJIAN010000593.1_pt1 | contig 14291 bp, 9 predicted proteins | sample 9199061 | NCBI WGS metagenome assembly CAJIAN01 (sample SAMEA7708264, study PRJEB35096) | sediment metagenome | biome: marine neritic benthic zone biome [ENVO:01000025]; feature: sediment [ENVO:00002007]; material: shallow marine sediment [ENVO:03000034] sea grass bed [ENVO_01000059] ...
CCAGCCCGAGGAGTGGAGGGTCCAGACCATCAACAGCGTGCTTTTTGGTTCGACTGAAACGCAAACCGGCGATGGCACCACGAACGGAGCGACGCCGCCGGGCACGTTGACGATCCAGACCTTCACTTTCGATCCGATCCCGGAAACGGGAACCGCGCTTCTGTTCGGGGCCCTCTTAAGCATTATTGTGATGCGTCGTTCGAAGGCGCCGACCGCAACGGGATGACCGGCAAGATGCGGCCCGTTCCCTATGCGCATGGGGCCGCAGTCGCCCTCGTAGCGGGACTGATCGGATGTTCCGATCGGGATGCGTCGACGATGGCCCAGGTTTCCGACGGTGTACCGGAGGTTCCGGAATCCCATGCGGATCGGGCCGAGTCATCTGTGAGTCACGAAGATCGCATATTCGACCGGCTTGAAGAACTGATGGAAGGTGGGGCGGAGGCAAGGAAGGAGAATTTCCAACAGATTGTTTCTCTCTACGCGGAGTGGGGGAGTCTTGCGGGCGAGGCTGCGGTTGAAAGCGCGGCTGCAAATGTGGGAGCCCTGGGGTCGGACAGGCCATTGATTGCTGCCTTGGCGGGATGGATCGATACGGATGGGGAAGCGGCACGAACGTGGGTCCGAGCACTTGATACCACGCAGGCTCGAAGACGAAGCGAGATCGCTCGTGCCTTTCTCAGTGCCCTCCCTGCCGACGACCACGAATCACGGAAAGCATGGGTGGCCGAGTCCGCGGACGATGCGGCGATGATCACCCAGTTCGTATCGTCGTGGTCGGAGAGCGATTCGCAGGCAGCAGCTTCCTGGTTGATTGGACTTGAGGAGACCGATGGACGCCGTGCCGGGCTTGAGTTGGTGATGCGAAAATGGACGCGAACAGATCCCGAGACCGCGAGTAGTTTCGTCGTGCAATTGGACGGCGGACCCGCCCGCGACACGGCAGTCCGTGCGCTCGTCACTGCAGTGTCGGCGGATGATCCGGAACGTGCACGCCTTTGGGCTGAAACCATTTCAGACGAGAATCTTCGACAGAAAGCGTTCGGCCTCCTCGTCGCTGTCGCCGCCGCCAAGGAATTGGAATTGCCCGAATGAAAGCTGCAACGATCCCAGTAACACTCATCGTCCTCGGTTATCTCACCCTTGGGATTTCGTCAGCGTCGGCTGTGTCGATCAACTACAACGGAACACCAGCTTCGCTCAATTTGCAGAGTGACGGGGTCAGTCCGATGTCTGGCGCGTTCGTCTTCGTTCTAGGGGCATTCCGCGACTTCACTCCGGATTCGGGCAACGTCACTCAATGGCGTTCGAAGTGGGAACCTCTCGCCATGACCGCCTACAACCCGGTCACGAGGTTCTTTGCGGGAACGGCGAACCTGACGAGCAATGCCGCGCCTTTCGGAACGATGTCACGCGCCTACATCTGGGGATTCCGATCGGGTGGAGGGTGCAACGAATGGATCCTTATCAGCGATCCCTCATGGACGTGGCCGGCGAGCACGGACCTCGGGTTTCCGGTAACCTTCAACGTGGCTGCCGCTTCCGATTGTATCGTGGGTTCGATCAACAGTAGTGGTGTTGAAATGCAGTCGGCGGCGATCGATCCCGCGGCGCTGCCGCCATTGATTTCGGGGGAAGACTGGAGGGATCTCTATTTCAGCGACGCGGATCAGCAGAGCGGACAATCCGGAGACTGGCTGACGGACGCCGACTCCGACGGGTTGAACACACTGCTCGAATACGCGCTCGGCGGGTCGCCGTTGCAAGCGGAAGCGAAGAATCTTCAACCTTCGGCGGCGATCGCTTTCGTGAACAGTGCGGATTATCTTGTCATGACAGTCCTCCGGAACATGTCCGCCTCCGTGCAGTGGGATGTCGAGGCAAGTGCCGACGGGGCTGCATGGTCGGTTGTCGCCGATCCGACCGCCGTACTTCTCGACACCCCGGGGGAGCTACGGATTCGGAATCAGCTTCCCGTAGGAGTGGCCGGAGCGCCGCGGGCGTTCATGCGTCCGCGCGTCGCGCTTCCGTAACGCCGTTAGTTGGCGGGTTCGTCTTGGAGATCGCTGCGAATCGCCGACAGCTCGCCGCGAAGAGACTTGAGTGCCGCGTAGGCCTCGTCACGCTCGGCCACGAGACTCGCGTTCTCGCTGGAAAGGCGTTCCTGCTCGGCGGCTTCGGCCGCAGTGCGCTCTCGGACCGCCGCGAGCTCCTGCATGGCGGCGTCCTTCTCGGTGGTCAGCTTCTCGATTCTCACCACGGTGACTGCGGCCGCTTTCGCGAGATCGGCACGCTTGCGCTCGGCAGTGGCGAGGTTCTCCTGGGCTGCAGCCAGTTCGTCGCCGCGTGCCTCGAAGTTCTCCTCAAGGCTGGCGATCATTCGATCCCGGTCTTCGAGGGCGGCTTGCATCTCGGTTAGGGAATTCTGGGTCAGGGCGAGTTTTGTTCGTGTCGATTCGAGGGTCGCGTCTCTCTCGGCAAGGGTCGTGGTCAGTTTCTGAATTCGTTGTTTCAGGGAGTCCGTTTTTGCTCGGATCGCTTCGCGTAGTCCCCCGATCGCCCCCTGCAAGGCGGCGACTTCCTCCCCGAGCTGGGATTTCTGTGGCGATTCCGGGCGGTTCTCCTGCTCTTGATCGGCGGAAACGGATCCGAAGATAAGAAGGACGAGGGCGCTGATGGCGTAGATTGCGGATTTTCTCATTGTAGTGGTGGTTCTGTGGGTTCTGGAAACTCAATCATGACAGTCCGGCATGTGCTGGAATAACTGCAACTTAGATACTTTCCGTGAAAAATCTAATTCCCAAAAAGGAATTGCAAGGAGACTTCCAAGAAATTATAATATTCATAATTTTAGGAATTCCGAATTATTGGTGATGAGTGTTGAAGCTCCACAACGTGAGAGACTTAGGGCGAAACAACAGTCGTGCCACGCCTCTTCGTCGAGCTACCGAGAATTTGAAGCAAAGAGGGCTGGCTACTGGGAAAAGTTGTTTGCTGGGTACGAGTGGCGTTCGCCGGTTCGAATCCTCGGAGGCCGAGGTGACGAACGCTCCGGCGTCGGATGGGTCGAGAGCGAATTCGGAATGGAGCGGGCCGCAACGTGGATCGAGGCTGCGGAGCGCCACGGGTTGTACTTCGAGACGATGGCTGCCGCGGCGTGGGCGATCGTGGTTTCCCGCTACGAGGGAACGGACGATGTTGGTTTTCGGACTGCGTGGGCTGGGCGGGAAAATAGGGTGGTGTTTCCGATGCGGTGCAAGCTTCGGGGTGCTGAAAGTACCGTGCGGGTAATGCGTGCGTTGGAACGGCAGGGGCGCAAAAGCATGGCTTGGGTAAGCGAGGCTACGCTCGGGACTCAGGAGGCGATGAAGACGGTGATCGCCTTTGATGCGGCGGGAACCTTGGACGAAGGCGTGTTCGAAGACTGTCCGCTCGGTGTGGTGATTGAAATGCGGCGAGGCGCGTTCCGGTTGCATTACGATGAGGTGCTCCCATCGGAAAGGGCGGCTGAGCGCATGCTCGAACATCTCGCCAATGTCCTCGATCAGTTGACCCCCGGCGGTCGGATCCGGGTGAGCGACGTGTGCCTGCTCACCGAGGATGAGCAGGCCCGTCATGTGGACGGTTGGAATCGCACTGCCATGAGTGTGGACGGCGGCAGTCTGCATGCGCGATTCCTCCGCACCGTGTCGGAAGTACCAGGCAATTGCGCCGCACAAATCGGACAGGAGGCGCTGACTTATGACGAGTTGGACCTCCTTTCCGGACGGCTTGCCTACCGCCTCCGTCACAACCGTGGCGTGACCGAGGGGCAGGTGGTCGCGATTGTCATGGAGCGATCGCTCGAGTTCGCGGTTGCGATGCTGGGGATCCTGAAGGCGGGCGGGGTTGTCCTGCCCATCGATTCGCAGTTCCCCGAGGAACGACGTGACCGGATGATGAAAATAGCAGGAAGCCGACTCGCGTTGGTCCGCGATGAAGACGGCGTGGGTCGTGGGGAGTTCGCGATTCGTCTCTCGACGCTTGCGGCGGGGGGGCGGACGCTTTCCATCGCGTGCTCGGAAGACGATCCCGCGTGTATCCTCTTCACCTCGGGGTCCACCGCGGAACCGAAGGGCGTTGTCCTGACGCACGGCGGCCTGCTCAACAATGCGTGTGCCTGCATCGGCAGGTGGGAACTGGGAGAACGCGACGTGGCCTTGCAGTTCTCGAATGTCAGTTGCGATGTCTTGTTGGAAGAGGTCTGGACCACGTGGTTGAGTGGAGGGCGGCTCGTGTTTCTTGAGGAACGGAAGGCGCTGGCGTCATTCCCGCGCTTTTCCGAGTGGGTCCGCCGACGCGGGATCACCGTGCTCAACCTTCCCACGGCGTTCTGGCACTCGATGGTGGAAGCGATGAGCGATGAAGAGGCGAGGCTGCCGGTCAGTGTCCGATTGATCGTGGTCGGTGGAGAACAAGCGGACGCAACGCTCTACGAGAAGTGGCGGGCCATCGCAGGAACGCACGTGCGTTGGGTGAACGCCTACGGTCCAACCGAAGCAAGTGTGACGACGACAATGTTTCGCGATTGGGTTGACGAATCGCGGTTTGGCGACCGGGTTCCGATTGGTCGCCCGACGGCAAATGCGGGAGCTCTGGTCGTAGACCAGCATGGGAACCCGCAGCCGGTCGGTGTGCCGGGTGAGCTCTGGATTTCAGGGGCCGGGGTTGCTGATCGCTATCTGGGGGAGTCTCCGGTTTCGGCGGGCCGGTTCATCTCCAATCGACACCGCGGTTTGCCCGGGAATCGCATCTACCGCACGGGCGACATGGTATTCGCGGACGATGATGGCCAGATCTACTTTCTCGGTCGGGCGGATCGGCAGCTGAAAGTGCGCGGTTTCCGCATCGAGCCGGGCGAGGTGGAGACCATTCTGCAACAGCATCCGGGCGTGAGGTCCGCCCTGCTGCGCTGCGTGGGCGACACGCCCAAGAACGCAAGGTTGATCGCCTACGTGACGCCGGATAAGGAGTCCCGACCCTCCGAAGCCCATCTTCTTGCGTATCTCCGGACACGGCTTCCGGCCTTCATGGAACCCCACATGATCATCCTGCTGCCGCATTTCCCGAGATTGCCGAACGGCAAGATCGACGTCGAGGCACTGCCAGTCGAGATCTCGCGGGAGACGTCGACGCACGGGCTGATCGCGAAGAAGGACGAGAAGTTGCTTGCCGAAGCGTGGCAGGCCACGCTCGAGGCACGGCCTGAACATCTGGAGGACGACTTTTTCGAGATGGGAGGTGACTCCCTGAAGGTGATCACCCTCATCGGGATGATCCATGATCGATTTGAAGTGCGGCTGCCGGTGGCAATGATCTACAACTCACCAACACTCGGTTTGATGATCGATCGGGTACGCGAGGCGGTGGACCTTGCATGCGGGCCCGACGGTGCAGATTGGAACTCGCTCGTGACTGTTCGGCGGGGCGAGGAATCCGTCCGCCCGCTGTTCCTCGTGCACGGCATCGGCGGAGGGATCATCTGGGGCTACCGCAATCTCGCCGAGCATCTGCCTGAAGAGCTCCCGGTGATCGCGATCAGTTCGCGTGCGAACGACGGGTTGCCGGAGTTCGAAGATCTGGCATCCATGGTTTCCCACTACATCGATGATCTAAAGCGTCGGCAACCAATGGGTCCGTACCGGCTTGGAGGCTATTGTCTGGGGGGCAACATTGCGCAGGAAATGGCGAGGCAGTTGAAGGCCGATGGAGAAGAGGTGGAGCTTTTATTGCTCATCGACGCCTATCCCTTCGAGGATGTCGAGGGGGGATTGGCACTGCATGCGACCGGGCTTCGCCAACTGGGGCGTTCGCTTGCGAATGTGTTCCATAAACTGCGGAACGCGGCCAGTCTACCCGCGAAGCGCAAGCTCGCCCGTTGCCGCCGTCTCGCCCGGTGGGGATGGCGCGAGGTGAAGAAACGGATAGGAGCGATCGATCCGGTGCGGCGCCTCGAGGAGACAGTCAAGACGCTTACGGATGTCGAAGCGCACAGCGAGGAGGAACTGAAGCTCTGGGAGCATCACCTTGGGCTTTTCGAGGGAAATGTCACGGGGCGTTACGACGGGCACACCGTCCTGCTGCGCACGCGTTCTCAACCGGTGTTCTCGGACTACGCGGAAGACCTTGGATGGGGCCGGTGCCTGAAATCAAAGGTCGTGGTGAGGAGGCTTCCGGGGCATCACGAATCGATATTCCTCGAGCCGGGCGTCAGGACGACAGCACTGCATGTCCGGAACCTGCTCGGGGAAGATGCCAACACGTGTGGTTTGGATAAGGGCTCATGAAGATCCTTTTTGTTCATCACAAGGCGGGATTCCAAGGTGGTGCCGAGGCCAACGTATGGCAGGTCGCGAAGGCTCTCACCGAACGAGGGCATGATGCCGGATTGGTTTACGGGGAATCGAAGGACGAATCGTTGCTCGATGATTTTCTGGAACCGTTCTCGCTCACGTGCGGGTTTTCGAAGCAGAAGGGGAGTTTTGTGGATGCGTTCAGGACGTCAGGTTACTGGAGACCCGACGTCATCTACGTGCACAAGTTATCCGATGCGCGTGCGCTGCGCGTGCTGATCGGGTCCGGCATTCCGCTGGTGCGCATGGTGCACGATCACGACATGTATTGTCAGAGGAGTTCCCGTTACTTTCCGTGGAACCGCAAGGTTTGCACGCGCAAGGCCGGCTACGCCTGCGCCGCCGTGTGCGGAGTGGTGAGGAACTCTGAAGGACGCTATCCGCTGAAGCTCGAGTGGCCCGGCAAGAAACTGAAGGAGCTGAGCCTCTGTCGCAAGTTCCAGACCCACATCGTTCAGACCGAGTTCATGAAGTCCGAACTGATGCTGCACGAGTTCGACGAGTCCGGAATCCATGTGCTCCCGGTGGCTCCTCTCCAGGACGAGACGTTCGTGAAGACGGACTATTCCGAGCCACTGGTGTTGTTCGTCGGGCAGATCCTGCGGGGTAAGGGTCTCGACTTTCTCATTCGGGCGCTGCACACCATTCGGAATCGGGAGTGGCGATGTCTCGTCGCCGGGGCAGGTTCGCATCGTTCGAATTGCGAGCATTTGGCGAGGAAACTCGGTCTTGAGGACCGGGTGCGTTTTGCGGGCAAGCTGAGGCACGGAGAACTGACGGAGGCCTGCGCGAGGGCGCGTCTTGGTGTGGTTCCTTCCGTGTGGCCCGAACCGATGGGGATGGTGGGGCTTGAGTTCATGTGGGCGGGTTTGCCTGTGGTCGGATTCGATGTGGGAGGCATCGGCCATTGGCTGGAGGATGGAGAGACCGGGTTCCTCGTGCCGCCTCGTGATGTCAAAGAGCTTGCGAGCAAGATCGACAGACTGTTGGCCGACGAGGAACTCGCTTCGCGCATGGGTGCCGAAGCACGCAGGACTGCGGAAGAAAAATACCGTCACGAGGACTACGTGGATCGGCTCTTGGAGATCCTCCGGGGGGCGGTCGAACAGAAGAGCGCTGCGGGAACGGTGGAGCCGAATTTGCAGAGAGGATGATGGAAGAGGGAGACAAGATCCCGGTGACGGTGGTGATGCGCAGCTACAATGACGCTGCACTTCTGCCGAGGACGCTGAAGGCGCTCGACGAGCAGGATGGGGTCGAGGTGACGCTCTTGGTTTTCGAAAGTGCGAGCACCGATGATTCCGCAGAAATCTTCGAGGCTCACGGAACGGATTGGATCTGCCACATGGAACCGGGTTCCTATCGTTCGTCGAGAGTCCTCAACGAAGGCGTTCGCCGCGCAAACACCGAGTTGGTGGCGTTCGTGAACAGCGATGCGATCATGATCGGACGGGATGTGCTGCGCCTCATGGCAGAGGCGATTTTGGCGAACGAGAGATGTGCCGGGGCATTCGCCCGGCAGATTGTTCGCCCGGACGCAAAGCCCATGACACGCGTGGACTACCACGTGGCTTTCGACAACCGTGAGCAACTGGGTGAGCCGGCGGAACACTGGATGAGTCTCGTTTGCAGCATGGTGCGCCGGTCCGCCGTCGAGAGGGTGCCGTTTGATGAAGAGCTCACCTTTGCAGAAGATGCGGTGTGGAGTCAGACGATGATCGATGAAGGCTGGACGACCGCCTATGTGAAGGAAGCGATCGTGGAGCACAGCCACGACTACACTTGGAGGCAGCGATACCGGAGGACCTACGGCGATAGCGCGGCTCTGGCACGCTTGCGCAGAGCGGCACCGAACGGTAATCCCATCACCGGATTCCTTGTTCCGTTTTTCCGTCGGTGTGCGCGTGATGTGGTTCGTCTTTTCGAGATTGGCAAGCCGGCGTCGATACTTGGGATTCCGTTCTATCGCTGGCCGCTGATGCTTGCCGAATGGCGCGGATCGCGGGACGGATGGGATTATTTCAATTCCGCCGCGGATGGAGACGGAGAAAGATTGCAACCGGTGATTGCCCGCAAGAACTGATGACATTATTGCGATTCAAAGCATGGATGTTGATTGCGGTGATGGTCGTTCCGACGGCGAGGGCGAGCGATCCGTGGACGACGGTTAGGGTGCCGGAGATCGGAGAGTACCGAATGACAGCGCTCACCGCGGAAATACTGGAGGTCGGGCTCATCACGACGCGCGCGCAGGATGGCAAGCTGGAGGAGTGGAATTTTGTCAATGCCGGAAGCGAACTCGACTTGCCCGAGACCGATGAACTTTCGGTGGTCTCCGATGGGCGCGATAAGCCGCTGCGGATCGGGCGTATCGGATTCAAACGCCGCGTCGCCTATGCTCCGGTCGATGTCTGGGATCTGCGCATTGGAAACTATTTTTACATCGAACTGCAAGATCGCCTGCTCGTCGGCGAAACGGTGCGGCTCGAAGACAAATCGGGACGTATCAACCTCGGCGGAAGTCTGAGTTTCGAGGCGCGCTACGATCCGGAGAAGTTCTCGCCCGTCATCCATGTGAATCAGGCGGGATATCCGATCCGCGGAGCGAAGGTGGCGAAGGCGGGCTTTTACATGGGGAGTCTTGGTGAGATGGATTTGAGTTCGGCGAAGGAGTTTCACGTGCGCGATGTGCGCACGCGGGAAATCGTCCATCGCGGCAAGATCGAGCGGGTCAGTGAAGACGGGTTCTCCAAGGAACATCCCTATCAACGCGTGCTGCATCTCGATTTCACGTCCGTGAAGAGGGAAGGCGTCTACTCGGTAGGCATTGCCGGGGTGGGCGAGTCCTACCCGTTCTGGATCAGCGACGGATTCTGGTCCTGCCTGACCCGGACGTATGCGCTGGGAACGTATCATCAGCGAAGTGGCGTCGATCTCGAGATGCCGTATTCGCGATTCACCCATCCGGCGAGTCACACCGAACCAGCCTTCATCCCAGAGATGACTCCGGAGTTTGAGAAGACACAGGAACTGATTAAGAACATTACCGAACCCGACCATCCGGACCAGCGGGCCCCCGAGATGACCAATGTCGCCACGGCACTCTATCCGTTCGTAAAGAAGGGGCGAGTCGACACGCGCGGCGGACATCACGATGCGGGTGACTACAGCAAATACACCATCAACTCGGCCCATTTTGTGAATGCTCTGCTGACCGCAGTCGATGTTTTTCCAGGTGTGGCCGAACTCGATAACCTTGGGCTCCCAGAGAGCGGCGACGGGATCGGGGACCTCCTTCAGATCGCGAAATGGGAGGCGGATTTCCTATCCAAACTCCAGGACGACGACGGAGGGTTCTTTTTCCTCGTCTATCCCAAGGAGCGAGCCTACGAGGGCAACGTACCGCCCGACCAAGCGGATCCGCAGGTGGTGTTCCCCAAGAACACCGCAGCCACCGCGGCAGCAGGAGCGGCGCTCGCGCAGATCGGGTCGTCGTCGTCGTTTCGAAAGGCGCATCCGGTAGAGGCGAAGCGATTCGTGGATCAGGCAGTCAAGGCTTGGGAGTTTCTTCAGAAGGCACGATCGGAGCACGGCGAGGTTGGAGCGTATCAGACGGTGAGCCACTATGGTGATATCTTCATGGACCGCGACGAATTGGTCTGGCTCGCCACCGAGCTCTATCTGGCGACAAAGCAGAGGGGCTATCACGAATACGTTCTGAAGAACTATGATCCGCAGGACGAGAACACCCGCCGATGGAAGTGGTTGCGCATGCACGAGGGATATGGCGCCGCCGCGCGCAGCTATGCTTTCGCCGAGCGGAGTGGTCGCACAAAGAGCACTAAAGAGCTGGATGTCGCCCATTTGCGTGGATGCACGAGGGAGATTCTTGCGCGTGCGGACGAACTCAAGCAGTGGAGCGAGGACAGCACTTACGGCATTAGTTTTCCTCCGGAGGCGAAGAAGAACGAAAGGGTGGGCTGGCACTTTCCGGTGTCGAATACGTTCGACATGGTTGCCATGGCCGTCGTCGGCGAGTTGGACAAGTACGACACGGCAGTGCTCGGCAATGTGGGGTACGAGATGGGAGCCAATCCCTGCAATGTCTGCCTGCTCACGGGACTGGGTTGGCGGCGGCAGTTCGAGATCGTGCACCAGTGGGCGAGGAACGATGACTACGCATTGCCCATGACCGGCATTCCGATCGGGTCGCTGAAAGCCGGTTTGCCATGGATTCCCCCCTACGAGGGCGAACTCGGAAAGTTCAGCTACCCTCTCGACGGGGCATCGACGAAACCCTACGGGTTCTACGATCGCTGGGAGGATACATTCAACGTCGAGACCGAGTTCGTGAACGTCCAGCAGGCGCGCGGACTCGCCGTTTGTGCCTTCTACATGGCGCAGACAAGCAAGCGGGAACAGGCGTGGAAATTTGGAGAGGCGACGATCGTCGGCATGCCCGAGTTCGCTCGTACCGGTGACAAGGTGAAACTCGGCCTCGATGTTGCGGGCGACGATCTCGATCTCGACGATGCGTTCCTCGTGTGGGAAACACGGGACCGTCAGCCGTATGCGGGGTTGGACTTCGAGTTTCGACCGAAACGCAGCGGGCGGCAATGGGTGGCGGCGGAAGCCCAGTGGCCCGACGGTCGACGTGTGTTCGCCAAGGCGTCGTTCTCGGTGGGGCGCCGCGACGGTGGACGTCCCGCTCCCGCCGATGATCAGACGGTGTTTCTTCTCAATGCAGACGCCGAAGACGCGACGGGTCCTGTCGGTGACACCATTCCCGAGTCGCCGAAGAGAGGCCGAGTCGAGGTCACTGGGAATCCCGTCTACTCCGGTGAGAACCTAGGGTGGATGATCGAGCCCAAGGGTGCGGCGGTCTCCTTCGATAGTTTCGATGATTACCTCAAGATCCGCTTCAAGATGCCGTATGTCGCTGGGAGGCCACCGAGGAACAACGTGAGGATCGCCGGGTGGTTCTATTTCGAAAAGTTCGCAAAGGCAGTGGCCACCGAGGACATCCTTTCTTATGGTATCATGGATACGACGCCCTTGGCGGCAATGCAGTTCAACAAATGGGCGAAACCCACCGTGCCGCATTTCAAGATTCGCCACCAGGCGGTGATCGACGAGAAGGGTATGGCGGCGCGCCTCGACACCGGTGAATGGCGCTACGTGAAAATCGATTTGAGGCCCGGCGAATGGCGCTTCTCGATAGACAACCGCGAGGTATCCAAGGGACCGCTTCCCGACAATTACACCGGTGATCTGAGCAAGGAGGAAAGCAGGGAACTCATCGTCGGAGGCTTCATCGGTGCGGTCGACGAATTGCGTGTTCGGGAATTCTAGGGTTAGGTTCCCGATGAATTCGACCATCATTGGAGTTCCGAAGGAGATCAAGGACAACGAAAACCGGGTGGCGATGCTGCCTTCGGCTGCCTACCAGCTGATCAAGAAGGGGCACACCGTGATTGTCCAGCGGAACGCAGGCGCGGGTGCCTCGTATCTCGACGATGAATACGAGAGCGCCGGAGCGAAGATGGTGGACACTGCCGAAGGGGTATTCTCCGAAGCGAAATTGATCGTCAAGGTGAAGGAGCCGCAACCTCCCGAACTGGCCCTGCTCAAGCCGGAGCACACGCTCTTCACCTATCTCCACCTCGCGGCGAGCCAGGAACTCACCGAAGGTCTGATGGCATCGGGATGCACGGCGATCGCCTACGAAACGATCGAGGTCAATGGCCGACTGCCGCTTCTCGAGCCAATGAGTGAGATTGCGGGCAGAATGTCCGTGGTTGTGGGCGCCTACCACCTCGCGCGCCACCGCGGGGGGCGGGGGATTCTACTCGGTGGTGTGCCGGGGGTTCTTCCGGGCCGGGTGGTCGTCATCGGCGGGGGGACCGCCGGAGTGAACGCAGCGCGGGTGGCCACGGGAATGGGGGCGGACGTGACGATCCTCGAGGTCGATCTTGAGCGGATGCGCTTCCTCGATATCACGATGCACACGGCGCACACCCTGTATTCGAGCGAGGCGAGTCTGATGGAACAGCTCCCTCGGGTTGATCTTATCATCGGTGCGGTTCTCGTTCCGGGGGCCAAGGCTCCCAAGCTCATCACCCGGGAGATGCTCACCAAGATGTCGCCCGGCAGCGTGCTCGTCGATATCGCGGTCGACCAGGGAGGCTGCGCGGAGACCACGCGACCCACCACTCACAGCGATCCGACCTATGTTGAGGAAGAGGTGATCCACTACTGCGTGGCCAACATGCCTGGTGCCTATTCACGAACCGCGACGCAGGCTTTAACGAATGTGACGCACACCTACGTGGATCTGATTGCCGACCGCGGCCTCGACGAAGCCTGTCGTCTCAACCCCGCACTTGTCGGTGGTATCAATGTGCGGGCGGGCGAGATTACTTGTGCCGCCGTCGCCGAGGCGCACGGGATGTGATCCTGCCTACCGGAAGGCGCTGCTCTTCATGTAGGCTTTCCAGTCCGCGAGCATCTGCTCGACGGTCTCGAAGCCGTAGATCTTTGCCAGCTCAGCCGGTTCGGGGACGGCGTTCGAAGTGTCGATACGCTCGGCGAGTTTTGCGTAGTTGGCCATTCGACCCACCGTACTCTGGAGGTAGCGGGAGAATCCGTAGCATAGGACCAGGTCCGTGGGCGTGACATTGATCGCCTTCATGCGATAAAGCGCCTTGATGTCCGGATGCACCTTCTCCTTTCGGATCAGGTCCTTGAGGGTCTTGGCCCACTTCTTGCCTTCGTTGAATCCACCAGCGGTTACCACTTCGTCGGATTCGTAGGCATTGGCATCGATGATATTGGTCTCGGTCTTTTCGCAAAGCTGGATCTCCTTGAAATACTTGTGCCCGGTCGCGATGGCAAACATGCCCTGCCCGGCAAAATCGGAGACGCCGCCGGTCTGCAGAGCGAGGAGCGCACCGGCCACGCCGTGGGTGCGGAAGGGAGCCCAGACTCCTTTCCAGATGTGCTGCTGTTCGGCTTTGAAAACGCGGGCGGAGGTGAGGAGACCCCAGTCCGAAGCGAGGTCATTTGGGAGAGAGAGTCCGGAGGCACTCGCCTTCGGCCACGTGAGCGCGAGGTTCTTTGCTGCATCTCCCCGACCCGACTGCGCGAGAGCGTTCACATACCATTGTCCGATGTTGTTGTACTCGTAGGGATCGGGGACGAGGAAGATCGCCATCCGGGTGTTGTCCTCGAAGTGGCGGTGGAAGTTGGGGTGCTGGAAGTGCATCTCCTGCCAGAGCCGCTCGGCCCCTTCCGCGGTATCCTTGGGGCGGATTTTCCCTCGGGACATGATGAGGAAGTGCGGGGTCTGGTAGACTTCGAAGCTGATTTCCGTGCCGGGAAACACGAATTCCTTGTCCAGTTTCTTGAATTGCTTGGTATCGATCCGAACGCTCTTGGCGACTGACTTGGCGGGAGCGGAGAGATCGACATCCGCTGCCCCCTTGCCCCCGTATTCGGCGAGATAGTTGAGGTCCCCCTGGCTGAGGATCTCCTTCTTGATTTCGTAGTATCTCCCGTTCTTCAGCTGGAGGATGACGAGCTCGTCGCGCACCTCCTTGAGCTTCGCTTCGACGGTGCGGCCCTTGCGGTCGGTCCAGTTGCGGAACTCCGCCGCGGTAGCGGCACTGGCGGCGAAAACCAGGGCGACGAGGAGCGAAACGTTGCGGGTGATGGCGGTGGCGTGCATGGTGACTGTGGCTCGTGGTGAATGGATGGTCGGGTCTAGGGAAGGAGGAAGACGCGGCTCTCTCGGTAGTTGATGACCGCGCTGTGCTCGCGCAACAGATCAGCCCCAACGATGGCGCCGTAAGTCCTCGGTGCCCCCTCCGGCATATCGATGAAGAGGTAGAAAGATAAAAA
>CAJIAN010001059.1_pt1 | contig 14143 bp, 8 predicted proteins | sample 9199061 | NCBI WGS metagenome assembly CAJIAN01 (sample SAMEA7708264, study PRJEB35096) | sediment metagenome | biome: marine neritic benthic zone biome [ENVO:01000025]; feature: sediment [ENVO:00002007]; material: shallow marine sediment [ENVO:03000034] sea grass bed [ENVO_01000059] ...
AGAGCGGAGCGGCGTATGTGTTTACGCGCTCGGGATCGACGTGGAGTTTTCAGCAAAAGCTGGTTGCGGACGAGCGGGAGGGCAACACGAGGTTCGGAGCGGTCCTTTCCCTTCACGGAGACCGCCTGATCGCAACGGCTCCGTTTGCCGAGAGAAATCGTGGGACAGTGTGGGCATTCTCGCGTGAGGGAACGGTCTGGACCCAAGACCAAATGCTCGTGCCGGCCCCGGATACCGGACGCGGTTTCGGGCACGCGGTCGCTATGAACTCTGAGACGCTTCTCGTCGGGAGCCCGTTTGGGGTTGGCAATCCGTGGTTTTCCGGTTCCGTCTATGTCTATTCCTCGTTTGAAGGGGGCGATTGGCTGCTCGATTCGGTCACGCCGTTCCCGAATCCCGGACCAAGGCCCGGATTCGGGGAGTCGCTGGATTTGGACAGTTCTGGAACTGCATTCGTGGTGGGAGCACGAGAGGAAGATGGAGAGGATCCGTTCGGAAACGAAGCCGAGGACCAGGGTGGAGCCTATGCGTTTGATCTCGAGTTCGTCGGAGGTGGCGATCCGCCGACGATTTTCGCTAAGGATATTGTGGCGAACGCACCAGCTGGTGGCACGGCGATGGTCAGCTTCGATTCCATCAGCGCGGTCGACACCGAGGGACAAGCGGTACCCGTGACGTGCACCCCGGATGACAGCGCTGCATTCCCGATCGGGGTGACCGAGGTCGTTTGCGAGGCGACCGACAGTTCCCGCAACCGGGCCGTCGAAACGATTACGGTGACCGTGCTCGAGATCGCCGAGACTTCGCAGATTCGGCAGCTCGAACAAATCGCCATCAAAGGTGACTCCGCCCCAGGGCGCATCTTCGACGGAGAACCCGAGGACAGTGCGAGTTTCTCGGTATTCAACCGCGCCGTTTTGAATGATTCCGGCGGCATTCTGCTCGAGTCGACCGTTGCGGGAATCAACGGTGACACGAGGCGTGTGCTTCACAGAATCCTCGGCGCGACGCCGGAGGCGATTCCCGTGGCGATTCTGGGGCGGGGATTCTTCGAGCATCCTGCGATCAACAATCTTGGATCCACGGCATACGAAGTGCAGACCGATGCAATCACCGTGCACAACGTCAATGGAGCGTTCGCCGCCGGCACCGGGATGGCCCCACCGGGGGTTCCCGGCGCGAAATTCGCCAGTTTGCATCAACCGGCCCTGGATGGTGATGGCAATCTCTTCACGCCCGCGCACCTCGTCATCGATGAGGAAGACGAAGACCGCGTGTCCGCGTTTGAGGACACGGGGATTTGGGCGAGCGGAATACTTATCGCCCGGGAGGGCGATCCGTCACCCGTCCCCGATGCGGACTACGGCCACATGTATTCGCGGATCGTCGGCAGTTCGAGTGCGGCGGTGGCTTTCGCGACGAACATCGCGTCCTCGGAGAACGCGGTCATCCTGGCAGGAGTTCCGGGAAACCTGAAGATCGTCGCGCAGAGAGGGGACGCCGCTCCGGGGACGGACGACCAGTTCGGGGCATTTCAGGCCGAGTCGATCAGCGAGAACGGTCACGTCCTGATCCGCGCGGTTTTGGGTTATGGAGACGACGTCACGACAACGAATAACGTCGGCCTGTGGCGGTATCAGGCCTCGGAGCTCGATTTCATCGCCCGCGAGGGAGATCTCGCACCGTGTCTGCCCGAGGACGAGGGCGCGCGGTTCGAGCGATTCGCGGACATGCATATTGCCTTTGATGGGACCGTCTGCTTCCTCGCCTATCTCGTGGGACAAGGGGTGGATTCGACGAACGACGGCAGTCTGTGGCGGGCGGATCCTAACGGTGATCTTCATCTGATCGCGCGAGAAGCGGACCCAGCCAACAACACCGGGGGACGCTACGCGACGATCCAATCGTTCGTGTGCAACGACTTCGGTGAAGTCGCATTCGTCGCACGGATTACCGATGACGCCGGCGACCAGAGTGAGAAGTATGGTGTCGGTCTCTGGGCGGACTCGACTGGCTCCGGTCTTCCGGAGCTTGTTCTGCGACGTGGCAACCGTCTCGACGCGGAGCGTGCGGTTCTTGCGATCGATGTGGAGAGTCAGACCAACGCCGCAGGGGGCAGCGGCGGATTTGGTCGTGCATTCAACGACTCGGGGGAGCTTCTACTACAGCTCGCCTTGAACCGGAATACCTCGGGCGTCTTTTTGGCCGAGACCCGAGCGGACGACGGAGGTGGTGATCCTTTCGGTCGGACGCGGTCGGCGCGAAGTGCGGGCTCCGCAGAGGCCCGCTTGCGAGTGGCGCCAGCCCGTGAGAAATCGGAGCGGGAGAAATCGGGAAGGACCGAACGCGAACGGACGAAGGCGTCTCCAATCCGGGAAAAAGCCACCCAGAAGGGGACAGAGCAACGCCGTGCGACACCGACGCCGTCCAGAGTGTCGTCCGTTCGCGACGATTCGCGGAGCAAGTCGGCGCTTCGGTGAGCCGCACGACGGACGGAAAATTGCCATTGCGAACGGGCCACTGGAACGGGATGATCCCGTCATCGAGACATGAAACCGCTAAACTATCTCTTCCTAGTCCTGCTCGTGCTGAGCGTCCCCTTTGCCGGCTTCGCGGCAAAGCCCAATGTTGTCCTGATCATCACCGACGACCAAGGCTACGGCGATCTCGGCTGCAACGGCCATCCCTTCGCCAAGACACCGCACATCGACAAACTCCAGGCGGAGTCGACGCATCTCGATGACTACCACGTGGCGCCGACCTGTTCGCCCACGCGGTGCGCGCTGATCACCGGCCACTGGACGAACCGCACGGGTGTCTGGCACACGGTGAATGGGCGCTCGATGCTGCGCGAGAACGAGATCACGATCGGGCAACTCCTGAAGGATGGCGGCTATGCCACGGGCATGTTCGGAAAGTGGCACCTCGGTGACAATTATCCCTATCGACCCGAGGATCGCGGGTTCACCGAGGTCTACCGGCACGGTGGCGGCGGCGTCGGACAGACACCGGATCTCTGGGACAACTCGTACTTCGACGGGCACTACTTCCACAACGGAAAGATCGTTCCAGCGAAGGGATTCTGCACGGATGTGTTCTTCGACTACGCCATCGAGTTCATCAAGAAGTCGGCGGGAGAGAAGACACCATTCTTTGCCTACATCTGCACGAACGCCCCGCATGGTCCGCTGCACTGCCCGCAGAAGTACATGGACATGTACAAGGACAAGAAGCCGAACGAGCAGAGCTATTACGGAATGATCACGAACATCGACGACAACGTCGGTCGTGCGCGGAAAGCGGTCGAGGCGGCGGGGGCGAAGGACAACACGATCTTCATTTTCACCACCGACAACGGGACCACGGTTGGGAAGAACATCTTCAACGCGGGCATGCGCGGATCGAAGGGCAGCGAGTACGACGGTGGGCATCGCGTGCCATTCATCATGCACTGGCCGGCGGGCGGACTGGACGAGTCGCGGGGTATCGATCATCTCACGCATGCGGTCGATATCGTTCCGACGCTTCTCGACATGTGCGGCGTCGACAAACCGAAGTCGCTGAAGTTCGACGGCATCTCGCTGAAAGATCTGATCGATCCCACGGTGAAGGTCGAATGGGCGGACCGGATGCTCATCACCGATTCGCAGCGGGTGCGCGATCCGATCAAATGGCGTAAGTCCGCGGTGATGTCCAAGCGTTGGCGGCTGATCAATGGAAAGGAACCCTCGACATCATGAAGGACCCCGGTCAGAAGAACGATGTCGCGCAAGCGCACCCCGAGCAGGTGAAGCGGATGCGCGAGTTCTACGACGCGTGGTGGGCGGAACTCGAACCGACGTTCGCACAGACGACCGAGATCTACCTCGGGCATCCGGATCATCCTAAGGTGACGCTGACGGCGCACGATTGGATTCAGGAGGTGAATCCGCCGTGGAACCAGGCCCACATCCGTGGCGCCTCTCAGTTTGGGGCCGGCAAGGGTAAGCGAAAGAAGCCCGGCAAGTCCGTGCACAAGGGGCATTGGGCGGTGAAGGTGGTCGAGGACGGCGAGTACGAAATCGCGCTGCGGCGCTGGCCCGAAGAAGCCAATAAGCCGATCGTCGCCGAGTTGCCCGCGGAGCCGAACGTTCCCGGTTCTTCGAAGGCGTTTCGGGCGAATCCCGGCAAGCCGATTCCCGCCGAGTCCGCCACCCTTCGGATCAACGGGAAGAATCTCGAAACGAAGCCGGTGAGTGCCAACGATACCGCGGTCACCTTCACCACAAAGCTGACGAAAGGTTCGCATCAACTGGCGCCGGTATTCACGGCGGCGAGCGGGAGCGAGGTCGGGGCTTATTACACGATCGTCACAAAGAAATGATTGGGAAGCGCTGTGGTGGAATTCGTGAGAATTCCGATGAATACACGTCGCCCCCTCGGAAGTCTCACGACTTCCGCTACTGCGGACAAAGAAATGAGAAACGAGCTTTGTAGCGGAATTCGTGAGATTCCGTCGAATACACGTCGCCCCCTCGGAAGTCTCACGACTTCCGCTACTGTGGAGAAAGAAATGAGAAACGAGCTTTGTAGCGGAATTCGTGAGAATTCCGATGAATCCATCTCGAAGGCTTCGGAAGTCTCACGACTTCCGCTACGGATGGCGGTGCTCTTTGGTTTGATGATGGCGGCGGCGTCAGTCTCCGCGGCCGAGCGACCCAACATTGTCTTCCTCTTCACCGACGACCAGACGACCTATTCGCTGGGTTGTTACGGCAACAAGGACGTCAAGACCCCGAACATCGACGGTCTGGCGAAGGACGGGATCGTCTTTGACAACCACTACAACACGACGGCGATCTGCATGGCCAGTCGGGCGAACGTGATGACCGGGATGTTCGAATACAAGACCGGCTGCAATTTCGAGCACGGTCCGCTGATGCGTTCAATGTGGGAGAAGTCGTATCCGATGCTTCTGCGCAAGGCGGGATACCGCACGGCGTTCGCGGGGAAGTTCGGGTTTGAGGTCGCCGACGCACCCGGCAAGAAGGGCGTGCTGCCGGAGAGTGATTTTGATTGGTGGGGCGGGGGACCGGGCCAGACGCATTACGAGACGCGAAAGAACGAATCGATGGCGAGGTATGCGGAGAAGTATCCGCACGCGACACGATCCTACGGAGCGTTCGGAAGCGACTTCATCCGCGAGTCCGCGAAGGGCGACAAGCCGTTCTGCCTCTCGATCAGCTTCAAGGCGCCGCATCGTCCGGTGACACCCGATCCTGTGGACGACGAGGTCTACGCGGGCAAGACGTTCGAGAAACCGGCGAACTACGGTCGCGAGTACGGCGCGCATTTCTCCAAGCAGAGCAAGCAGGGGCGCCAGTACGAGCGTTTCGTGAGCTGGAAATACGCCAGCGACTACGACGGCGTCATGGCGAAGTACCATCAGCAGATCTACGCGGCGGATGCCGCGGTCGGAATGATCCGGAAAGCGCTCGAGGAAAGTGGAGCGGCGAAGAATACGGTGGTCATTTTCACCTCGGACAACGGCTTCTTCTGCGGCTCTCACGGATACGGATCCAAAGTGCTTCCCTACGAGGAATCGTCACGTGCGCCGATGATTGTATTCGATCCTCGACACGCGAACAGCGGGAAGCAGCTCCGTAGCGCCGCACTCACCGGAAACGTCGATGTGGCACCGACGATTCTGCAGCTTGCTGGTCTTCCCGTTCCTGAAAATGTCGATGGCAAGAGCATGGTGTCGCTTTACAAGAAGCCGGACGGCAAGACCCACGATTGGCTTCCCCTGATCAATGTCTGGGGGCCACGAGCGTGCCACTCTCTCGCGGTGGTGAGTCGGGATTACAAATACATCTACTGGAACTACGGGGCCGAGGGCTTCGAGCCCGTCGAGGAACTCTATCATTTATCCGAAGATCCTCTTGAGCTGACTAACGTTGCCTCTGCCAAGAAGCATGAGGAATCCCTCTCCGATGCGCGGAAGGTGTATGACCGACAGGTGGCCGTCTGGAAAAAGGATGCCGTGGCGTGGAACAACTACCGACCATTCGGGATCATCTTCGACCGGCAGATGACGTGGGAGGCGAAATCCAAGGCGATCGGCAAGCCAGCGAGGAAGAGGCGGAAGCGAGGGTAGCGAATGCTTGTCACGGGGTGATTCCCGGCTACACTGGTGCGTCCTCCAGTTTGCGAGTCCGCATGCATCTCCCCCCAAAACGGACCGTAGCGGCCATCCTAGCGCAAATCGTCGCTGCGAATCTTGCTCTCCTTTCCACGCGCGTTTGCGCGCAGACAGACTGGACTCCCGTTTCTTCGGGAACGACGTCTTCCCTATCCGGTGTCGGCTTTGGCGCCGGGAAATTCGTGGCTGTCGGCGATTCGGGTACGATTCTAACATCGACCGATGGCGAGAACTGGATGGCACAGACGTCCGGCACGCCGCTGGCTCTGCGGACGGTCACTTACGGCGGTGGCAAGTGGCTTGCCGTGGGGCAGAACGGAACGGCGCTGACCTCTCCTGACGGCGTCACGTGGACGCCTCAAGATGCACGGACGACCCGCTTTCTGTCCGGTGCGGCCTATGGGAATGGAATCTTCGTTGCCGTGGGTGGGTCGGGGACGCGAAGGTATTCCACGGACGGCATCGCATGGCTTCTTGGAACGGGATCGTTCCCGGTGTTTCTGCAGAGCGTGGCTTTCGGAGGCGGGCTGTTCGTTGCGGTGGGTGCGGATGGCACCGTGCTTCGATCAGCCGACGGCCAGACGTGGCACGCGTCGACATCGGGGCTAACGACATACCTCTCTTCCGTCACCTATCACGAAGGCAAGTTCTATGCGACCGGCCAGGGTGGCAGTGTGATCTCTTCGGCAGACGGAGTGGTCTGGGGACCGGAGACCTCCGGAACCACTGAATGGCTACTGGGAATCACTGCGGGCGATGCGGGTCTCGTGGCCGCAGGGTTCGGTGGGACGATCGTCCAGTCCGCAGATGGCGCCTCGTGGGGGGATGGAATGTCGGGAGTGTCCACCGATATTTTCGGTCTCGGCGCTGGCGGAGGTCTCTATATTGCAGTGGGCGATCTCGCCGGCGTTCCGATGCAGGGACTCATTCTCAAATCAGGAAGTCTGAGCAACACCGGCCTGACATTCGAACAGTGGCGGATGATCGAATTCGAGATGGCGGAACTCGACGATCTCAATGTCAGCGGCGCCGATGCGGATCCCGACTGGGATGGATTGACGAATTTTCTCGAGTACACGTTGGGGCTTCCGCCGAAGGTCTCGCAGCCGGACGATGGCACGCTTCCGACGCCGTCGATTGTCAATGAGGGCAACGGGATGAGGTATCTTGCCATCACTTTCAAGCGGCCGTCGAATCGGGTGGGAATCGTGACCTACCTGGCTCGAGGTTCGGGAGATCCCATCCAGTGGGGCAGCCTCGGGGCGAGCGAGGAAATTCTTGGCGAAGACGGGAATGGGATCCAAACAGTGAGAATCAAGGACACCCAGCCTCTCACGCTGGGGGATCCACGGTTCATGCGCCTGTTTGTGACCGACGGGGACGGCAGCTGAACTCATCGACTTCAGCCCGGGTTGGCATCGATTCCTGAGCCCCCAGTCCCAAGGTCGCCATTGCGGCCGCCGCATTGGCGAAGCGGATCGATTCCGGTGTGATTCCTTCGGCGGAAAAGCTTGCGGCGATCGCCCCGACGAAGGTGTCACCTGCTCCTACGGTGTCGACTGGCGTTACTTCGAATGTGGGCGTGAGGAAGGAATCCTCGCCGGTAACTGCCAGCGTCGGTTCCGCTCCCCTTGTCACGATGTGATTGCCGGGGCTGGCGCCACTCTCCGCGAGGCCGCGTTTTTCGCTTTCGTTGAGAACGAGCAGATCTGCGTTGCGGAGTTCGGAATCGCGCGTCGGGTCCCATGGTGCGGTGTTGTAGATCACGGGAACCGCATGGCTCCCGGCAATCTCGACCGCAGTGCTCGTCGCCGGTGATGGCAGCTCGTTCTGAATGAGCAGGCAATCGGATTCGGCGATCCGTCGCTCGTGCTTGCGAATGGATTGCGGTCCTGTGCAGCCGTTTGCGGCGGGCGCCACCACGATCGTATTCTCGCCACTGTCGTTGAGATTGATGAACGCGCATCCAGAGGAGACGTCGTTGATGGACTCGACACCCGACATGTCGATTCCTTCCTCTTCCATTCGCTGGCGGTAGCGTGCTCCCATTTCGTCGCTGCCGAGCGATCCTATCATGGACACCTCGGCGCCGAGTCGTGCGGCGGCGACGGCCTGGTTCGCGCCCTTGCCGCCGAATCGAATGACATGCTCCCGAGCGAGTACGGTCTCGCCGGGTGCGGGAAACGATGCGACTCGGGTGAAGTGGTCGATATTGAGCGAACCGACCACGGCGACGCGGGGTTTCGGCATGGGGAAGTAGGCTCCATTGCGGGTGGCGATGCAATTCGATTCCGCGAGCAAGGAATGCTGTCCTATAGGCAAGGGATGCGCAGCAGTTCTCGACCGATTCAACAATCTGATAATCAGCCAACGGTGGATAATCGAAAGAAATACCTGGTCGAATGGATGCGAACTCACTAGTATCCCTCGAAAGAGCCTAGTCATGATGACCGGAACCGGGATCGGACGCATCGCGTTCGTTGGCAATTACCTGCCTCGTAAGTGCGGGATTGCGACTTTCACGCACGATCTCTGCGAAGCGGTCGCCACCCTGTATCCCTCGACGCCTTGTTTCGCTCTGCCTGTCACCGATCACGGCAAGAAATACGATTATCCTGACAGGGTGAGGTTCCAGATCGCGGAGCGCGATATCCGTGCCTATGAACAGGCGGCCGACTATTTGAACGTCCTCGATGTCGATGTTGTGTCCCTCCAACACGAATTCGGTCTCTTCGGGGGACAGGATGGGCGCCACATTTTCAAAATGCTGCGTCGTCTCAGGATGCCGGTCGTGACGACGATGCACACCGTGCTGAAGGAACCTTCCGAATCGGTCTTCGAGGCCACTTGCGAGCTGACGGAGCTCTCGTCGCGGATCATCGCAATGTCGGAGCGCGGACAGGAATTTCTAACAGAGATCTATCATGTCGACGAAGCGAAGATCGACGTGATTCCACACGGCATTCCGGATGTTCCCTTTGTCGATCCGAACTACTTCAAGGAACAGTGTGGTGTCGGAGGAAGGATAACGATGCTCACGTTTGGCTTGCTGGGACCGAACAAGGGGATCGAATACGCCATCCGCGCGTTACCGGAAGTGGTGAAGAAACACCCGCAGTTCATCTACGTGATCCTCGGGGCCACGCATCCGAATCTCGTTCGCGAGCAGGGGGAATCGTATCGGATCGAGTTGCACCGGCTTGCGGAAAGCCTTGGGGTTGGAAACAACGTGGTGTTCCACAACCGGTTCGTCTCTTCGACCGAACTCAAGGAGTTCATTGGGGCATCAGACATCTACATCACGCCCTACCTCAACGAGGCGCAGATCACTTCGGGGACGCTTTCCTACGCTTTCGGGGCAGGCAAGGCGGTGATTGCCACGCCGTACTGGCACGCGCGGGAACTGCTCTCCGAAGGGTTGGGGGAGATCGTGCCGTTTCGCGATTCTGATGCGATCAGCAAGAGTATTCTCCACCTCATCGACAATGAGGAGGTGCGGCATCGGATGCGGCGTGCCGCCTACAAGAAGTCGCGCGAGATGGTCTGGTCCCACGTGGCGGAAGCCTACTACACGTCGTTCACTCACGCGCGAGGCGATCAGGTCTCGCCACTGCTCCTGAGCGAGCTGGTGACGTCGGCGACCGACCAGCAGCCCAACCGATTACCCGACACCAACCTGTCCCACGTCCGACGCATGACCGATTTGGTGGGGATCTGGCAGCACGGACGGTTCAGCATTCCCGATTACCGCGAAGGCTACTGCCTCGATGACAACGCACGCGCCCTCCTTCTTACCGTGCTCCTGGAAGAGACGGGTGATCACTCTCCTGACGAAATCGAAGACCTCTCGGCGACGTATCTTGCCTTCATCAACTACGCGTTCCGGCCGAGGCGGAAGCGGTTCCGCAACTTTCTCGGCTTCGACCGTCGCTGGCAGGAAAAAATCGGTTCGGAGGACAGTCACGGGCGTGCGATCTGGGCGCTTGGTTGCTATGTCGGTCATTCCGAGAAGAACGCGCTGACCACGATTGCCGGAAATCTCATCATGGACGCGCTTCCCGCGGTGAAGCTGTTCACTTCGCCGAGAGCGCTGGCATTCACCCTGCTCGGCATCGAGGGCTACTTCCGTCGGTTTCGTGGTGATGTCGCAGTCGAACACATCCGCGATCAACTGGCTGCCGAGTTGAGAGTGGCTCTCGAGTCCTATCGGCAGGAACGATGGCCATGGTTCGAGGACAGCCTCACCTACGCCAACGCGAAGCTGCCGCATGCGCTCATGGCGGCGGCGCACTCGGCGGGAGACGAGACACTCGTCAAGGACGCCCTGAACTCGCTGGCGTGGCTGATGGCGGTGCAGACGGGGGAGAACGGCTACTTCAGTCCGATCGGCTCGGACGGGTGGTTCCGCCGCGGAGGCGAACGCGCGCAGTTCGACCAACAGCCGATCGAAGCGCACGCATCCGTGTCCGCCTGCCTGGCGGCCTACCGCATCACGGGAGAAGAAAAGTGGTACTTGGAAGCTCGCCGGTCTTTTGACTGGTTCCTCGGGGAGAACGACCTCGGTATTCCCGTCTACGATAGTTCGACGGGCGGTTGTCGCGATGGTCTGCACGTCGACCGCGTCAATCAGAACCAGGGCGCGGAATCGACCCTGGCATTCCACCTCTCGCTGGCTGAAATGCATTTGGCGCATCATGACGAGCCGTCGTCCGTTCCGCCCCTGTCTCAGGCTCAACCGGAAAGCTTGGAGGGGGAAGTTCCGGTCAAGACATGAAGCCCCTCGCGGAAAAGGCGCAAAGGGCCGCGGACGCCGTCAGCATGGAGGAGGCACCGATCCCGTTAAGGCGGACCGGGATCCGCGTGGAGCCGGACAGCGCTCGTGTTCTCATCAAGCCATTCGATCCGGGGTCGCCCGCAAAGTACCAACACGTGATCGGTGACGTCCTCAAGCTGGGTGAGGACAAGGCAGAGGCATTGTTGGCCGACGTGCTCAAGGAATTCAAAGGCCGGCACCTCGATCTGGAGGGAGTGCTTTCCGAGCGCTTCCGCCAGGTGCGTGTCCATCTGATGGATCTTGACGAGCCCTCCTCGACGAAACGTCTGCTCATCGGCGCCTATTTCATGAGCGAGTACGCGCTGGAATCGGCCGCACTGTTCAATCCGTCGATCGTGCCCCATCCGGATCAATCCGGGATGTCCGAGAAGTCATTGCGGATGGCGATGAGCCTTCGGGCGACCGGAGAAGGGCACATCTCCTCGATCGAATTCAGGACGGCAATCGCTGATGGCATGGGCAACGTGAACATTGATCCGGCCCGCTCCTATGTGACGGCTCCGATGCGGGTGGAGAATCGTTCGTACGAGAAACAGAACTTCCGCATGAAGATGCAGGAGATTGGATTGCACGGTCAGTTCAGCGCCGTTGTGATGGAAACTCTAGGTGGGGAGTTTTCGCTGGCCGAGCTCGAGGAGGCGATCCAGGACCAGTTGCTGATGGAATCTGCCGGATGGAGTGGGGAAGAAAATGACGCGGCCCGGCGAATCCGGTGGCTTGCCCAGTCGAACTACGAGGTCCACTTCCCGTCCAACATCCCGCTTTCGCAGAGGATCATCCATCCCCAGTCCCCGACGGAGGAGCAGGGGATCGAGGACGCGCGTTTCGTGCAGTTCTTCGAGGACGACGGATCGATGACCTACTACGCGACCTACACGGCGTGGGACGGCCAGGTGACCCTGCCGCAACTCATCGAGACGCAGGACTTCCTGCACTTCAAGATGGGCACGCTCAACGGACACGGTGTGCGCAACAAAGGGATGGCGCTGTTCCCTCGCAGGATCGACGGGAAGTATGCAATGGTGTCGCGGCTTGATGACGAGCGCTTGTTCATCATGTACTCGGATGACATTCACTTCTGGCGTGACTCCCAGCCGCTCGCGGCACCGATGTATCCGTGGGAGTTCCTCAAGATCGGCAATTGCGGGTCGCCGATGGAGACGGATGAGGGATGGCTTCTCCTCACTCACGGAGTCGGGGCCATGCGCCGCTACTGCATTGGCGCGATGCTCCTCGACAAGGCCGATCCGACGAAGGTGCTCGGAAGGCTGGCGCGCCCATTGATCGAGCCGGAGTGGAACGAACGCGAGGGGTACGTCCCGAACGTCGTCTACACGTGCGGCGCGCTGATCCATGCCGGGAAGGTGATCATTCCCTATGCAATGAGCGACTACGCGTCTACTGTTGCAACCGTGGAACTCGATCAACTCCTCGCCGCGCTTCTGCGATAGACCGACCGATGTCTCGCGCCGCCACTCCGCGACAGTTGGCCGTGATTCTCGGGGTCAGTGCCTCCTACATTCTCGCTGCCGTCATCGCCGCTCTGATCGTCCGCAATCGCGAGTTCCTTTTCTATATCGTGGTGATGGTCGTGCTTCTCAGTGCGATCCTGCTCGTTCATCGACGCGTCGGGCTGAGCGCAGGTCTGCTCTGGTGCATGTCGGCGTGGGGCGCGCTGCACATGGCCGGCGGATTGCTACCGGTGCCGGAGTCATGGCCAATCAACGGTCCCCATCGAGTGCTCTACAGCCTGTGGATGGTAGAACCGTATCTCAAGTTCGACCAACTCGTGCACGCCTACGGATTCGCGATCACCACGTGGCTCTGCTGGGAGGCACTCCGTGCGGGGATCCGTCGACAGTGCGGGCGGGATGAACTGCGACCGACCATGGGTGTCCTTACGCTATGCGCTGCGGGTGGTATGGGATTCGGGGCCTTCAACGAGGTCGTCGAATTCATCGCCACCCGCCTTATCGAGGGCACCAATGTGGGGGGATACGTCAATACGGGTTGGGATCTTGTCGCCAACATGGTGGGATGCATCATCGCGGCCGTGGTCATACGATTTGGCGCCGGGCGAAGCCAAATACAGTAGCACGTGGGTGGTATGCTCCGCAGATCGTCACATTTCGAGCTAGCCTAGGCCGAATGGCACTCGTTTTGGAAGAAGTGCCGGAGGCACGAAAGACGGTGGCGCGGAGTGGAGCGCTAGCGGCGGACGCGCCGGCAGGACGGACGTTTCTCGCGCCCTCCCGGGGCGCATACCACGGCTTCGAGAATCCGGTGGTTTCGCTCGTCCCTCGCTGCACCGCCGGCTAATTTTTCTTGCGCCCTTTCAGGGCTCTGGAACGCGGACAATCACCCTTAAAGCTCGGCAGTGAACGCGCTTGACGTCGTCGCGTTCGGTGCGCTCAACAACGAGCGAACGGGAACTGCTGTGCGCACCGGTGATGGTGTGCATGAGATTGTGGGCGTTCCCTACCCGCCTCTCAATGGCCGAAACGGCTTTCATTTCTTCCACGTTTCCGTAAGTATCGCACCCTGATGGCACGCCAATCGGGCCGAACCTGGTTCGATGCGTCGGCCACCACTTCGGACGATCGCATTCCGTGGCGGGTTTCAAGAAACAGATTCTGTACGGGGTGGTAGTTGTGGGTTGCTGGTTGTTCGGGCTTTTCGTCGTGCATCTCTGGCAGCGTCAGACTCCACTGCCCAGGTCCGTGCCCATCTACGATCGTGCGCAGAAGGAGATCCAGAAGCACCAGCTCGCTCTCATCGTCGGTTCGGATAGCCTCTTCGGTGGTTCTCCGAGAGTCAGTCCCGGAGACCGGTCCATCGTCGCCGTCTATGCGGAGATCGATGCGGGGAAGTCGCGGGAGTCGCCGAGGGAGGCACTGATGGATCCGTGGGGGAATCCCTATCAGGTGCTTGTTTCCAACGGGGCTGACGGGCGTGCGAGCTTTTCTGTCTATTCGCTTGGGATGGACGGCGAGCACCAATCTCCCTCGCGGCCGCAAGACGACATTGGTTTCGCGGACACCGAGGCGTTCGTTTACTACCTCGAGCAGTATTGGGGGCCGACGTTGCGCAAACGCGACCGCAACATGCTGATCTGGGGTTCGGTGATC
>CAJIAN010000572.1_pt1 | contig 14113 bp, 6 predicted proteins | sample 9199061 | NCBI WGS metagenome assembly CAJIAN01 (sample SAMEA7708264, study PRJEB35096) | sediment metagenome | biome: marine neritic benthic zone biome [ENVO:01000025]; feature: sediment [ENVO:00002007]; material: shallow marine sediment [ENVO:03000034] sea grass bed [ENVO_01000059] ...
GGCAGAGAAGGCAAGGCACCCGGTAGCATGGGTGGATTTCGAGGCCGCAAGCGCAGCCTCTACGAAGGAGGCGTCCGCGTTCCCGGACTGATCGAGTGGCCTGCAGTCGCCAAAAGCGCATCCACCACCGACTTTCCCGCCGTCACCAGCGACTACCTGCCCACCATTCTCGAAGCGCTGGGCATCCCCTTCCCTGACAAACGCCCTACCGACGGTGTCAGTCTGCTTCCCGTCCTCAAACGCGGGTTGAAGATCCGCCCGCGACCGATCGGCTTTCAAAGCGGGGGCGTGCGTTCGCTGGTCGATCATCGCTTCAAGCTCATCGGCACTAAGAAAAAGAACTACGAGCTCTACAATCTCATCGACGACCCCCACGAAGAGAACGATCTCGCAGAGAAGGAGAAGGCGATCGTCAAGCAGATGACCGAAAAGCTTGAATCGTGGATGGCCTCCTGCAAGAAAAGCGATCAGGAATCCGACTACGCGATGAAAGACGCCACTCCCCTATTCCGATTCGGTGTGATCGCTGACTGTCAGTACGCGGATGCCGATACCCCGAAGCAGATGCCTCAGCGGTTCTACCGCGAGGCGGCAGGAAAGCTTGAGGAGGCCGTCGAGCACCTCAACAACGAGGATCTGGCCTTCACCGTCCACCTCGGAGATTTCATCGACAAGGATTTCGTCAGCTTCGACAAAGTCGGCCCCATCTACGACAAGCTGAAGGCCCCGCACTACCACGTTCTCGGGAACCACGACTACGATGTGGACGACGCCGACAAGGCAAAAGTCCCCGGGCGCATGGGTTTGAAGGAGCGCTACTATGCATTCAACGAGCAAGGATGGCGATTTGTCGTCCTAGACGGCAACGAGGTCAGTGTCCTTGCCTACCCGAAGGACAGCGAAAACTACAAGGCCGGCGAAGCCTACCGGCAGAAGTTCGATGATCCGCCGCCTGCCTGGAGTGGCGGGATCGGCGAGGAACAGATCGCGTGGCTTGAATCACAACTCGACGAAGCGGCAAAGGCCAAAGAGTCGGTCATTGTGTTCTGTCACTATCCGGTGTTCCCGAACGACGTACACAATCTTTGGAATCATGCGGAACTCGTGCAAGTCATGACGAAGCACAAGGACACCGTGGTCGCGTGGATGAACGGCCACAACCACGCTGGCAATTACGGAGAAAAGGATGGCGTGCATTACCTCAACTTCAAGGGAATGCTCGACACCCGCCTCAACGCCTATGCGACCGTCGATGTCTACCCCGACAAAACGATCAGAATCGTCGGATACGGCCGCGAACAGGATCGCCTTCTCGATTGATACCCGCTACGGCGTCTTCTTCGGCTCGCGCAGGTCGAAACACGTCAGCCCGTTCTTCATGCGCAGGATGAGCTGATCACCTGCCACCGTCGGCGACGGGCAATGCATCGTCTGCACCTTCGCGCGGCCCAACTCGCTGTAGTCCGACGGGTCCGCCTTGATCATCACGATCTGCGATCCGCGATTCTCGAGGACGAAGAGTTTTCCATCCGCGAGGACCGGCGACGAAATGCTCGAGTTCCGCTTCTCGTCCCACTTCACCTTGCCGGAAGCCGCCTCGATGCACATATGACTGTCACCCCCTAGCAAGTAGACATGATCCTTGTAGATAATCGGGCTCGCGGCCGCGCGGCGCACCATCTTCTCAATCTTCCAAACCAGCTTCGGCGTAGTGCCGGCCTCGGCGAGTTTGTAGGCGAGAAGCTTGTGCGGCTTGCCCTTCGCGTAAACGACAAGCAAATCGCCATCGACTACCGGTGTACTGTCACCGCCACCATCGACCGTCCAAAGCACTTCGCCGCTTTTCAAATCAACGCCGACGAGTTCCTTCTTCGTGTTGCAGATCACTACTGGCCGACCGCCGCCCTCCCAGAGAACAGGCGAGCCGTTCTTCGAACCGTGCTTCTGAAGTTCCCACTTCTTGTCGCCCGTCGCTGCGTCGACAGCCGCAAGCCGGTCCGCGTTCACGACCACCAACCCATGAGCCACCAGCGGCGACGATCCCGCGCCCTTCGCCTTCACCGGCGTTCTCCAAAGCACATCGCCATGCCCGACGTCCACGCAGAACACCTCGCGGCTTCCAATTGCATAGAGTTTTCCACCACTGATACAGGGTGTGCTCGATGATCCCCGCCCGGTAGCCTGGCCATCGAACGCCGATTTCCAGAGCGTCTTGCCCGATGCCGCATCAACGCAAATCACCACATCCTGAGCGACCTTCTTCGTATTGGGCACGGCAACAATCACACGCTCCTTGACCTCATCCGGCACGTCGAGCGCCTGCACCCACTTGTCGAACGCGTCGGCACTGGGAAACTCGCGATCCTTTGCTTTGAGGACCTTGTCCAGATGATCGACGTGAATCGCCGACTTCCCCTTCTTGAAGCGCCCTGTCACCCACCATTCGTAGTTGAGCTTTTCCTCCGGCGTCAGGTTTTCGGTGAGCCACTTCTCCGCCCACTCCTCGAGTTTCTTTCCCCGCAATCGGGGGCTCAGTTTCATCCGCGCCTCTTCCACTTTCGTGACCATCTTCCGGGGCATGTTGCTGTGCTGACCACCGAGCTTCCGCACCACCAGATTATCGACGGTGCGCGTTTCCGTGGGCACGTCGGTATGCCAGACGACCGACATGTAGACCTTTCCGTCGGCGACGATCGCGCTCCCGTGCCCACCGTCGTCATTACTCGGGATCTTATCTGCCGAACTCCACAGTTTCGCCGGACCATTTTCACCCCACGCGTCCGCGAGCTTGCCACTCTGGGCGATGCCATTGCGACCCACCCCCCGCCATTGCGGCCAGTCGCCGGAATCGGCAAGGGCCGAGGCAAAAGGGCAAACAATCAGGGGCAATGCGATGAGTTTCATGACGGAATCATAGCCGAATCCGGTCGGACTGCGAACGAGGATTGGGCTATTCCTACTCCTTCTCCATGGCGCGTTCTTCGGGCTCCCTAAGTGCCTGACCAACTCGGCAAAGCCGCTCACAATAGTGTTGGAACAACGGACGCCAATCCGTAGCCTCCGGCGATGGAGCCGAACTTCCCCGATCACACTGTCTCGCCGCCGGATCTCGAAGACACGCGACTTCGCTACGAAGCAATGCTTGCTCGAATCGCTGGTGCCGAAAGTCCATCCGAATGCATGGAGGTCCTCGAGGATTGGGATGAGCTTCTTCGCCGACTCAAGGAATGGAACTCGATGACACAGATCCGGTTTCACCAGGATACGAAGAACCCTGACTACGTGGCAGCGAAGGAACACCTCGACGCAGACTGGCCGAAGTTCTTTGATCTCGAAACGCAGATGAAGAAAGCGCTGATGGATACTCCTCACCGCGACTCCATTGTCGAAAAGATCGGACCGCAGGCATTCGATCTCTGGCGCTGCAACATCGCCACCTTCGACCCGGCCGTCGAGGACGATCTCGCCAACGAGGCGAAACTGGGATCCGAATACACGGCGCTCACCGCTTGCGGAAACGTCGAATTCCGCGGCGAGAAGCTCACACTTTCGGAACTCGAGAGATACTTTCAGGATCCGGATCGCGAGGTCCGGCACGAGGCCTGCTTGAAGAACTCGGACTGGTACTTCGAGAACCGGGAACAATTGGACCGCATTTACGACGATCAGGTGCGCCTTCGCGATACGATCGCGCAGAAGCTCGGCAACGAAACGTTCGTCGACGTCGGCTACAAGAGAATGCCACGAATTGGATACGGCCCTGCGGAAGTGGCCGCTTTCCGCGAAGAAGTGGTCCGTGAAGTCGTGCCACTTGCGAACGATCTTGCCGAAAAGCAGGCCGAGCGACTCGGCGTCGACCCACTCATGCTCTGGGACGACGGCGTCTTTTCGCCCGAGGGAAATCCGACACCTCTCGGTGACCACGACTGGATGGTGGAGCGTGCAGCCGAGATGTTCTCCGCGATGGGCCATGGGCTGGACACCTTTTTCGGCGAGGTGCGAAGCCGGAATCTCATGGATCTCAAATCTCGGGAGGGCAAGGCGGGTGGAGGCTTCTGCGACTACCTCCACGAGTTCCGCTGGCCGTTCATCTTCGCCAACTTCAATGGCACACGCCACGATGTGGATGTCTTCACCCACGAGATAGGGCACGCCTTCCAGTCGTGGTCGAGCAGTCGCAATGTACCGATCAGTGATCTTGTCTGGCCAACAACCGAAGCCGCGGAGATCCACTCCATGTCCCTCGAATTCCTGACATGGCCACATCTCGACCTGTTCTACGGAGAAGACGGAGCGGCGGAAATCCGCCGTGCCCATCTCATGGGCTACATGTTCTTCCTGCCGTATGGCGTGGCGGTGGACCACTACCAGCACCTCGTCTACGAGAATCCGGACGCGTCACCAGAAGAGCGCAACGGATTCTGGCGGCAGATGGAGGAAACGTACCTACCATGGTGGCGATTCGGCGACCTGCCCGCGGAGAGTTCGGGGCGATGCTGGCAAATGAAGCGGCACATCTACGAGGTCCCCTTCTACTACATCGACTACACGCTCGCCCTCACGGGTGCGCTGCAGTTCTGGCGATGGTTCCGCGATTCCCCGGACGACGCCATGAAGGCCTACGTCGATCTCTGTAAACTGGGCGGCAGCCGTCCATTCGCCGAACTGCTCGAATCCGCGGGGCTGAAGTCACCGTTCTCGGTCGGGTGCCTCAAGGAAGTCGTCGATGAGGCACGCAGCTTCCTCAACTAGCTAGAGTGATTCTCAGAAGTTTTCCGATAAAGGGCCGAGGCAAAACGGCGCAACTGCAAGGCACCGTGAGGGAGTGGGTAGACACCCTCGACTGAGCGGGAACGCGGCAGATGGGCTGTTTTGACCGAAATCTCGTTTTTTTGCGAAGCGCATTTCTCCGGCCACCATTCCGTTCGTTTTGTCGGAAAACTTCTGAGAATTGCTCTAGCTAGCTCAGAGAGACTTCGGCGGCCCGCTTCACCGACCGTTTCCGTTCGTGCGGACAAAGAATCCGCTTGCGCAAGCGGATGTTTTCCGGAGTCGCCTCGACCAATTCATCCGGGGCGATGTACTCGATTGCGCGCTCGAGCGAGAACTTGACCGGCGGACTCAGTTGGATCCCCTTCCCGTCACCGGACGAACGGTGGTTCGTCAGATGCTTTTCCTTGGTCGGGTTCACCGGCAAATCATCCGCACGCGGATTCTCGCCAACGACCTGCCCTTGATACACCGACTCACCGGGCAAAACGAACAGCTTGCCCCGCGCTTCGAGGGCATCGAGCGAATAGGCAATCGCCACGCCGGTCTCCATCGAAACGAGCGTGCCGGAGGTACGACCCGCGATTTCACCAGCGTGCGGTGCATACTCGCGGAAGAGGTGGGACATGATGCCGTGCCCGCTGGTCATGTTGAGCAGCTCGAATTCGAACCCGATCAACCCGCGTGTAGGGATGCGTCCCTCGATTAGCGTCCCGTGCGAATGCGTCGTCATGTTCTCCACCTCGGCACGCCGCGCCGAGAGACTCTTCATGATCGCATTGATGTAATCCTCCGGCGCCTCCACGTAGAACGTCTCGAACGGTTCCAACAATCGCTCGTCGTCACCCCGCCTGGTGATCACCATCGGGCGCGAAACGCAAACTTCGTATCCCTCCCGTCTCATCTGCTCGACGAGCACGGCGATCTGCATCGCACCGCGGGCGCTGACGTTGAAAACGCCCGCGTGGTCAGTGTCCGTCACCTCGATGGAAATGTTCGTCTTGGTCTCACGCATGAGCCGATCCCGAATCTGCCGCGAGGTGACGTACTTCCCTTCCTTGCCAGCGAATGGCGAATCATTGATCGAGAACTGCATCTGCACCGTCGGCGGATCGATTTCCACAAAGGGCAGCGCTTCGGTCTCCTCGCTCGACCCGAGCGTCTCGCCGATGTCGACATCCTCGAAGCCGGCCAAACCGATGATGTTCCCGGCCACGCCCTCCGCGGAGTCGGCGGTCGTCATCGCGCTGTATTCGAAGACCTTCGTGATCTTGTTACGGATCCGCTCTCCATCCCGCGTCACACGCCAAACATTGTCACCCTTGCGCACACTCCCGCTCAGCACCTTGCCGATCGCCACCCTGCCAACGTAATCGTCCCAGTCAATGTTGCTCACAAGCATCCGGAACTCGCCCGCATCATCAACCTTCGGTGGAGCTATCCGCTCGACAATGGTTTCGAGTAGCGGTTCCACATTCTCCTGGGGATCTTCCAGCGACTTCACGAAGAAGCCATTCTTCGCGCTGCCGTAAAGGAACGGCGCGTTGAACTGGTCCTCGTTCGCTTCCAATTCGAGAAACAACTCGAGCACGAGATCGTGCACACGCATGGGATCCGCGTGAGCCCGGTCAACTTTGTTCACGACGACGATCGGTGCGAGTCCTTCCTGCAATGCTTTGCGCAAGACGAATCGCGTTTGCGCCTGTGGACCGTCCGCCGCATCGACGAGCAGCAACACACCGTCCACCATCTTCATCACGCGTTCGACCTCACCCCCAAAATCCGCGTGTCCCGGCGTGTCGACGATGTTGATCAGATAGTCACGCCAGCGGATCCCCGTGTTCTTTGCCTTAATCGTGATCCCCTTTTCGCGCTCGAGATCCATCGAATCCATCGCCCGTTCCTCGACCGCCTGGTTCTCACGGTACGCACCACCAGCCTGCAGCAATAGATCGACAAGCGTCGTCTTGCCGTGATCGACGTGGGCGATGATCGCAATATTTCGAATGTGCTCGCTCATGAAAAGCGGCGGAACTCCTTCCATTCCCCGGCGCCAAGGTCAACCGCGAATACTGTTCATCTTGCAGAACTCAACGCCAAAACTATGCTCACCTGAGTTGAAATGGACATTCATAGCTCTGGCGGTCGGCGTCGTTCTCGGCGCGGGAGGCAAGCGGCTCGCGGCCCCGCGCGGGGAACCGACTCCTGAGGCCCCGCCTCCAAGAGAGGTTCGAGAGGTTCGAGCGGAGGAGCAGCCTCGCATCGTTCTCAAACCGAAGCCGCTACCCGATCCCGCCCTCGAAGACGTCCTCGACGCTGACGAGAACACGTTTCTCGCCAAACTCGCTCGCTTCCTCCCTCTCGCGAGTACCGAGGACCTCTCGGCACTCTGTGAAGCCAAGTCCGATGTCCTCGCGAGGCGCATCATCTTCCTTCGCTGGGCAGAGATCGACGTCGAAGGCTTGCTCGAATGGGCCAGAGAGCAGGACAAGAACAACGCGAGTGCGCACGGAATCAAGCACGCCCAAGGCCGTGCCCTCGAAGCCTACCAGGCATGGGCGCAACTCGACCCCGAAGCTGCCTTCGCGGCCGCGCGCGAAGCCGTACCCGTCGTCGATCTTGCGAGCGTCCTCGGCGAGATCCTTCGCATCGATCCTCGACTGGCGATCGAACTGTCCCTCGCCAGCAGCATCCACATCCGCGGACATTCGCGGCAAGACTTCGAAGGTCTCTCGGCGGACGAACTTGCGCAGCTGGCACAGGACGTCGGCCAACTCAGCAGTGGCATCGCGAGGTCGCTGGCAAGCGCATGGGTTCTGCTCGATCCGAAAGCCGCCTTCGCGTGGGCGGAATCGCTCGAGAATCATGCAAAGCGCAAAGAAGTTGTCGCAGCGGTGCTCACCGAACTCGCGGAACATGACACCTCGCACGCGAGACAACTCGCGGAGTCACTTCCCCCTTCCCGCGCCCGGGGCCTCGCGATTCTTGGGATCGGCAAAGCGCTTGCCAAGGACTCGCCTGATTCCGCTCTTGCATGGGCGAGGTCGTTGCCTCCCGGCACCGAGAGACAGGCGATTTTCGCGGAAGTCCTCAACGCGGTTGCTCTGACCTGGGAACCTCGCCATGTGATCGACGTTCTCGAGAGCATGAACTGGCATCTTCCCGAACACCTTGGCGTGGGCATCTCGCGCACCATCCGGAATTCAGGGGGTGGCGCATCCTACTCGTCTTTTCTCGGAACGACCGCAGTCGAGGGCATCCTTCGACGGATCGCCGATGAAGCGCCAGCCGACGCTGCGGGCTACGCCCTCCGCATTACTCCTGTCCAACGCCGCAATAAGACGCTCGGAAAAGTCTTCGAGCAGTGGGCCGACGCTGATCCGACAAGCGCATTCGAGTGGGCAACTCTTCAGAACATCGATGCGAAGAGCCTCGAAAAATCCATCAGCCCCGCGCTTCAAGACTGGTTCGCACAATCGCCAACAGCCGCCCTCGAGTGGTTCGGTGCGCTGGGCGTCGAGAGCCCGCACTACCAATACGGCAGTTCCACCTTGGCCAAGGCGATGGCGGAATCCGACGCCATGAACGCTCTGCAATGGGCGGAGGCTCTCGAAGCCCCCGGGACGGCTCGCAAGGCAGTCTGGAAAGCATGGATCAAATCGAATCCGAAAGAGGCCGGAACGCGCGCTGTGGAACTCGGACTCTTCGATCACAGCGCCCTCGAATGGGAGGCACGAAATCTCATTACCAACGTCGCGGAATACGATCTGGCGGCCGCCGATTCCATTCTCAGGAGCATCCCCGAACCCCGCTCGAAAAAGGCGCTCCAATATTGGGAGCAGCTTGCCATCACTCAGGGCGGGCGAGACATTGTGCAAACCTCCGAATGGGTGGCCGGCATCCCTCCGGGAACGCAACGCGATTTCGCCATCACGGGTCTGCTCCATCATCTGAACAATACCGAGCCGGACCATGAAGCCGCCTTCGCATGGTCCCAGGAAATCTCGGAAACCACCCATCGTGAACGCGAATTGCGCAAAACACTCGTCTCGTGGATCAAGGCCGATCCGGAAAAAGCGCGGCTCAATATCGTCGCGTCGGATCTGGACAGCGCACTCAAAGACGAACTCCTGAATCTGACTCCCGAATCGTGAATCGAATCCATTCCATGATCGGCGCATTGCTCGCGGGAGGCATCCTAGGATGGCTTGCCCTCGGCATGTTCCTGCCTACGCCGTCTGCCTCGAAGCGAACCACGCCATCGTTGCCTGGCAAGCGCGAATCAAAACCCCAAATCGACATGGTGGCGTCGATCGATCCCGACGCCTCACCAGCGTCGCGTGTAGCCAATTTCGCCGCCCTCGTCGGATCGGCATCGTCCGCGAACGATCTCGCCGGCCTCTATCAACAGATCGGCGAACTGCACCGGTATCTACCCGAGAAGTTCGCCCTTGAAGTGCTCCTTCCTCAGCTCGCCCAACTCGATGCCGAATTGGCCTTCCGATCCGTCCGCGAGAAAGATCGGAAGGAGACCCTCAAGGCAATCGCGACGATCCATCCGGATGAGGCTCTGGAAATCATCAGGAAAATGCCAGTGACCGAAAAAAAAGATTACTTCGGCGCCGTCCTCGAAGCGATTGCTGGTTCGGATCCCGAACGGGCTCTCGAACTTCTCGCAAGTGAAGAAAGCGAGGGGTTCAAGGCGCACTGGCCCACACGCCGCGCCTTGGCAGAACTCGCAAAACGGGATCCGCTATCCGCCGTTGCGTGGTTCAAGGAACATTCTTCCGACCACCAATGGAGCATCGTCGACGGCCTTATTGAGGGCTGGGCCGAAGTCGATCCGAAAGGTGCCCTCCAATGGATCAAGACCGAGAAAGTCAAAGGCTCGGATCCGTGGGACTTACCTGCGGGAGCGGTGTTCCGAACTTGGTCCAAGAACGATCCTTTCGCCGCCATCAACGCGCTTTTCGAGTCGGGCGACAACAAGCTCATTCGCCAAGCTGCCCCCGATGTTCTTACCAAGGCCGCCGCCGCCGATCCGGAACGGACCCTCGAATTCATCAACTCCCGCGATGATCTCCGACACGATCTTCGCCTCGCAGCCATGGAAGGCATCGCCAGATCCCTCGCCGCAACCGATCCCCAACGCGCCATCGAACTCGCCTCCGAGATTCCCGAGAAGGACCGATACCAAGCGAACTACGCCATCGGAACAAACCTCGCCGCCACCGATCTGGAAGCCGCTTACGAATGGGCAAACGGACAAAGCGGGGACAGTCGAGCGTACGCGCTCAATACCATCGTCAGTTCCCTTTATCGGAAGGGCAACGAAGCCCTAATGGACTTCATCGATCGAACGGTCGCAGATGGCGCATGGAACGGCGCAAGCAATCGCAGCATCAATGGTCTTGCCCAGATCGTATTGAGAGTCGCCCGCGATGATGAAGCGGTCGCCGTCGAGTGGCTGCAGGGGGTCGCGGCTTCTCTGCCCGAAGACGTTTTCAAGCGGTCACTCTATTTCGGGCAGCGGGCGGACCCCGAACTTGTTGGCGCCTTGGTCGAAGCGCTACCCGATTCCGACCTGAGCCGTCCCGTTGTCGATACTGCGGCATCGATCGGAATCCACGATCCCGAAGCGGCAGTGGAATGGGTCGAAAGCCTGCCCGCCGGAGCAATGAAGGACGACGCGATGATCAACATTGCGGTCGGGATGGCCCAGGCGGACTTGGAGAGCGGGACCGCATTTGCGATCCAATTGCCCGAGGGAAAACTCCGCGACCGAACGATTCAGAAAGTGGCTCAGGTTTACTATGAAGTCGGCGAATACGCACCGTTGGATCTCGTCTTGCAGACCACCAATCCATCCACACGCGACGGACTGCTCCGCTCCCACTTCAGAAGCCGCGCCAGACGCGATCAGGAGGAAGCGCGCGCCGCGCTGGCAGAATTGGAGATCGAACTGCCAAAGGACATCGAGGAGATCGTCGAGGATCCGTGGTCCCAGTACTGAGTCAGGCAATGACCTCCATCACCGGCTTCCCGCTGGAAACCGGCAGGGGTCGATCCTGCAGATCGTGGATTTCGGCCTTTGGATCCACTCCGAGAAGATAGTAGATGGTCGCCGTCAGATCTTCGGGAGTCACGGGATTCTCCTCCGGCGCGCTGGCGTGCTTGTCGGACTTGCCGTAAATGAATCCACGTTTCACCCCCCCACCGGCAAGGAGGACCGAGTAGCATTTCGGCCAGTGATCGCGGCTGATGTTCTTGTTGATCTTTGGCGTCCGTCCGAACTCGCCCATCCAGACGACAAGCGTTTCGTCGAGCATCCCGCGCTGCTCGAGATCCTCGAGCAAGGTTGGCAACGTCTGGTCGGTGATCGGTAGCTGATAGCCCTCGACGATCGGGTACATCCGCGTGTTGTCGAATCCATGCGTGTCCCACCCACCGTCATTGATGCGGCGACCACCAATCGTTCGCGAGAAGTAAACGGTGGTGAATTTGACTCCACTCTCGGCGAGCCGTCGCGCGAGAAGACAACCCTGACCGTAGGTCGTCCGCCCATACTTGTCGCGGAGCCACGCTGGTTCCTCGCTGAGATTGAACGCTCGCCGGGCGCTCTCAGAATTCAGCATCGTCATCGCGCGGGTGTAGTATTCGTCCATCCCACGCGCCTCGGCCGACTTGTCGAGCATCTTGGATTGTGCGTCGATGAGTTGCTGAAGCCCGCGACGGTGATGCAAGCGATCGATGTCGAGGCCGTTCGGCAGACTGAGTTCGGGGAGGCGGAATTCGGACTCGTTGGGATCGCGAGGGACGAAGAGCGGATCATGCCGCTTACCGAGAAAACTCGCGTGCTGACCCGGCGTCTTCGAACCGTCGGAAATCACGTGCGGATAGGAGACGAAAGTCGGCAGCTCCGGATTCGTTCCCGGCGCCAGATGATCCACCACGGATCCGTAGGCCGGATACAAATCAAGCGAATCGCGCAATCGCTGATCGTCACTCGGCGGCGCATGACCGGTCAGCGCGTAGTAGCCCGCCGAGTTGTGATTGTTCATCGTGTGATGCACCGTCCGGATCACCGACACCTTGTCCATGTGTTTGGCGAGCCTCGGCAGGTGCTCGCAGATTTCGATGTCGGGACAAGTCGTCCGGATTTGTTTGTGCGGACTCCGATATTCCTTCGGTGCGTCCGGTTTCATGTCGAGAATATCGATCTGACTCGGCCCGCCCCATTGGAAAAGAAAGATCACCGACTTCGCCTTCGGCGCGACCGGCATGCGCGGCGCCTCGATGGCCTGAAGAATCTTCGGCATCGTCAATCCGAGGACGCCCATCCCGCCCGCCTTGAGCATCGTGCGGCGGGAGGTCTCGAGGGACTTGAAATCGGAACAGGCGGACATGGCGAATCAGTGGCGAAACATGAATTCCTTGGAATTGAGCAGTGCCCAAACGACATCCTGGAGCGCCTCGCGTTTGCGGTCTTTTCTTTCCGCGATGTAAGCTGTCATTTTCTCCCGTTCACTCTCCGACGGCGGACGCGTGACAGTCGTCCAGTAGAGCTCATCGACGAGCTCGCCGTCACTCTTACCCGACTCGAACAGCTTGTCGATCCGGTTGCCCTTCTTCGCGAGCGACTCGTTGATCGACTTGCCGCTCGTCAACTCGAACACCTGCGCCAAGGATGTGTCATTGAGCCGTTCGGCATCGGAGTTGATCAACCGCGGCGGCTTTCCAAAGAGCCGGAGAAACCGGTCGTCGCTGTGGGGATCGTGCTTGAGATAGGGCCCCTCGATTCCCGGCAGGGCCGTGGCGCGCTTGATGTTGCCGTATTCCTTGAAATCGGCTTCGAGTCCGAGCACGGCGTGAATGGCATCGAGAAGAACCTCGGCCGGAAGCCTTGGCGTGCGGGCACGTGCGTAGTTCTCCGTGTCGTCAGCATTGGTCGCGTTCGGGGTCGAAGAAAGTTGGTAGGTTTGCGAGTCAGTGATGCGGCGAATGAGACGCCGCACGTCATATCGGCTCTCCACCAACTCGGCGGACAACGCGTCCAGCAGTTCCGGATGGCTGGGCGGGTTGGTGACACGGAAATCGTCGACCGGATCGACCAATCCTCGCCCCATGAGGTTGAACCAGATTCGATTCGCCTGCACACGGGCGAAAAGTTCGTTGTCCGGCGAGGTGATCCACTCGGCCAGCTGCTCGAATCGATCGCGATCCTCCGCGAGCTTCGGAGCCTCCGCGCCAAGCAGGCCCGGTATCGGGTGTTTCTTCGTGTGCGGATGCTTCAGGTTCTTCTTCGAGACGAGCTGCACTTCCTGCTCGCCGATGAACTGGTTCTTATCGTGTTTGTCGCGCCGCTTGTTCTCGATGATCTTGTAGTCCATCCCGTCGAACAGCGCGGCGAAGTGATAATACTCGTCCTGCGTCCAGCGGTCGAAAGGATGGTTGTGACACTTGGCACAACGGAGACGCGCGCCGAGGAACACCTGCGCCGTTGCCTCCGCACGATCGACCGGTTTGCGCAGCGCACGATAGTAGTTCGCGGGAGGATTCTTATAGGTGCTCCCGCGAGCCGTAAGGAGTTCCCTCGCGAACTGATCAAGCCCCTTCCCTTCCGCGATGCTGTCGCGCATCCATGCGTGGAACTTCGCGACGCCTTTCCGGTCGAGTTGCTTCTCTTCGTTCTTGAGCAGGTCCGACCACTTCAACGCCCAGAATTCCGCGAATTCCGGTCGCGCCAGTAGTGAATCGACGATTTTTCGACGTTTGTCAGGATCCTTGTCCGCGACGAAGGCTCGGGCTTCTTCAGCACTCGGAAGAGTTCCGATGATATCGAGGAACACCCGCCGGATGAACGTTGCGTCGTCACAGACATCCGAGGAATTGATCCGAAACCTGCGCAGCTTGCCGAAAACATACTCGTCGATGTAATTCGATTCCGGCGGCCCACTCCACGCGAATTCCGCATGATCCGGCACAAGCGCGAGGCGCGCCGACACCCGTTGGTCGAGATACCGGACTAGCACTGTGGTCTCCCCAGGCTTGAGAAACTTCACACGACCTTCCTTGCTCACTTCCGCAACTAGATTGGAAAGCGAATAGACCGCCCAGTAGCTCACGTCTCGCTTCTCGCCGTTCGAAAACGTCGCCTCCACCTTGAGCTGCAATTCCCGCTCCGGCTCGGTGAGAATCCGTGAAGCCGGCGTGACCTCGATCGACCTGAGTTTCGGCGCGTTTTCCGAATCATTCTTCGCCCCGGATTCCAACCAGCCGCGCAGGATTTCGAATTCGGGCGAATCGATCTCGAACCGTTTCTCACCTTCGTGATCGAGCTGAA
>CAJIAN010000437.1_pt1 | contig 14058 bp, 9 predicted proteins | sample 9199061 | NCBI WGS metagenome assembly CAJIAN01 (sample SAMEA7708264, study PRJEB35096) | sediment metagenome | biome: marine neritic benthic zone biome [ENVO:01000025]; feature: sediment [ENVO:00002007]; material: shallow marine sediment [ENVO:03000034] sea grass bed [ENVO_01000059] ...
GAACTGCTTTCGCCCATCAGTGAGCGCTCCCTGATCGTCAATACGATCTACTGCGGGACCAAGGAAAAAGGCGACGCACAGTGGCGGTCGGCCGCCCAACTCGTTGGTGGCCTGTTTGCCAAGATCGACCACAACCACCACCTGCCGGACATGAAGACGCCGTATGACGAGCGGATGCGCGAGCTGAATCGGAAGATGAATAAAACCTTCGTCTGGTATGGGGACGGGGCGGAAGATGCCGCGAAGAACCAGCGCACTCAGGACGCGAATGCCCAAAAGATGTCCGACCATGCCTTTGCGGCGCGGATGTCCGCCAAGATCGGCCATCTCTACCACCACGTGCATCATGACCTAGTCGACGCGATCGCCCACGGCAAAGTCGACATGGCCACGATGCCTGAAAACAAGATGCCCGCGTTGTTGCAGAAGCTCTCGCCCGCCGAACGCGTGGCGCTCATCGCCGAGAGGACCGGGCAGCGCCAGGCTGTGCAGCGGCAGATGGCGGATGTGATCACCAGCCGACACCGCTTCCTCGAAGAGAAGATGAGCGAATCGCGCGACAAGCCCGCCGACGGCGCACTCGTTCTCGGCGGCGCTCTGGCCAAGGCGATTCGCGAGCAGGCCGAAAGCAAGGGATACGTTTTTGCCGATTGATTGCCGGGAACGATCCCACGATTCCATGGCCTTCACGGAGGGCGGGTGCTCAGTGCCCGCCCTCGTTTCTTCTCTCGTCGGCAAGAAGAAGGGGGCGGCGGCGACCTATCGCCCTCGGACAGCGGGATCTAAAAGCCAGAAGTCCCGCAAAAAGAATCGCCTTATTTGAATCCGGTTTCCCCGTTCCGACGAATGCCTACGTGACGCCCGCACTTGTGCGCGAACCAGAATTCAAAAACCCGAACGAATCACCAAACCCATGATACGAATGAAAACAACCGTAACCACCCTCCTGATCGGCGCCATGACTTTGGCCAGCCAAGCCGGCGAACACAACGCGAAGCCTACCAAGACCATCGTCGAGACCGCCGTCGCCGCGGGTTCTTTCAAGACCCTCGCGGCCGCTCTCGATGCGGCGGGGCTGGTCGACACCCTGAACGGCAAGGGCCCCTTCACCGTCTTCGCACCCACCGACGCCGCTTTCGCCAAGCTGCCCAAGGGCACAGTCGAAGACCTGCTCAAGTCGGAGAACAAGGAGAAGCTGCAGGCCATCTTGAAATTCCACGTGATCCCGGGCAAGGTCGGTCTGTCCGACGCGCTGAAAGCCGGCAAGGCCAAGACCGTTCAAGGCGAGCTCGTCACGATCGGGTTCTCGAATGGCAAGGTGCGCATCAACGACGCGTCGCTGCAGACTGCTGACTTGGAGGCTTCCAATGGCGTGATCCATGTCATCGAATCCGTCCTCCTGCCTCCGGCTCCGAAGAATGACATCGCGGGCGTGGCGAAGCGTGCTGGCCAGTTCAATACCTTGCTGGCGGCCGTCGATGCGGCGGGACTCAACAACGTTCTGACAGGCAAGTCACCCGTCACCGTCCTCGCCCCCACCGACGCGGCCTTCAAGGCGCTTCCCAAGGGCACGGTCGAATCGCTCCTCAAACCTGAGAACAAGACGAAGTTGCAGTCCATTCTCTCTCTGCACGTGGTGAAGGGCGCCGTCTCCGCGGGAGACGCGCTGAACGCTGGCTCCGCCAAGTCGGTGAGCGGCGGCGGGCTCGAGTTCGGCATCAGCGATGGGACCTTGCAAGTAAATGGAACGACGATCGTCAAGACCGACATCCAGTGCGACAACGGCGTCATCCACGTCATCGACGCCGTCCTGCTTCCCGCCGAGAAGAAAACTTCGCACAAGAGTGCCATGAGCGCCGCGAAGCGGATCGAGGCTGCCGTGAAGAAGGGCGTGCCGGTCTTCAACCACGGTGATCATGGAAGGTGTGCCGACATCTACGCCGAATGCATGCAGGCCCTGGTGAAGGACAGCGGACTTAGCGCCTCCACCCGGGAGAGGCTCACCCAGATCGTGAACAAGGCAAGCAAGACCCACTGCGATACTACCCGCGCCTGGATGCTGCGCGGTGGGCTGGATCATGCCTACCAGACGGCGAGTCGATAATCGTTGGTCGGCCAAACAGGCACCACTCTAACGATCGCCGCCGTTGTCGACTTCGGTCGGGGAAGGCGGCCTTTTTCGTTTTAAAGAAGCACGCCGACTGAGATCACCACAGATACCAGCCGCTTCGAAGCCGCGCGCCGGAAGGGTCGTAGGATAGAAGTGCCGGAGTCTTTTGAAGCGCAAATGATGCCGCGAACTGGGCAAGATCGGCTTGGTAGGAGTTCGACGGGCGGGGTATCGGTGATGGGTGTCCCGCCGACTGCGCATTTGAATTAACGACCAATGAAGAAGATAGCCGCGGCGATTGTTATCGGGCTGCTGGCGCTCGACTGCCAGTGGCGAGCCGTTGCCATCGAACCGTTTCTGATCACGGGCGTGTCGCTTGACCGGGGAACCAGTGAGCTCACCCTGGAGTGGAACTCGGCGCCGGTCCACCTTTACCGTGTCGAGGCGTCACGCGACCTGGGGGCTTGGGATCCCATGGTGACGCTTGCGGGTGGTCCCGGCGACACCACCCAGTTCACCTTTGACGCCGGCGTCGATGCTGCCGCCGACGGGGCGGGCTTCTTCCGGGTGGCGATCTATCCGGTGTTCCCGATGGAGATGGTGGTGGTGGGTAACGAGGTCAACGGCCACGATCCGAGAAACACCAGCGAGCCGGACACCTACGGCGCGGTGGCATACGGATACCACATCGGCAAGTGCGAGGTGACCAACGCGCAGTACGCGGAGTTCCTCAACGCGGCGGCGGCGACGGATCCCGGCGGCCTTTACAGGGTGGAGATGGGCAGCGATGCGCGCGGCGGGATCACTCGCTCGGGGACGCCAGGGAGCTACACTTACTCGGTGAAGCTGGCGATGGGCGACAAACCGGTCAACTATGTGAGCTGGTATGACGCGGCGCGCTTCTGCAACTGGCTGCATAACGGGCGGCCCACGGGCTCGCAGGATGCCAGCACGACCGAGGCTGGTGCCTACACGCTGACCGGAAAGAACAGCGTCGCCGATGGGAGCGACTCCACGCACGGCGCCAACGGGCGCAACGCCGGGGCGCGGTTCTGGCTACCGGGGGAGAACGAGTGGTATAAGGCCGCCTACCACCAGCCCGCCGGTAGCGGCGGCGACGCGGACGACTACTGGCTCTACCCGACCCAGAGCAACAGCGACCCGACGGTCGCCACCGCCGACGCCTTCGGCAACATCGCCAACGACACCGCCAACATCGCCAATTACAACCTCGGCGCCGGATGGAACGGGCAGGCCGGCAATCTCACGACGGTAGGCAGCGGCGGACCCGGCAGCGCGAGTTTTTACGGCGCCTTCGACATGGGCGGCAACCTTTTCGAGTGGAACGAGCACCTGTTGAGGGAGTCCGCCGACGTGCGCGGGCTGCGCGGCGGTGTGTGGGCCCTCGACAGCAGCGCCATGGCATCGTGGAACCGCGGCGGCAACTCGGGCTCGAGCGAGGGTTTCGTTACTGGTTTTCGGGTTGCAGGTCTCTAGATCTGGTGAGGCTCGAAGAGGTCTGGTTTTGGAGGAGTCGCCCGGAGCAGAAGGGGGCAGTCAGCAACTATTGACGGTTCACCCGGACTGCCTGTCACCTTGCAATCGCTACTTCAGGTTCAACTTTGGCGCTTCTCCATCTCCAGTGGGTTCGCCGCCGAGCACCCAAGCCAAGCTGAATCGAGCCATGTGGGCTCCTTTGATCGGATCGTGCTCATCGTGCCAATCGATCCAACCCGCGGATGGCGTATCGGGTCTCCTGACGGTGAGTGACGAATATCCGCTGCGACTGGCGTCGACCAATCGCTTGATTGGCCAAGTCTTGCCGCCGTCGAAGCTCGCCCATACCGTCACGCGTTCGCGGCGTGAGGCATCGGTATCGAGGTTGCTGAAGATCAATATTTCGCGTTGCAACCGCGACGGATGAGACGCGGATGACGACCCGCCGAATGCACGGAATCCGCCTTGTTGATGGGCGTGGCATCCGCTACTTTCGGTGACGTCATGATGAAAACTCTCCTTCCTACCTGCACACTGGTCCTCGGTCTTTCACTCGGCGCACACGCCGGACCGGAGAAGAAGAAGAAAAACCTGAAGGTGGGCGCCGACGCCCCGGCATTCAAAATCAAGGACACGGCGGGCAAGGAGATCGACCTCGCCGCGCTCACGGAGAAGGGACCGGTGCTCGTGCGGTTGACCTGCGGCTGTCTCGGGTGCGACCTCGAGCTTCCGTATTACCAGTCCCTTCACGAAGCCTACAAGGGAAAGGGCCTCACCAGTATCGCGATCTTCGCCGAGCCCGACGACAAGTTCGCCAAGTATGTGAAGACGAAGAAACTCAACATGCTCTACGCGCTCGATCCGAAGCGCGAGAGCTGGAAGGTCTTCGGGACGAAAACGATGCCCAGCAATTTCCTCATCGACAAGGGCGGCAAGGTCGTCGCCATCAGCAAGGGCTGCAATCCCGACGGTCTGAAAGCGATGACCCTCAGCGGCGAAACCGCGAAGCTCGTGAACACCGAAAAGGTGGACGTCACCTCAGGTATCGAGCCGGGCTCCGAGAGGAAGAAGAAGCGGAAGAAGAAAGACGGCAAGAAATAAGAAATCGGCAGAAAAACCTGCCACGCGGCGCTTGACATACATTGCACCGCAATGTAACCATTTATACATGACAGCGCAATGTATGGAAGGAGGGCGGATCTGATGCTTCAGTCCAAGGAACTGGTTGCCGCATCGACGACACCCATGATTCTCTCGATCCTGAGCCGTGGAGAGACCTACGGCTATGCGATCATTCGTGAAGTGCGTGAGGTGTCGAACTCCAAAATCGAGTGGTCGGATGGCATGCTCTACCCAGTGCTTCGACGCCTCGAAAAGCAGGGACTGGTGAAATCCCGATGGCGGGTCGCAGAGGACACCGGCAAGCGGCGGCGCTATTACCAGATCAACAGCGAGGGGCGCAAAGCCCTCGACGAACAACAATCGCAGTGGCAGATGACGAACCGTGTCTTGAACAAACTCTGGAAGGAGCAAGAACCATGTATGACCTAAATCGATCGATCAGGAACTGGAGTTCGGCCATCTCCCAGAACGGGGCGTGTTCGACAGACGAGATGCAGGAACTCGAGACGCACTTGCGCGAGCAGGTTGCGGACTTGGTTGATGTCGGGCTTTCGGAGCAAGAGGCTTTCTCCGTTGGCGTGTCCCGCATCGGCAAGCCGGGCGAGGTCTGCGCCGAGTACGAGAAAGTCAGCCCCATGCGGCTGTGGTGCCGCCGTCTATTCATCCTATTGTGGGCAGCCCCAGCGATCGGTATCGGTTGCTTCACGGCCATCATGTTGGTGCCGAAAGCCCAAGCGATGTGGCAGTCCGCTGATATGAGCGGTGCCCCTCAATGGCCACTGGACACACCGATCTTTATTTTCGAACTCGTCGTGCACTACGGCGTCTATATTTTGATCGCTGCGGTCGCGGCGATGATCCTGTTCGATTCGCGCGTCACGAGCTGGTCGCGCCATCGCCATCTGCCCGTCAGCGTGATCGCATTCTCGGCCAACTTTGCCGTGCTGATCGCGGTCACCCTTCTTTGCATCGCGTTTGCAATGGTTCCGTGACCTGGGCCGACGCTACAGCCGATCCTCCTGCGCCGAACCGCGCTACTTGCGCACCACGCGGACGAACAACTCGGGATCCGAAGCGGCATCGAATTGGAGGACGTGTTCGGTGCGGTTGCCCTGCGAGGGCAGGTCGTTGGCGCCGGAGACCGGCAGCCAGTCGCTCCCGTCCGTCGAGTGGTCGATGCGGTAAGTCTCGTCAGCCCGGGAAATCCAGGCGATGTGGAAGGTTCGCAGATCGCCGTCCTCCGCCGTTTGCCTCCACTCGACAATTCGGAAATCAGACGCCGTCGTCGGCGCCGCGAACTCGTCGAGGATCAGGCCGCCGATCGAATTGGTAGCGGCCACCGAAGTGAAGGCGCCCGCCAGCGTGCCGGAGGCATCCGGCGTGATCGTGACGTCCCTGAACGCGCCAGCGCCAATCGCGCGGCGGGCTCCCGAAAACGGACGAACCGACTGCGCCACATCGAGGGAACCATCGCCGTCGCTGTCGAGGCTGACCTGCGCGGGCTCGCCGCCATTCCAACTCCCGATCGGAGTCAGCCGGTAAGTGGCGTCGGGATCCAACCCGGAAAAGATGAAGTTCACCGTGCGCGGCGAGTTGAAGTTCCCGTACACCCAACCGTCCTGTCCGGCCTGGCCGAAATTGTTGGCGCCGCCGACGTTGTAGGCGCCGACATTCTCGGTCACCTCGAACGCGATGCCGGTCGCGTTCCCATCGTTGTCATCGAGATCCGGAAAGTTGCCGGGAACCGCGCCCGCCGTGAGGCCTTGGGTTGTCAGTGCGTTCCAAGTCTCATCGCCGAGCAGACCAGTCGCACGGATCGGGCTGCCGGATCCAAACGCGCCTCCGGGGACCGCTTGGAAGTCGAGCTTGAGGGTGCGTGTGGGACCTGCCGCATCGATCTCCGCGCCGACCGCCTGCGCCCGCGCGAACGGGTCTGCAGCATCGCGGATCGACTCGAGCTGGCCTTGGGTGGCGGCGCCTTCGATCACGAAGACGTTGTCGATGCTGCCTTCGAACTCCTCGAAGATGGCGCCGCTGGCAATCCGCAGGCCTCCGATGTTCAGCCCCGAATATCCGGCGGCCTGCCCTGGGTTGACATCCGCGACGGACACGACCTCGTCGCCGGCTAGCGACAGCCCGGTAGCGCGATACCCATCGTAGGAGGCTGCCACAAAGACCCAGCCATCGGTGATCGGCGCGACTGGCTTCGTCGTCGGGATCCGGTCCGCAGCGGCGCCATCGCTGTCGTCGCTGATGCCGGTCCCGAAGAAGGCGGTGTAATAGGTCGTCCCGGCGGCATTGCCGGTGCCGGGGTCATATCCACGCTCAAGTTGATCGGCACCGTGACCGTGTTGTTGTTGCCTCCGTCGAAGACGATCGCCTGACCGTTGACTCCAGGACCGAAGCTGGGCGTGCCACCGAAGTAGGTCCCGTCAAGTCCGGCAGGATTTTCGGTCGCATCGGTCAGGTCACCATCGAAGCGATACCAGGCGACCAGCTCCGCGCGGGCCGAGAACAACGGGGCGCTGCACAGGCTGACGGCAATGACCGCGGCAGCACTGAGCTGTTGCGGCAGACGGGCATTCAGGGAGTTCATCGATCGGGCTTGTGTTCGTTGGAAGAGCGCGCCTTTTCGGTGACGGCTCGCTCGCGGACGGGGCGCGCGAGAAATGTCGGCGCTAGCATGATGACTACGCGTGCGGAGAGAAGCCAGCCCTCATACCTTCAAATGGTGAGCCGTAAAGTGCCAGTTCCGATTCCACGGCGATTTTCCCTGTCTGCCCGCCTGACGCTGCGCTACGGTTCGTGATGATGCACAAGCTGAAGTCCGTGGCCCTCCTCACCGGCCTCATTGCGGGCACATCGGGAGCGCTCCGAGCCCAGGAAATCATCAGCGTGAACTTTTGGCGAAACGGTGGGGGCAACCACAGCTGGGCTCCCGTCCTGACCCTCCAACCCGATCAAGCCGCCGGGTTTGGCGATTGGAATACGACTGGCTGGCAGAACTACAACCTCCCGTGGGCTCCCACCAGTTCCCAGGCGCCGGTGACGATCACCGGGACCGAGGGCTCGACAGCGACGCTCACCCTCAACGATACCCGCAACGGCGGGCCCTACATCTGGCAACCACCCCGAACCACGCTTCTCGGCGATGGCAACGGCAATATGATGGACGGCCATGCCAACTCCACCGAAGACCCCGGTGACGGTTCCAACATCTTCGACATCGAAGTCACCAACATCCCCTTCGAAGCGTTCGACCTCGTCTTCTACATCGGGGCAAACCAAGGCCAGTTTGGCGACGGGACCGGGAAGATCACCATCAACGGAGGCGCCGAGGAGAACTTCAAGCTTCCCACCGGTGCCTTTAACGGAACCTTCACCGAAATCACCGACCCCGACACGCCAGGCAACTACCTCGTCTACAAGGGGCTGACCGGAACTTCCTTCACGGCGAGGGTTTGGGGGAACGGGTTCAATCACATCGGCCCGCACGGGATGCAGATCGTTGAAAGCGACGAGGCCCGCCAGCCGCTCGAGATCGCGGACATCGCGTTCAACGAAGACCTGGACCAGATCACACTCACTTGGAAATCGAACCCCGGTGAGGTTTACGGACTCTACTGGTCGGAGGACCTGCTCGACTTTGTGCCGGGGATCAGTCCTGCCGTCCCCGCCAATCCGGACGGCATCCGGACGACCTTCGGACCGTTTCCCAACCCCAGGCCCGGAGCGGAGAACCTCTTCTTCGCCGTGGGGCCGCCCGACCTTGAGGATCCCACCCTCGACCGCGTCTGGGGAAATGGCAGCACCATCCATCTCGACTTCTCGGAAGCCATGCATGCCGCGACCGGAACCGATACCGCCAACTTCGTGGTCGAGCAAAGCGGTGGCGGTGACTCGGTCGCCGTGATTGCGGCGGCGATGGGGGCGAAGCCGGACACCATCGTCCTCACCACCGCGACCCCGCTCGGCCTCGACACCGATTACACCGTGACGGTGGTGAACCTCACCGACCTCGCCACCCGTCCGCTCGCCGGCCCGAATTCGGCGGGCTTCCGAACCTGGGACGATGATCCCGACGGCATCAAAGTCATCGTCCTCGCCGGTCAGTCCAACATGCAGGGCCACGGGCGCAACGAAACGGGCTTCGGAGGCGCCGCCGGTGCTATCGGAAGTCTCCGCTATCAGGTCGCCAACGATCCCGACAACTACGGGCACCTCGTCGATGGCCTGGGGGACTGGATTCCACGCAATGACGTGAAGGTCTTCTGGCGCAACAGTGACCTCTCCGCCGCCCGCACAGTGAAGAAGGACGATCTCCTTCCCAGTTTCGGGGTCGATGCCGCCCGCTTCGGGCCCGAATACGGCTTCGGGTGGGTCATGGGCGAGCACTTCGACGATCCCGTCCTCCTCGTGAAAACCTGCTGGGGTGGCAAAAGCCTCTACGCAGACTTCCGCCCGCCGGGCGCCGTCGCCAAGCGAGGCGGCGAAGTCGGCCCCTACTACGTCGGGATGTTCGACTATGTCCACGACGTGCTCGACAACCTCGACGCCGAATTTCCCGAGTGGGCCGGACAGGGCTATGAAATCGTCGGCTTTGGCTGGCATCAGGGATGGAACGACGGGGGCTCCGGGTTCACCGCCTCCAACTACGAAGCCAACCTCGTCGATCTCATCCACGATATCCGCGCCGAATTCGGCAAGCCCAACCTCCCTGTCTCGATCGCCAACACCGGCATCGGCGGCGCCTCCGCCTCCGGCAACCGCCTCACGATTCTCGAAGGCCAGCTCGCGGTGGCCGATCCCGCTCTCTACCCCGAATTCGAGGGCAACGTCTCCTCCGCCGACACCCGCCCCTTCTGGCGCGAGAGCGCGGTTTCACCCGTCGATCAAGGCTTCCACTGGAACCAGAACGGCGAAACCTACTTCCTCATTGGCGACGCCATCGGACGAGGCATGGAAGACCTGCTGAGCCCATGAGACCACTTACACAGTCATTCTAAGCGCCTCTCCGAATGGCATCACCATCTCCGAACGACGTGAACCGTTCAAAGGTAATTCCCATCATTCGAACCTAGCAGGATGAGCAAAGTGGGACTGTGATGACTTGGCTTCCCGACAGCGGACTCTCCAAGGAAGCTCAGAGAGCCATTTCTTTTCAGAATCGTAAACCCTCGCACTTCGACCGATTCCGAGGGCTCCCAAGCGCATTAGCGCTGAGTCAGCGGGTTTCTCCGCGACCGGACGGAGTCTCGCGACCGCCCCGTTCACGCGCATCTCCGGCTGCGTGAAAAAAATGTCAACATTGATCCGCCCCGGCAAACTAGGGGTGGAGAAATGACCGATCCGTTTGACATCCTCGCTGCCGAATACCGCCCCATGGTGTTCGCCTATCTGCGTTCGATGGTGAAGGATACGCACCTTGCGGAGGACCTGACCCAGGACACTTTCGTTTCCGCACAAAGCTCGCTGTCCAAATTCGAGGAGGGCGGGAATTTCGGAAGCTGGCTGCGTGGCATCGCCCGCAACAAGGCACTCATGCACTGGCGCTCGGCGCGCAGGCATCCGCTCGTCATCGACAGCAGAGTCGTCGATGGCATCGACGAGGTGTTCGACGAGCTGGATCGCCGCGGGGAAGAAGGCGACTGGTGGGAGAGCCGACGACGCGCGGTGCGGGACTGCATCCACCGTCTCAGCGGTCGCCTCAAAACCGCGGTCGAGTGCGTCTACTCGCGAGGCCAATCCCTCGACGAGGCGGCGGTGGCACTCGAATCCAGCCGTGCTGCCGTCGGCCAGCGGCTCTCGCGAGCACGCAACCAGATCCGCAAGTGCGTGAACCTGAAACTCCAATCGGAGGATTCCCATGCCTGACCACGAAGAAGAAAACGAACACGAACGCATCGATTCTCCCACCGCGGACGACGAGAAAGCTCTGCGGGACTACGGACGCCAACTGGCGCTGGACAGCCTCGTTTCGGACGCCTTTGAAAGTGAGGGGTCACAATCGCGCGAGCCCTCCGATGTTCCCACAAACGTGGTGTCGCTTCCGGATCGCAGGACAAGGAACCGTTTTTGGGTTCCTGCCGCGGCAGCTGCCATCGTGGGCCTGATCGCGCTGTCGATTTGGAAGTTCTTCGGGGACTCCGGCTCGCAAACGCTCGCATCGCTCGACCCCCGCTGGACCCTCAGTGCCGCCGGGGGCGCGGAATATCAAATCCTCTCCACCGATCGCGTGGAGCTTCGCCGCGGTGAACTTCGACTCACGTCCAACCAACCCGCCAGCCTCGTGATCGAGACGCCGCACGCCAAGGCCACCGCGCAAGGCACCGACTTCTTCATCGGCCACCATATGGCAACCGACACCCGGAAATCTAACGAAACACCAGAAAACGAAATGAATCAGAACCCCATTACCAGACTGCTCGTCCTTGCGGGCAGTGTCACTTTGGCCACCGATCAAGGCACGGCAACGGCATCGCCGGGCGAGGCCGCCATCGCGGAGCAGGACAAGGCTCCGGAAAAAATTCTCGCGGAAGCGAACTCGTCATTCGCCTTCGATCTCTACGCGCAACTCGTGAAGGAGAACACGGAAGACAATCTCTTCTTCTCGCCCTATTCGATGAGCAATGCGCTCATGATGGTCACCGAAGGAGCGCGGGGCCAGACTGCCCGCGAACTTGGAAAAGTGCTCGGCTTTCCCGAGGCCCTCCTGCGGACCGGCGAGGAGGGGCAGCAGATCCCCTGGGAGATCGGAGTGCTGCGCTCGGGGCTGTCCCGGTTGAACCAGCTTCTTGGCTCCTCCGGGGAATCCCTCCCGCCCGAACAAGCGAAACTGCGCCAAGAGGCGGCGGCTCTCGAGAAACGCTGGGAAGAGCTCAAGAAGAACAAGGCTGCCGCCGAGGAGAAGAGGGATTTTGATACGGTCTACCGCATCGAAGGAGAGGAGGCACGTCTCGTCGGGAAGTTGAACGCCCTGCGCGGCAACTTCAACACGATGAAGTTGCGTGTCGCCAATGCTCTCTGGGGGGAGCAAACGTTTCCGTTTCACGAAGCGTGGAAGCGGACAGTCACCGGCGCTTACGGGGCAGGAGCGGTGAAGGCTGCCGACTTTCTGGGCAATGCGGAAGAAGAGCGGCAGCGGATCAACGCGTGGGCCGAGAAGCAGACCGAGGGCCGTATCAAAAACCTCTTCCCCTCTGGCACAATCAAGGAATCGACGCGGCTCGCACTGGTGAACGCCATCTACTTCAAAGGTGACTGGCTCGTCCCGTTCAAGAAGGCCAACACCAGGCCAGAGAAGTTTCAGCTGGCTTCGGGTGCGTCCATTGAGGCGCCGTTGATGCAGAAGAACGCTGACCGGAGCACGCGTTACGCCGCGTTCGACGGAGATGGGAGCTTTTTCGCCACGCCCGTCAAGGTTCCCTTCAAAGGCGAGCAGCCCCCGACCTATCCGGGGAAGGATGGCTTCGCAATAATCGAGATGCCCTACCGCGGAGGCGAGGTTTCGATGGTGGTCATCGCACCGAACGATCCGACGGCGCTGGCTGCGATCGAAGTGAAATTGAGCGACACCAACGTCGCCAAGTGGATCGCTTCCCTGAAGCAGCGCAGAACGCACGTGCGACTGCCCAAGTTCAAGATGGAGACGAGCTACACGCTCAGCGAGACGCTTGCGACGATGGGCATGCCGACGGTGTTCGATCCCGTTGCCGCGGATCTGTCGGGCATCAGTAGTGCTGACCCGCTCTTCATCAGCACCGTGATGCACAAAGCCTTCATCAACGTGAACGAGGAAGGCACGGAGGCGGCCGCGGCCACAGGGATGGGCGTTGATTCCGAGGCGCTGCCCACCACCGTTCCCTTCACACCGACTTTTCGTGCCGATCGTCCTTTCATCTACCTTATCCGTGACACGAAGACCGGGGCCGTGCTTTTCCTTGGCCGGGTGCTGAATCCCAGCGCGTAGTCGACTCAGAGGGGGCAGGGGTTTCAGCAACTTTCATTGGTGAACTGATCCCCTGCCCCTTGTCCGCTCATGGATTCGACTTTGGAACGATCTACCGGCCGAACCGCGCTTTCTTCGGCGCCTGCATGAGGTAGCTGTCCTGAATCCGATCCTCGCGCTGCTCGAGAGTCCTCAACACCGTGCGGAAGGCGTTGCGGGAAGCCCACGCATCGCGAGCGAATTGGTAGACGGGCTGATCATCCCGGATCGCGTTCTGGAAGCTGCTCCGAGCACTGCTGCTCAGAAACTGGCTGTATTTGGCGAGGAATTCGTACCCGCGCTTCGTGTAGTAGCGCCAGCAGGCTTCATACTTCCCGGATTCGTAAAGAGGCGCCGCTTCTTCCAAGGTGGCCTGCACGAACTCAATCGCGTCCACCGTGCTGATGTCACCTTCCGGCAGTTCCATCGGATCTGCGATCACCGACCCGATGGCGTTGATCAGGCCGTTGAATCCTTCCTTGTCTGTCTCGTTGATGGCGATGCCGCTGATCCTTCGGTCGCTGCCATCGCGTGTGAGATAGATGGGCGCATCATGAATCGTCCGTAGCTTGATGTAGGGGCGACTGTTCTCACTCACGTGTTTCCCGGTGATCACATGCCTCGCCAGAATGCCGTAGAGGGCCTCGCGGGACGCGCCGTTGGGATTCGCAACGAGAGAAGCATACGGTTCCGCTTTCCATGCCTCGTTGACCGGCGCGAAAATGGTGTAGGTGATGGACGAAGCCACGGGCAGATCGAGACCTGTTACCTCGAGCAGAGAAACGAGGGTGGTGAATCGCTCGTCACCACGCAGCAACTCCAAGAGACCCGCTTCGACGGGAGGAATCACGGAGTCAATGACGTGAACGATTCCGTTGGCGCAGGGGATATCCGTTTCCTGGACCTTGGCGCCATCCACCGTTGGTCCATCGGCAGTCACCTTGAAGTTGATCTGCTGCCCAAAGGCGGAAGTTGGAGTGACGTCGGACACGCCAAGGCTCAGATAGCCGGGCACTTTGCCCGCGGCGAAAACGCCATCGACAATGTGATGTTTGATGATGTCTTCGAGCCGCTCGTCATTCTCGGGACTGAAGAGCGATTCCACATACTCGGGAGGCAGTTTTTGGAACGCCGCATCCGTGGGAGCAAAGGTGGTGTAGAGCTTATGGACGTTTTGAAAGAGCTTCCCCTGACGACTTGCGGTGATGGCCTTCGTGAAAATGGTGAAGCGACCATCCTTCTGAAGCTTTTGGAACAGATCGTCCGTGTTCGGCGTCAGCACGTTGTCGATGAGATAGAGCACGCCGTTCGAACAGGGAATCACCTCCCCGGTGAATTTAGC
>CAJIAN010000696.1_pt1 | contig 14003 bp, 8 predicted proteins | sample 9199061 | NCBI WGS metagenome assembly CAJIAN01 (sample SAMEA7708264, study PRJEB35096) | sediment metagenome | biome: marine neritic benthic zone biome [ENVO:01000025]; feature: sediment [ENVO:00002007]; material: shallow marine sediment [ENVO:03000034] sea grass bed [ENVO_01000059] ...
CTACCGTGACGAAGCCGACGCCATGATGCAGACATGGTGGCCGAGCTACTTCGAAGAACCGGGACTCCGCGTGTTCTGGATCGTTCCCCGCGCCAATGTCGACGAGGTTCTCCCGCTCGCCGTTTCGCCGGCCCCGAAAGCAACCGAGCGGGTCATCGTCGGCCGCTCCGAGATTCTCCGGCCCGCCTTTGAAAAACGACTGGTCGCCGACTTCGCCGCGGCGGGTGGCAACGAGCAGGCCAATAAATGGAAATCCGATCGCTTCTATCTGGCCTACGCCTCGCGCGTGCGACAACTCGGCAAGCCCACCGTCACATGGAATGACCGCATCTCCTCGGCCAAACTCGGTTCGGATGTGCGCATCCTCGCCTATGAGAACGCAAACTTCGAAGGCCGGTGCCTTGTCCTTTCGGGATCGGCCGCCGACGAGGGGAACTACTCACTGTTTCTCAACCTCGCGAACGAGCTCCAGTCCGGGGAGAGTTGGAATGACCGGGTGTCGTCAATCAAGGTCGTCGATGCGCGGAACTGCGATGCGGTCTCGGGAGACAAGAAGGGAGCCGCCGGCGAAGTCGTCTTCTATGAGGACTCCCACTACGGGGGCGCGTCGTTCCGGCTGAGAATCGGATCGGAAGTTCCCGAACTGCGCGCCATGTCGCCCAGCACAAAGCGACCCGAAGGGCTGAGCCTCCGCTAGAAAAAGCCGTTTCTCATTTCCAAGGTTGATCGGTGGCCCGTGTGGGGAGCTAGCACGAAACCCGCCGCACACAAGTGCTATTGCTTCTTAGCAACTACGGCCTTAAACGGTAATCGATGGACAACCGCGTCCTCGACACCTTCAAACACGCCGCGACACGGCGGCAACTCCTGCGCAGCGGGTCCGCAGGGATCGGGTCGCTGGCCCTCGGTTCGCTACTCGCTCCACACGCATTCGCCGCGGACCTTGCCCGGCACGGAACGCATTTCGCTCCCAAGGCCAAACGCATCATCTTTCTTTTCATGAACGGTGCGCCGTCGCAACAGGACTTGTTCGACTACAAACCAAAAATCGATCAGCACCACGGCGAGGAACTCTTCAAGAAATACGATCCGAAATCGAAGACGTGGAGCAAGAAAGGCTTCATCGAGAAGACGCAGCGGCTGACGGGAATGACCTCGGGACAGAAGTCATTCCCCGTGGCGCGTTCGAACTGGAAATTCGCGCAGTACGGCGACGGTCGGGCGTGGATCAGTGAACTGCTCCCCCACACCGCGAGAGTCGCCGACGACCTGTGCTTCGTGAAGTCGATGCACACCGAGGCGATCAACCACGATCCGGGTGTCACGTTTTTCCAGACCGGCCACCAGCAGCCAGGCCGACCGAGCATGGGATCGTGGATGAGCTACGGACTCGGAACGGAGAACAGCAACCTTCCCGCTTTTTGCGTCCTCATCTCCAACGGCACCGGACGGCCCGGAAGCCAGCCAGTCTATACCAAGCTCTGGAGTAGTGGATTCCTCCCGAGCATTCACCAAGGGGTGCAATTCCGCGGCGGAAAGACGCCGGTGCTCTACCTGAACAGCCAACCGGGCGAGACGGTCAAGGCGCGGAAGCGGATGATCGGTCGCATCGAGGAACTCAACCGGATGCAGCTCGAGACTTTTGGCGATCCTGAAATCGCGACGCGGATCGCCCAGTACGAGATGGCGTTCCGCATGCAGATGTCGGTGCCCGAAGCGACCGATATCAGCAACGAACCGAAATCGATTCTCGACCTTTACGGACCGGAATGCCAGAGCCCCGGGAAATTCGCGGCGAACTGTCTGCTGGCACGGCGGCTTGCCGAACGCGGGGTGCGATTCGTCCAGCTCTACCACCGCGGCTGGGACCAGCACGGCGGACTTATCGAGGCGCTCCCCAAGCAATGCAAAGACACCGATCAGGCAAGCGCGGCCCTCGTGATGGATCTGAAACAACGGGGGATGCTCGACGACACGCTGGTTGTCTGGGGCGGCGAGTTCGGGCGGACGACCTACTCCCAAGGTGGCGCCGGAAAAGCAGCGAACGGTCGCGACCACCATCCGCGGTGTTTCACCTACTGGATGGCTGGCGGCGGCATCCGTCCCGGCTTCACCTACGGCCAAACCGATGACTTCGGATACAACATCGTGAAGGATCCTGTCCACGTCCACGACTTCCAGGCAACGGTCATGCACCTCATGGGCATCGACCATGAGAGACTAACATTCAAACACCAAGGGCGGCGTTTTCGGCTCACCGATGTCCACGGCAAGGTCGTGCGCCCGATACTCGCGTAATGAGCGACGACGAAGTCACCCTCGAATCCCCGCCCCCAAGGGAGCGAATGCCTCGGTGGCTTCGGATTGTCGTCGCTGGAATGATCTTTCTCGTGGTCTATACCGCGTCCTATTACCTGCTGGTGGATCGCGCCGTGTTCATGAAGCCGGGGCAGCCCGTCCGCTGGGGGACGCATTTCCGAAAGTTGCCGGAGTGGGCGCGACCGACTGCAGACGCCATCTTCTGGCCCGTGCACAGGATCGACCGCCGGTTTGTCCGCAAGGACTATTGGTACGATTACACTAGTTTCACCGAAAGCATCAGGGAACGTGCCGAGAAGAGACCATAGACGGGCCGCTGCCGCGCCATTGTTTGCACTATCGCTGGCATTCGCGCCATCAGGGTGGGCCGTGTCGTTCAACGACGATGTCCGCCCCATTCTGGCGGATCGGTGTTACGCCTGCCACGGTCCCGACTCCGCCGCGCGCAAGGCCGACCTGCGGCTTGATCTCGAGGAGACGGCGAAGGCGCCGATCGGCGAGGGTGGAGTAATTCCCATCGTCCCCGGAAAGCCGGAGGCCAGCGCGATCCTCCAACGGCTGACAAGCCACGATCCGGACGAGGTGATGCCGCCACCGGAGTCGAAGCTCACTGTTTCCTCCGCGGAGATTACGGTCATCCGCGAATGGATTGCCGAAGGTGCGAAGTGGGAACGGCACTGGGCGTTCATTCCGCCTCGAAAGTCGAACCCGCCCGAAGTCAGCGACGCGAACTGGCCGCGAAACATCATCGATCGCCACATCCTCGCACGGCTCGACGAGGAGGGCCTGAGACCGGCTCCGCCTGCAGATCCCGCTCACCTCCTCCGCCGTGTCACCTTCGACCTCACCGGCCTGCCGCCAACCATCGCCGAACTCGATGCGGTTCTCTCCGATTCTTCGGATGCCGCCTACGAACGCGCGGTTGATCGACTGCTCGCCTCACCGCCCTTCGGGGAACGCCTCGCGGTCGAGTGGCTCGACGTGGCGCGCTACGGAGACACCGACGGGCTTTTCGAAGATCATCCGCGCAGTATCTACCCGTGGCGCGATTGGGTGGTGTCCGCATTCAACGAAAATCTTCCCTACAGCGATTTTATCGCCTGGCAGCTTGCAGGAGATCTTCTGCCCGACGCGAGCATGGCGCAGAAGACTGCCACCGGATTCCTGAGAAACAATCCCACCTCGAACGAAGGCGGGATCATCGACGAGGACTACCGAATCAAATACCTCGTCGATCGCGTCAATACCACCGCGACTGCGTTTCTCGGACTCACCATGGAATGTTCGCAGTGTCATGATCACAAGTTTGACCCGATGACACAGCGCGAATACTACCAGTACGCGGGCTTCTTCAACAGTCTCGTCGGCAAGGGCAACACCAAGGGAGCCACCGCTCCGACGGTGCGGATTCTCGAGCCCGCGAATGAGAAACGTCTCGGTGAAATCGGTTCGGAAATTGCCGAAGTTGAGAAGGCGCTTGGCGAGACGCCACCGGAGCTGACGACGGATTTCGAGAAATGGCTCGCCGACCTCGAGCGACCCATGGAATGGACGAATCCCAAACTCGTGTCCGACACACGGCGAGACGCGAAGGCGAAGACTACTGACAAGGCATCGAAACCGTCAGACGTTCACGCACAGTTCGTCCGTATCGAATCCCCCAAAGACCGTCGCGGCTTCATTACGATCTCCGAAGTCGAGATCTTTTCGGGAGGTCGCAACATCGCGCGCGCCGGGACGGCTCGTCAGTCGAGTGATTACAATGGTGGCTCGAAAGCGGCCAAAGCGATCGACGGGAATGCCAGTGGGATTTTTGCCTCGTGTTCATGCACGACGGAGGAGAAAGAGCCGTGGTGGGAGGTTGATCTTGGCGGGCAGAAACCAATCGACCACATCGTCGTCTACAACCGCAACGATTGCTGCCCGGAGCGCCTCGACAATGTAACCGTCAAGTTGCTCGATACTGATCGCAAGGAATCTGCAGGGAGGAAGATTGGCGATGCTCCCTTCCGCAGCGAGTTCACCTTCAATCCGGATGCGCCCAAAGTGGAGTCGAAGACAGACAAATACGAAATCGTTCTCGCCCCCGGACCCGGCAAAATTGCCGCTCTCGGATTGGCGGGCGGCGAATCGTCTTTCGTCGAGTCGCTTCGGCTCGATGCGGTCGCCAGCGATGGCAAGAAACGCGAACTGAAGCTCAAGGGAGCGTCCAAACTGAAGATCAGCGAAACGCCGACCATCGTCTCTTTGGAGAACCCTGCGGAAATCGCCGAAGGCGAAGAATTGAAGCTAAGGATCGTCGGCGACGACGTTCAGGTCCGGCTCACAGCCGATGAAACGGCGGCAACACGTACCACGCTGCCGAAAGAGCGGGATAAGCGGCTCGCCCACTTCCGTCAGACGTGGCCGGGCTTCGAGGAGCAGCGCAAGCGGCTGGAGGCGCTCAAGAAGGAAAAAACCCGAATCGAGAAGTCGGCGAAGGTCAGCATGGTCGCAGCCGATGAGGGCACGATGCGCACCACGACAGTGCTGATGCGCGGCGAGTACGACAAGCCGGGCGAAGTCGTGGAGACGGCTGCGCCCGGGAGCATCATGCCCTACGCGGCCGAACTGCCGAAGAATCGCCTCGGGCTTGCGCGCTGGATGATCCATCCCGACAATCCACTGACGGCTCGCGTCGCGGTGAACCGCTATTGGCAGATGATTTTCGGCCGAGGCATTGTGGTGACATCGGAGGACTTCGGCACACAGGGAGCCCGCCCTAGTCATCAGGCACTGCTCGACGATCTCGCGGTCGCGTTTGTCGAATCCGGTTGGGATCTCAAATGGCTCATCCGCACGATGGTGACGTCCTCGACCTATCGCCAGGCGAGTGCGCGAACGGCCGCGGTCGCCGAGCGCGATCCGGAGAACCGCCTACTTTCCCACGCCCCACGCCAGCGCCTCGCAGCGGAGTTTGTGCGGGATCACGCTCTTGCCGTGAGCGGATTGTTAGTGAACAAACGCGGCGGACCTGGCGTCCACCCCTACCAGCCCGCGGAACTCTTCGGTCGCAACGCCATCGGGGCGGCCGGTGCCAAGTTCACGCAAGGCAAGGGCGACGATCTCTATCGACGGAGCCTCTACACCTACTGGAAGCGCCAGATTCCCGCCGCCAACATGCGTATCCTTGGTGCCGACGGCCGGAATGCCTGCCGCACCCGTCGCGAACGTACCAACACCCCTCTCCAAGCACTCGTGCTGCTCAACGACCCTCAATTTGTCGAAGCGGCGCGCGCACTTGCCGAGCGCGTGGTGCGAGAGGAGACCGCTCCCGACCGGCGCATTGCTCTCGCTTTCAGGCTCGCCACTTCACGCAAAGCGAACGGCGCGGAGATGGGAATTCTTGTGCACGAGTTTGGCGACCGCCTGCGCGAATTCACCTTCGAAGGTGTGGACGCGAAGCAGTACCTCGCCGGGGGTGGCGACCGCAAACCGGATTCGGCCCTCAAGCCCGCCGGACTCTCCGAGCTCGCTGCCTACGCCGCCGTCTGTTCGCTCATCCTCAATCTGGACGAGTCGATCTCGAAGAACTGACACCTGCCTGCGCCGTCACTTCCAAGTGGGGAGCCGAGGGTCGGTAAATTCCTTCCGATGGATCCACGCATCGTCACTGGGGAATCACCAGCATCTCGCCGACAGCCAGGAGGTTGTCCGTGTCCCGATTGGCGTCCTTGATCGCCTTCACGGAGACGTCGTGTTTCCTCGCGATCGAGTAGAGCGAATCGCCTCTCTTCACCCGGTAAAGGTTCTGCAAATCGCCTTTGATCGCGGTAGCGGTGGTGTTGACGACGACCTCGCCCATCGGGTTGTCGCTTGAAACCCGGAGATCCTTATCCAATTCCTGCTCGGGTTTCGGAGAGTTTCGGCGCCAAGGGCTGAAGACAATCGCTCCCCCGCCGACGACGGCGAGCACAAGCAAGAAGCTGTGGTGTGTTTTCACTGTTTTTATCTCGGTTTCGCGATCGGTTGCCATTCTAGGGAAGAATAGGAGTGATTGTCAGTTCTTCGCGCTCACCCTACTGTAGTTGATGGACGATGAGGTGATCGACCCCGAGTTGGAAACTCCAAAGTCGAGGAGGCGCATGCCGTGGATGCTTCGGATCGCCGTGGCCGGCTTGCTCTTCCTCATCGTTTACGGAGGTTCGTACTATGCGATTGTCGATCCGATTGTCGATCGCGTGGTTCACATGAAGCCCGGTGAGCCGGTTCGATGGACACTCAAATTGCGGAAGCTTCCCGAATGGGTGCGACCGGCTGCGGATGCTTTTTACTGGCCCGCCTACAAGTTCGACCGGCGCTTCGTCCGCAAGGATTACTGGTACGACTACAGCAGGTTTTCCGAATCCCTAAGAGAACGCACCGAACCGAAGCCATAGCACGTCGAGATCACGGACCGGACCGTTGTCACGTTTGTTGCGGACGTGTAAGAATAGAGACATGCCGCGTCCCGCTCTCATTGTCCTCGCCTTCGCAGCTCTCGACCTTGCCAGCGCTCGCGCTTCGGTCGCCTTTGACAAGCAGGTCCTCAACGCCCAGTTCTTTTCCGAAGGTGCCTGCTACGCGGACTTCAACGACGACGGGCATCAGGACATCGCCTCAGGGCCGCTTTGGTATGAAGGTCCCGACTTCAAAACCCGCCACGCCTTCGACGAGCCTCTGCGCTTTCGTATCAAACAGTACTCGCGCTTCTTCTTCACCTTCGCGCACGACTTCAACGGCGATGGACGAATCGACATCCTCGGCATCCCAATGCCCGGCACGACGGCGCATTGGTACGAAAACCCGGGTAAGACGGGCGTCATGTGGAAAAAGCACGTCGCGCTCGACGACGTTGGCAACGAGTCCCCGCACCTTACCGATCTGACCGGCGACGGAAAGCCGGAGCTGATCTGCTGTCGCGGCGGAAAGATCGGCTTCGCCGTGCCGGATCCGGCTGGTCCATGGAAGTTTACCGCCATCACCGATCCACGCGGTTATGGGAGGTTCACCCACGGCCTCGGCATCGGAGACGTGAATGGCGATGGGCTGCTGGATGTGCTCGAGACGAATGGATGGTGGGAGCAGCCCGCAAAGACGCACGCTGTGTTCCGGTTTCATCCGGTGAAGTTCGCGGAGGCCGGTGGCGCGCAGATGTTCGCCTACGACTTCGACGGTGATGGGGACAACGACGTCGTCTCCTCGCAGAATGCGCACGCATGGGGGCTGGCGTGGTTCGAGCAGCGCGAGCCGGGGAAATTCGTGCGACACAACATCATGACGCAGAACCCGAAGGACAATTCCTACGGCGTCGCATTTTCACAGATGCATGCGGTCGCGTTGGCGGATGTCGATGGTGATGGCGTGAAGGATGTGATCACCGGAAAGAGGTTCTACGCCCATGGCGGCGGTGATCCAGGAGCGCATGAGCTTCCGGTCCTCTACTGGTTTCGGACGGTGAGAACGCCCGGCGGCGTGGTCTTCGAGCCGAATCTCATCGATCAACGGTCCGGTGTGGGAACGCAACTAACGGCGGGAGACGTGACCGGCGACGGGCGCGTCGATGTCGTGGTGGGGAACAAGATGGGAACGTATGTTTTCAAGCAGCGGAAGACGAAGGGCGAACCACCGCGGGTCGCTCCCGCCCGGGCGGCGGGGACGAATCTGTTCGCATCCCACGTGCGCACGACTGATCCCCTGACACCCGAGGAGGAGCATAAGACGTTTGTCCTGCCCGAGGGCTTCGAGATCCAGCTCGTCGCCGCCGAACCGGAGATCGCCAAGCCGATGAACCTCGCCTTCGACAAGCGTGGCCGGCTTTGGGTGAGCAGTTCGGAAGAATACCCCTACGCCGCGCCGAAGGACCGGAAGGCGAAAGACACGATCAAGATTCTCGAAGACACGAACGGCGACGGACGCGCTGACAAGATCACCACCTTCGCTGACAACCTGAACATCCCCATCGGCCTCTATCCCTATCGCGATGGCGTGATTGCGTTCAGCATTCCGAACATCTGGTTCCTCCGCGACACCGATGGCGACGGCAGGTGCGACAAACGCGAAGTTCTCTACGGGCCATTCGGATACGAGAAGGACACGCACGGGATGTGCAACGCCTTCACGCACGGGCTCGATGGATGGCTGTATGCCTGTCACGGGTTCAACAACACGTCGAAGGTTGCCGGGAAGGATGGGCATGCGATCGAGATGCACTCGGGCAACATTTTTCGGATGAAGCTCGATGGTTCGCGACTCGAGGTCTTCACCCGCGGTCAGGTGAATCCCTTCGGCATGGCTTTCGCTCCGAACGGCGATCTCTTCACCGCCGATTGCCACACCAAGCCGATCTCGCTGCTCGTGAAGGGCGGTTATCACCAAAGCTTCGGAAAGCCGCACGACGGGCTCGGTTTCATCCCCAACGTGATGGAACACATGCACGGCTCGACCGCGATCTGCGGGATCGCATTCGGCGCGGACACTGCCTTCCCCGGGGAATACGCCGACAGCGTCCTCAGCGGGAATGTGACGACCTGCCGCATCAATCGCAACACCATCGTCCATCACGGGTCGACGCCGCGCGCGGAAGAAGAACCCGATTTCCTCGTCTCTGGCGATCCGTGGTTCCGTCCCGTCGATCTGCAAGTCGGCCCCGATGGCGCGCTCTACGTCGCGGATTTCTACAATCGGATCATCGGCCACTACGAAGTGCCGCTGGAGCATCCGGGACGCGATCGGAAACGCGGTCGCATCTGGCGAATCGTCCATCGCGATGCGAAGAAGCGCGTCGATGCCGATCGTTCGAAGATCGAAGCACTCTGGCGCGATGCGGATTCTGTCGCGAACCTGAAGGCTGCGACCGCGGACGCATCACCACAGGTTCGCGAGCATGCTTTTCGTACCATCGCCGCGAAGCCGAAGGGTGATTTCGGTGCCGTGATCGTGAACGGCCTTGAAGATCCCGCGCCCCTCGTCAAACGCGCCGCAGTCATGGCCGCCGCCGAACACGTCGCCGATTCGCTGGTCGATCCGCTGCTCAAGCTGCTCCGCAACTGCCCGAAGGAAGACACCCAACTCGCTTACGCGGCGCGCCTCGCTCTTCGGAATCATCTGCGCGATCCGGCACGGTTCGCGAAGGTCGCAGGCTCGGAGATCGCTCCGGCGGAATTCCCCGCGTTCGCGCGACTTTGTCTCTCACTGAAGACCCCCGCAGCGGCCGATTTCCTCGTCCGGAATCTCGACCGTCTCGAAAATGTCGATCCGAATGAACTGGGCTCGTGGCTCGAATTCGCGGCGCAGCATGGAAATCCGGAGCTGTTCGCCGGGATTGCCGACACCGTACAGAAACGTTTCGCCGGGAATCTCGATTTTCAGCGATCGCTCCTGCAATCCATCCGCCACGGCCTCCGTCAGCGTGGCATGAAGATTCCCGAGCCGATCACTAGCTGGGCGAGTTCGCTCGCGCTCCGCTTGCTCGGCGTGGATGACAAGACCGCGCCGCTTTCATGGAGCTACCAGCCGCATCCCGACGCGCCCCAACCCAAGAATGCGTGGGTCCTCTCGACGAAGCGAAAGTCCTCAGACGGGATGAAGGCGACGCCACTGTGGAGCAGTTTTCCCCTCGGCGAACAGCGCACGGGCATCTTTCGGTCGGAACCCTTCGAACTCGGCGAGAAGTTCAGTTTTTATCTCGCCGGTCACGATGGTCATCCTCCGAAGCCGATTCAGAAGAAAAACTGGGTGCGCCTTCGCGATGCGGTCAGCAACGAGATTTTGAAGGAGACAAACCCGCCACGGAACGACACGGCGCAAAAGATTGAATGGGACACTTCCAAGTGGACCGGCAAGCAGGCTGTGGTCGAACTCGTCGATGGCGACACGGACGGCGCTTTCGCATGGCTGGCGGTCGGACGGTTTTCGGTCCCGGGACTGAACCCGAGTCGACTGGCCGAGGATCGGCGGATGGCGGCGGAACTGGTCACCGACTTTTTGCTGAAGGATCTTCGCGAGCCAGTATCGCAGGTGCTGAAACAGGCGTCGCCACACTCCGAAACGGCCTCGTTGCTGGCTCGGTCAATCGCAGCGCTGAACGGCGGGCCCATGTTCGGAGCACTCGCGCAGGTGCTCTCCATCCGCGGCGCGTCCGCGGAGGTGCGTCGTCAGGCCGTCGATGCCCTGGTCTCGAAATCGGAGAACCCGGAAGTGCTCGCGGCGGCGATGAAGTCCGCGACGGCAGCCGAGCAGAAGATCCTCGCCGAGAAGCTCATAGGCAACGCGAACGGAGCGGAAATTATCATCAAGTTCGTCGAAGCGAGCATCGCCTCGGCTCAGCTCCTGAAGCTCCCGAACCTCGGCAGCGTCGCGAACGCATCGCAAAAGACTCGAATCGCTGCTCTCACCAAGGATCTAGCGGACGAAAACGCCGCTCTGGCGAAGCTCATCGAGTCACGCATCAAGAGCTGCCTCGCCGGTGGCGGGAATGCGTCGGCAGGAGCAGAGCTTTTCCGGACGCAGTGCATGATCTGTCACCAAGTCGGCGGCGAAGGAAAGGCGCTCGCACCGAATCTCGACGGAATCGGAAACCGAGGACTCGAACGCTTGGTCGAAGACATTCTCGATCCGAACCGGAACGTGGATCACGCGTTTCGCATCACCACGGTGATCAGGAAAGACGACAGCGCGGTGACCGGCTTTGTCCGCAGCGAGGAGGGAGCGCAGATCGTTCTCGTCGATGCAGCGGGCAACGAGCATCCCGTCCCGAAAGCGGATGTGAAGCGCCGGATTCCCTCCACGATTTCGCTCATGCCGCCGACCTTTGGCCAGACGCTAACAGAAACGCAGCTCACGGATCTCATGGCGTGGTTATTATCGCTGCGATCGTAGCTCGACATTCCAATGTCGAGTCTCTTTGCGCGTTCGGTTACCGTTGGGAATCTCGACTTTGGAAAGTCGAGCTACAACTGAAGCATGACACACCCATTCCGCACATGGCTCCGCCCGTCCGGCCTCGCCATTGGCCGCTCTCTCTTCCTCCGCGGAATGGGTGCGATCTACCTGATGGCCTTCCTCTCATGGTGGGTGCAGGCCGTCGACCTTGTGGGCGAAAACGGCCTCGTCCCGATGGCGAACTTCCTCGAACGCGCCGACGACGTCCTCACCGAGCGCGGCGAGAGCAAGTGGGCGCAAGTCCCAACGCTGTTCTGGTTCGGCTCCAGCGATTTCGCGCTGCATCTTGTCTGCGCGCTCGGGACGCTGTTCGCTATCGTGACTATCGCGGGACTGATCCCCGCCCCCGCCCTGCTCGCGTGCTGGGCACTCTATCTGTCGCTCGCATCCACCGGCGACGTCTTCATGAACTTCCAATGGGACGCGCTTCTCCTCGAAGCCGGGTTTCTCGCCTTCCTCGTCGCACCGTGGCGAGATTGGCGCATCCCATTCCGGAATCCCCCACCCGTCGGCTGGGGAGAACGAGCCATCACGTGGATCCTCTGGATCATGGTCGCGAAGCTGATGTTCTTTTCGGGTTGGACGAAGCTCGCATGGGAAGATCCGACGTGGTGGCCCGACCACACCGCCCTCACCTACCACTACCAGACACAACCCATCCCGACATGGACCGCGTGGTGGATGCACCAGCTTCCCGAGTGGTTCCACAAGGCATCGATCTGGCCGATGTACTTCGTCGAACTCGTTCTGCCGTTCCTCGTCTTCTTCGGCGCCCGCGCCCGGTTGATCGCGGCGATCGGATTCGCCGGCCTCATGTTCCTGATTCTCGCCACGGGGAATTACACCTATTTCAATTGGCTGAGCATCGTGCTGTGTTTTCCGCTGGTCGCGGATCGGCACTGGCGTCACGGGCGGGATCTAGCCAAGGCGGTGATTCGCAAATGTCTCCGTCGGGCAAAACCTGATTCCGAAGAAGAGGAAGCTCGGGACGAGCGTTCGAAGGCGCCCAAGCCGTGGCTCATCACGGGACTCGTTCTCCGCTCTCCGTTCATCGTCCTCCTCCTGCTTCTCAATCTCATCGTCATGCTCAACGATCTCGACGGCGACGGCGGGGCTCCGAAGCCGATGTTCGCCGAGGACATCACCCCCGACTGGATGGACGAACTCCGCATCACCGCCGCCCCGCTCCGCTCCGTCAACGGGTACGGACTCTTCCGCACGATGACCACCGATCGACCCGAGATCGTCATCGAAGGCAGCAACGACGAGGTCACATGGTCCGAATACTCGGTGAAATGGAAACCCGGACCGCTCGACGATCGCCCCCCCTTCGTCGCACCCCACCAGCCCCGCGTCGCGTGGCAGTTCTGGTTCGCCGCTCTCGAACGCGCCTACCATCCGCAAAGCCGCAACGCCCCGTGGCTTTCCAGTCTGATCCGCAAGCTTCTCGAAGGCGATCCCGTTGCGCTCAAGTTCTTCGACCAGCTGCCATTCGATGACGAGCCACCACGATTTCTCCGGGCCAAGCTGTATCTCTACGAGTTCACGAACCGAACCGAGCGGCGCGAATCGGGCAACTGGTGGAAGCGCGAAGAAGCGGGCCTCTACCTGCCGCCCGTCCGGTCACGCTAGCGCAGCTCGACATTCCCATGTCGAGTTTCCGAGTCTGCATTCGAACCTTTTTCGGGGCCATGCGTCTCATGCCACTCTCCTGGCAACGCCTCTCGGATACCGAACGATGTGGGTTTTGCGTAGCATTTGAGCCATATTCCACCTGTGATATATACGCCTCCACACGCCGTATCTCCAACTCCCCTGCCACCCGCAGTGGATTTTCGTGCAGTATCGGCGATATCCCCATTTCCCACGGCCCCCACATGTGACATATTAAGGAGTTGAATCAAAACCATCCGAAAATCGGGTGGATAACAACTAGTTCGGTGACAGATGCACCCCCTTAGATTGATCGTTAGCTGTTGCGTTGCGATCTACTCTTTCGTCCTATTCTGGTCAGCAATCTGCATCAACGAGATTGCCCACGATCAATTGCCCGGAATCGATCTCCCAATCTTCGCCAGATGCTCGGAGTTCTTCGAGCCCATTGGACCACTATTGCTCGTGTTTCCGGTCATGATCGCTTGGACTCACTGGCGCTATTCACCCAAGAACCGACCCTCAACCCCTGCAATGTTGACCCACGTATTGGGAATCGGAGTTGCGGTGTCCACCTTTGCCGCAGCAACCGTGGCAACGGCGCAACTCACCTACCTGAACGGCACGCATCCCGTGACAGGCGTCCGGATCGTTGGTAACGTGACAATTGGGATTGGTTGCGTCGCTGCAATTGTCGCGTCATACATACCAAGCACCGAATCGGGTAGGAACGGGGATAGAACCTAGGCACACACAAGGCGATGCACCCAAGTCCTGACCAGCTGTGAAGTTGAAATCGTACGTAGCTTGAACCCTCAAACTGAATTCCACGCTCGCTCCCTGGTCAGGGTTGGGTGATCTTGGACGATGTCGCGGACAGGCTCGCGCAGGCCATGCGAGCCATCCGCCTCACCCCCAAACCCAGTGGAATCGGAACCGAAAACCAAACCACAGCGCGAGCCGCCCGCGACATCGTTGCGGATCAGCGACCGCGCCCCGCGGCGCTTCGCCGTGGGGTTCTAACAACACCACCCACGTCCAGCCCCCACGCCACCGCCTGGAGGGCTGAG
>CAJIAN010000884.1_pt1 | contig 14002 bp, 4 predicted proteins | sample 9199061 | NCBI WGS metagenome assembly CAJIAN01 (sample SAMEA7708264, study PRJEB35096) | sediment metagenome | biome: marine neritic benthic zone biome [ENVO:01000025]; feature: sediment [ENVO:00002007]; material: shallow marine sediment [ENVO:03000034] sea grass bed [ENVO_01000059] ...
CGGTTCGCTCCCCAAGGGCAGTGGTGAGATCGACGATCTCCTGGTGATCGTAGGTTCCGACGGCGGTGTAGCTGCCGCCGGACGGAAGATTGGAGGCCTCGATGATCTCGTCTACCATGTCGAAGCCAAAACGCTCTTCGACCAGACCCAGGAATTCAGTAAATACGACGCCTTTCATGGTGTGGCGGTATAGTAGCAGAGATTGCAGATGGCAGCCGGGAAATTTCGCGTTCTGGAGAACGATGCGGTTGCGTGGCGTGCGCGCACGGATACGCTGCCGGAGAATGCAGAACCTACTGGCCGAAGACAACCCCACGAACGAGAACGTCGCACGCAAGCTGTTGCATCGCCTCGGGCACCGCTGCAGCGTTGCCCACAATGGCTCGGAAGTCCTCCAGGCGCTCCGCGGCGAGGCGCATTTCGACTGCATCCTGATGGACATCCAAATGCCCGAGATGGACGGGATCGAGGCCGCACGCCGTATCCGGGAAGAGTTTCCCGAGGCATCGCGCCCGCCGATCATTGCGGTCACGGCCAACGCCTTCGAGAGCGATCGTGTGGCTTGCTTCGATGCCGGCATGATCGGATTCCTAACCAAGCCCCTGCGGTTGGCCGTGCTCGAAACGGCACTCGACGATCTTGTCCGCGAACAAGTGCCGTCCGCATCCGGTCCGCCGCGAGGTGACATTGATTTCGAACAATTCGACTCGATCATCGACGGCGGGGATGAAGAGGCGATCGAGATCTTCGACGACTTCTGTGCGGCGACGGTGAACATGTTGGACGAGATGCGGGGCCACGCTGAACGCTCGGAGATCGAATCATTCGGAGATCTCGCGCACCAGTTGAAAGGATCACTGGCGACTTTCGGGCTCGCTGCCCTGAGCCAAAAACTGGGCACCTTCGAAAAAGTCGCCCAGTCCGGCTCACTCGCCGGGCTCGAGTCCGGTTGGAAGGAGTCGCTCCAGGGTGCGTTTGCGAAAGCAGTCGGTGAGTTGAGAGAGCGGTTCTGATCGGTTGGCTAACGGCTGCGACGGCGCGCGCGCCACGCCTCGATGTCTTTTTTGAGCCAGCCACCTTTCTGGCGCTTGTTCAATAGCTGGATCTCCTGGGCGGCACGCGCCGGGCTGATGCGCGCGGCGGCCATGTCGCGATAGACGCGATCGGCTTTCTTTCGCCGCCGCACTGCGTCACCGGCGTCGAGCAAAGCCTCGGTGAACCCGAGCAACCAGCCGCAGACCTTGTCCCACCAGCCGCCGCCCCCCTCGCTGCTGCTGAGGCCGGATTTGATCTTGTCCAGGGTGCTTTCCATCGTCGAGACCACGAGATCGAGCTGGGTCTGGAACGACTTGTCGCGCGCGCCGTGTTTCTCCGCTGCCTCGCTAGTCGCGGCTAGCACCAAATCTTCGCTGAGCAAGCCGTAGTCCTTGAACGAAACCAGCGCCCCGATCCCTTCGCGGGCCACCTTTGCCTTGCGATCGACAATCTGTTGGCAGGCGTTGTAGCAGGCGTCCCAGGCCTGCCAGCGGTAGACGAAGTCGAGGCCAGTGCCCTTGATGTTCTGCAGCCCCATGATGCGGTTTAGATAGCCGGGCGGGGTCTCCTCGGCGATGCGGTGGATCGTCTGGTCGCCGGTGGAGTGGTAATCCCAGATCACGACCAGCTTGCGCTCGAACCACTTCCAGAGCAGCGCCCGGAACTCGGTGTCGGCGTCCGCTTTGTCGGGTTTCGAGCCGAGCTTGGCGGCAAACTCTTTATATTCGGAGAACGCCTGCTCGGAAGGGGCTCGCCATTGCGACAGGTCACCGTCCCCGGCGACTGCCTCGACCGCCGCGGCCAGTTCCTCCTCACTCGTCGGCAGCCGCCAGCGGCGGGCGGCGTCGCGCAGCACTTCGACCGGCGATCCACCGTCTTCGGGGAATAATGTCAGGGTCCTCGCAAACGCGTCAAACGCATCGCGGATGTAGCCGACCATGCCGGCGAGGTTCGAACCGACGAGGAACAGCCGGTCGACCGAGATGTCCTCGACCACGATGCTGGCGAACACTCGCGAGCGGGAAATGCGGTCGGCCCGGTTGTTGACCACGGCGGTGATCCACACGCCGGGTTCCTCGCGCGGGTCCTGTTTGTCGAATCCGAGGCGCTGCCAGTTGCCGAGCGCCCCGAAGCGCTCGTTGGCGGAGCAGCCGTTGACGAACTGCAGCTGGCGCCCGGCGATGTCCGCGACCGGATAGACCTTCAGCACGCCGAGGTCGGGCACCACGCGGTCGGCCATCTCTTTCAGAGAAAAGTCGTATTCGATCCCGAGCTGCGCCCCGAGTTCGGCGACGAGGGCGATGTTGTTCGGGTGCTCGGCGTAAGGGAAGCGGTCGAGGATGTCCGGGGTGAGCAGACCCGGTTCGACCCAGCCGACCTTGTCGAGGCGGCAGTCGAGCTTCTGCGCCTCGGCCTCGAGGATCGGTGTCATCTGCTGCTCGCTGGTCAGCACGTGTCCGCCCCTGCGCACGAAGTAGGTCATCACCTCCGGGATGTTGACGCCGGCCGGTCCCTGCAGGTCTTCGTGATCGGGGTAGGTGTTGCAGATGGTGGCGAGATCGTCGTTCATCCAGTGGCGCTGGATGATTTCGATATAGGCCGGGGTCAGGCCCATGCACTCCCACAGGAACACGTGCGAACGCAGCTTGGCGGAGAGGTTGACGATGTTGACCTGTTCCCAGATCGTCGCCTTGTCGTACGGGCGGAAGAGGAACAGCTCGTGCAGCTTCCCGAAGGCGTCCGAGTAGAGGAACATCGCCTCGCAGCCGGTGGTCTTGGAGACGACGCGGTGCCCGAGGGCGTTGAACAAGGCAGCCTTGATGCGCTCGGTGCCGGACTTGCCGCGCGTGCCCCAGCCGCCGACGATCAGCGGCACCCGCTTGCGGAGGCGGAAGAATCTCTGGTTGAAGTAGATGTGGCGCCCGGCGAAGAACGCGGTGGCGGCACCGAGAAAGACAAACAGCTGTCCAAGCGAGTTTTCGTAAACCGAGTAGAAGTAGTCGCGCGCCCGAGACCACAGGTCCGGCCCGGCCATGGCGAGCATCGGCAGGGCGCTGCAGGCATAGCACTGCGCCGCCGAGGGCTCGAGTTCCTCGCCGTCCGGCGCCGTGAACTGGCATTCGATGCCGAGCTCTCGAAGGCGGGCGATGTAGGCGGCCGGCTCTTCGGAGTTGCGCAACTGGGCGAACTCCGCAAAGCGCCGGGTCAGCACCATCCTCGCGCGCAGGCGCTGACGACCCGACCGGGGCGGGCGGATCACGCTGACGCCTTCGCTGGTGACGAGCTTGAGAGGTTTGTCGTGAGAGTTCTCCTCGAGCGCCGAGATCACCTCGTCGACCAGCGGCAGGAACGGTCGCCAGCCGCCCTCGGACGAAAGCGTCAACGGCTCGCCCGGGACCTTCGTCTGCGACATCTCCGAAAGCAGCGCGGAGGGAACACGCAGGGCGCCCTCGAAGATCCGCCCGGTGGTATGCCGGAACGCCTGGCGCTTGTCGGGCGACGGGTTGCGCAGTTCGTGCAGGAAGCGCCAGAAGCGGAATCCGAATCGGTGCCCGCGAATCATCCGCAGGGTATCGCGGCGCCGCACGACGTCGAATCCGAAATCATCCTGTGCCGCCACTGAAAGCACGCGCCCGATCGTCTCGTCATCCATGGCGGCGGCAGGTCCCAGGCGGAGTTTGGCCGCTTTCCCCGGGGCGACCGTCTTTGCCACATCGCGAACTCGTTCCAACAAGTCGCTCCGTCTGCTTTCCGTCTCGCACCAGATGCGCTCCCGCGACTGCGCCGCCCAGCGTCGCGCGGGATTTGAATCGCTTTCCAAATGCACGCGCCGCAGTGCGGGCAGCAACGGTTCGCGCCAGGTTTCCTGCCGTTCCTCGGACAGCGCGGCGTGCGCATCGGCGGCGATCATCAGGCCGACCCGCAAGACGTACTCGTCGCCCTCCTCCGCCAATGCGCGGGTCACAACGTCGGCCAGCCGCCCCGCATCGGCACCCGCCCCCGCCAGCCGAGCAACCTCCAGCAGCGCCGCCGCCCGGACGGCCGGCTCCTCGTCACGCAGGGCGAGCTTTTCGAGCAGGCCGGATGCCAGCGTCTCGGGCACCTGGCTGAGTTCGACGGCGAGTCCCTGGCGCACGAACGGGCTCGGGTCGGCGGCGATCTTTTCCAGCAAATCCTGCAACTCCGATCGTCCCGCCACCAGTTCGACTAGCCGCCGCCGCACGAACAGATCGTCTCCACCCGGCGGCTCGTCTCCCAGCCGCAAGCGGGCGACTTTGGCGAAAGACTCGGACGAGGTCGCGTAGAGCAGGGCGACGGCCACACTCTGGATCCACACGTCGCGCTCGCGGTCGAGTGACAGACGGTAGATCGCTTGCACCGTCTTCGCCCCCAGCACCTCCTCGCGGAGCGCCTCGGGCAGGCCGACGATCGACCATGACAGGCAGCGGAACGCCGAAGTCGCGACCCGCGGGTCGCCGTCGAACTCCAATAGCGGAGTCAGCAGCGGTTCGAGATCGAGCTCGCGCCATGCCGCCTCTGGCGACACCGCTGCGGCGAAAGCGCGGCGCGCCACCGTCCCCAAACGTTCTAGCAGAAACGCCAATTCGCGCTGCAGGTCGCCGTGCCGGCAATTGAACCGCGCCACCATCGCGTCGTGCCCGAAGAAACGCCGGAACGCTCGCCGGTCGCCGCGCAGCTGTTTGGAGCCTGCGCCCAGCTCGGCCGCGTAGGCGAGGATGTTATCGCGGATCTCGGCCTCGGTTCTCATCGCCGAGTGTCGTGCGTTGAAGGCCTCGTGGCCGGCGCGCAGCTCCGTGATCGCGTCGCGGGCGCGTTTCACCTCCAAAGTCAACGCGCGCGCCACCGACTCTGGCGCCGCCTGGCCAGCGGCGAGCTGGCGCTTCACGGAAGTCACCAGCGGGTCGATCAGGTCGGCGTCGACCTTGCGCCAGCGCGGGTGCATCCCATCTTCGATGAGCGCCCGCACGCTATTTGGATCCTCGGAATCGTCTGCCATGGATGAAGCGGGTTGAGTTGTTGCGGTCGTGCGGGATGCGCCGCTGCCGCGCGTTGGAAAACGGTCTTTCGCCGGGTCGGAAATCGCGCAACATCCGCCCCTCGCCAAAATGCCAGCGCCCGAAGAGGAAGAACGCGTTCTCGCTCTCCTCGATGAAATGCGTGAAGCTGACGCCGACCTCCAGCCGCTGCTGGTTGCGCAGCCAATGCTCGCCAACAGCCTCCAGCTGCAAGCGGTGGCGCCAGACCGATTCGGAACGGTCGTCGTCGGCAAAGAAGCGGTAACCGCGCAGCGTTGCGCCGAGTCGCACCGAGCCGGCGAGTTGCACAGCCCCGAGCGAATAGTTGACCGAATCCGGTTCGAAGGGGTTGAAATCCTCGTTGGTGCCGAGCCCGACCCCCGCGACGAGGCGCGTGTCGCGCCACGGCGCATAGGCGATCTCTTCGCGCAAGCGCAATCCACGCCGGTGATTTGATTTGAACTCGGTGAAGATGTCCTGATCGATCCGCTCGGGGTGTGCGCCGGCGTCATCGAGGCTGAGCTCGCGGAAGAACGCCGAGATCGACGAGAGGCGCGACCATTTCGGCGCCAGTTCACGGTTCAAGCTGATCGATCCGCGTCCGGAGAGTGCCCATTCGCCGTCCTGCCAGAAAGCGCTGCCGGTCAGTGTGTAGGTCAGCGGGTGGTCGAACGGACGGTGCTGCAAGCTGTGTTCGACCCCGTAGGTCTCGTCTCCGAACTCGCGCTCGCGCCCCAGCAGGGACGTGCGGAAATAGGTGCGCAGGTACTCGTTATAGTAGCGGTGCGTGATGTCCCCCTGCCAGAAGCGTTCCGGGCCTCGACCGCCGAAGCTATCCTCTTCCACCGCGCGGCGGCTGTTGTAACTGAGGCCGAGGGTCCACGTGCCATCCTCCTGCGTGCCGAGATAGAACTCGTCATCGTAAGCGGCCAGGCTCGCCGGTTCGCGCAGGCTTTGCGTTGTTAGCGGTGCCGCGACCGTCTCGACCGATCGCTCAGTGAAAGCTGGCGGGTGGTAGGGTTTGGCCTCGTCGTCTCGCAACACGTGGATGCGGTAGAGCGCTTGCGCTCCGGGCGCAGATGGTGACAACTCCAGCGTTTCGACCGCGTCGCGGACAAGGCGATACTCGGACCGTGTTGTCTCGCCGTCTAGCTGATCGATGCGCACCCATGCCGGGCCGTCGATGCGCACCGCGAGCGGCTCCGCTGCCGTTGCGACGAAATAGTTGCGGCGCGTCTTGCGTTCGTAGAGTTCGCGTTCGTGTTCAGCATCGATGCCGACCTTGAGGAAATGGTTCGGCTCGGACTTGAGGACATCGACGCGCAAACTTGTCTGACCCGGCGGAACTTCGAACTCGAACGACTTCTCGTCGCTGGCGGAAGTGAGCAACACTTCCTGCGACGGCGCGTCGCCGAGGCGCACGCTCGCCCGCAGCGGCTTCGGTACCAGGAACGGCGCGACCTCCATCGCCAGACTCAGGCGGACGGTGTTTTCGGCCTTGTTGGTCAGCATCGCGACCGCGCTGTCGGTGCCGGAGATCAGTTGCTCGTGGGCGCCCAGTTCGGACAGCAGCCGCGTGCGCGTCAGCAGGTCAGGATTCTCCGGACGCCAGCCAGCGGACTCGATCTCGCGCAGCCCGGCGCTCTGATCCGCTGTCAGCAATGGCTCCCAAAACGTCCTGCGCACGATCTTGGCGTGGATGCGTTTCAGCTCGGGGAAACGGTGGTTCGCGTCGAGTTCTGCCGACGCGGCGGCGATTGCCTCGCGCTGTTTTTCCTTCGCATCGTGTTCCCGCGTCCATAGCCAGTCGGTCATGCGCTCGATCGCCTCGCGCTGCGGGCGGCGCGGCAGCGGTTGCGCGACCGGCGGGAATCTGTCCATGTGCTCGCGGACGGACGCGATCTGTCGTGCGGAAGGATCGGCGTAGGGCGCGCCAAGCGTCTGCCAGGTGACGTCGTGCTGCGCATCGACCACCGCCACGGTACCGAATCCGGGCTCTCGCCGCCGCTGGATTTGATCCTCCCCCGCGAACAAAGCCGCAGCTGTCTCCTTGCTGAGCGGCGGCAGATGACCAGTATGCGTCTCCGGCTGCGCGCTCAGCACTCGGACGATCATGCTGCCGTGATCAGGCTGAATCCGCAGCCGCGTGTTCCAACCGCCCATCGCAAACTCGTCCCAGACCAGGGTTCCCGGCTGTTGGTGAGTGCGACCGACGATCTCGAGGCCCGGCGAGCGGTAGTTGGTGATGACCGGGAGCTTGCGGCGTGCGCCAACCCCATCGATGAACACCCAACCTTCGATCGGGTCGGTCGAATCCGAGTCATGCAGCGGCCGGCACTCGACCCGCAGTTGGCGCGGCGAGGCGAAGTCGAGTTCGAGCGGCTGATCCGGCGTGGCGATGAAGGCGTGGAAATACTTTTCGCGCTCCAGCGCTCGCACTGTAACTCCCGCTTGGAACGAGGCCACCCGCTCGTGGCTCACCGTTTGCCAGATCTTCAACGCGGGCTGCGTTGCCTCACATCGCGCCCAATCCACGATGCCGATCGCGTCGCCGCCGACGACTTTGCGCCGTGCGTCCGCGGTCGAATCGATGTGGGCGAGCCACGCGGTGCCCGCGTCACCCGCGGATGCAAGCTCGGCTCGCGCCGCCTCAAATTGCCCGTCGCGCCACAGGTGGTGCGCTTTCCAGATCTGGCAAACGGGATCGCCCGGCTCCTCGTCCAAGATCGCTCCGAAGTGCACCCACCAGCGTTTGTTGAAGGTGCACGCCAGGCGCAGGTCGCGAGTCGCTGCGTCATCTGCCGGAAGCGCCAGTGCCAACATCAGCGCCAGCTCGATTTCGCCCTGCTCCCTCATGAGCTGGCACAAGGTGGCGGCCTTGGGTTCGCTCGGTTGCAGCACCATCGCCACGCAGGCGTTCAATATTTCGCGTTCGGGATCGAGATGGCGCTTGGCGATCTCCGTTAGCCGGGAGAAAGCGCCGTCGCGTGTCGCGGCGCCGCCAGCGTAGAGGTAAAGGTAGCGCGCCAATCGCTCGGCGAGGAAATACTCGCCTTCGCCCAGCAAGCGGTCGGCCTCTTGCAGCTGCTCGGCAGTGGTGGCCATGCTGCCCTCCGCGGCTACCGAATCGACAAACTGTCGATAGCGCGATCGGACGAAGCGATGCAGTGGCTCCCAGTGGTTGTGCAGCTCCCTGCGAGCACGATTTTCACCCGCTGGCGGTGTTTTGTGAACTAACAGAGCCACCAATTCACCAAACACCTCACCGCGATTACCTAACATCGACACCACCGAGGCATACTCATCTTCGGACAGCTCGTACACGTCCGACGCCCGGTACTGGATCGCCACCGGCAAGCCCCCGGCGCCACCACCGTCCCAGATCTCGATCTGGCGCAGGTGCGGCGGGACGAGAAACTCGAAGTAGCCGGCCGGGACGAGGTTGTTGGGCTCGCGCCGCAGCGCTGCAGACAGGTCGAGCGTGTCGCCCTCGATCAGGGTGAGCGCCGCCTCGGCCTGCGGAGGTTTGGTCTCGGTCCACGGCACCTCCGGCTGTGGCAGCAAGCGGAAACGGCGTGCCCGTTCGCCCGGAGACTGCAGCCAGAAATCGGTGGCCTGGGCACGTTCGCGCCCGGCGGTGACGCGGATGATGGAATGCGTCGCACGCTCTGGCAGTCGGTAGATGCTCCGCGATTCACTCTCCTGGATCGGGCTGAAGGTCGCCAGCGGCAGACGGCTGAACCCCGCATCGATGTGTTGTTCGCCGAGCACCAGCCACTCGCGGAATTTTCCGATCGCCTGCAGACGCCGTGCCGGGAAGTAGGCCCGCTCCAGCCCGGAGAGGTAGGCCCCTTCGGGCAGCGCGTCGCGGTAGTAGGTGCGGAAACCGACAAACTCCCGCCAGCGCTCGCGGATAATGGGATAGTCGCGTCGGGGTGCGCCGGCGTTCCACAACAAACCGGATGCCATCATGCCGCCTTCACGTCGCCGGTTGTCGCGTGCCAGCCGCATCGCCGCGCGCTCGACCTCCTCCGCCGTGTGCCCTAACGGATTCGCCAAAACCCCGCGCAGCTGCCCCTCCGACAGTTGCCAAGGCGATTGCTGAAAACGATCGACGAGCAGCGCGTCGGCCACCGCGCGCGGGCGCGGATCTGGGGCGTTGAGCTCCGGCAGGAGATAGTCCTCGTCTTCCATGCGCAGCAGGCGGACGAACACCGGCGCCGAGGTTTCGAGCGTGAGGTGGTAATCACGATCTTCGGCGAGATCGAAGAAGCCCGGCTCCAGGCGACCCACCACCTGCGCCTCACCATCTGCGAACACGAAGTGCGCGGTCTCTTGGCTAGTCGCGAACTCCACGCTCGCGAGCGTCGCGCCGTCCTCATCGCGGACGCGGGTCTGGTAAGTCTGTGGGAACTTCTGCTCGCCGGGCGGATAGCGATAGCGCGTCTGCACCTGCACCCGCGCCGGGCCACGCAGCCGCAGACTCGCGCCGTCCCCACGCTCCCAACGCCAGAACTCCAGCGCCTCCGCCTTCACCGAGGTTGTCAGGCGGACTTTGGCCTCACCGCCGAGGTGGATCAGGTCGCGGTAGCTGGCGATTGCCCGCAGCGGGAGGTGGCGCGAGGTGAATAGGGCAACACGCAATCCTTCCTCGAAATGCGGCGGCCGCATCACATGCGCCAACATCGGGTACGGGCGCCGCGGATCGACCAACAACGATTCGCCGTCTTCGTCGGGCACCGGCTCGGTGAACGCCAACAAGCCAGAGCCAGTCGAAAGCGCGATATCGACTTCGTTCGGGAGCAGCGCGCCGCCATCGCCGACCACCCGCAGCCACTCGTAGGCCGGGATTCGCACGCACACGCTCTCGCCCGGTTCGAGCTCTACCTCGTGGCGCCGCCCCAGTAGATTGCGTTCGGGCTTTTCGCCGGATACCCACTCCGGCGCCCCTTCGATGTTGTCCCAGCGCAGCGGCAGCTCATAAGCCCGACGCAATTCGCCCTCGACGCTGTCCTGCGCCGGCAGCGTCGCCACCAGCGCGGCGGCGAGGCCGAAGACAAGAATGGCGGGGTGGCGAAATCTCCTCATCGGCTCGCCTCCCGGAAAAAGCGCGCGTCGGAATAGTCGCCGCCGGTGATCTTTGACAATGTCAGGTAACTGTCCTCACCCGCCCGCAAGGTGATGGTCAGCGTGTAAGATCCCGCTTTGAGATCGCTCCCCAGCGGGATGAAAAAGCGCCGGCCACCGTCCACTTCGGGGATCGGGCCGCCGAGAACTGGCGTTTTCAACTCGGTTTCCGGGGCGATGAAATACCGCCGTTCGCGCAGCGTAAACGACTCCGCCGCGGGCAGGAACTCGCCGCCCTCGGCCGGGGCGATCGCCACTTGCACCTCCGACTCACCCTCGGATCCGACCGGCGCGAAGAGCATCCCGGTGAGTAGTTCGTCTTCCGCGGTTGCCTTCTCGCACTCGAAGACTAGCGATTGGCCGCGGGAGAACCGCTGCGCGAGGCGTTTCAGTTTAGTGGCTTTGTCAGGCTGGACGTAATTGAGGTAACAGCGCAATCCGGGCGCCCCGCATTCGATTTGGATCGTTCGGCTCCGCGGTGCGATCGGCGGCAGCAAAAACTCGCCGCGCTGCGACACCAGCTGGCGCTCGAAGACGGAAGCGCCATCGACCAAAACGCGGAGGGCCGTCGGCTCACGCCCGTCGCGGACGAAGGCGAGCCGTCGCGACGGCGCGTCGAGACCGGCGGGGCTGGCCAGCGCGAGCGGCTGTTCGGCACCGATTTCCAAAGGCATGAACAGCGAGGGCAGCGCTTCATCGCGGCTCGGCGAATCGGAATCGCGGTCGCTGAGCAGGTATTGGCCGAGCGCGCCTGTGACCGGTTGGAAATCTTCCCACTGGTACTTGCCCGCGAGGATGTCGGCGTCGTCTTCGGGCGGGCGGGTCTGAATGTGGATCAGGAACGAGCGGTGCGATCGCACCAGGTCATCGGCACCTTGCGGCAGCAGCCCGAACCAGACCGGGAGGCGATCGGGATCGGGCAGTGCGCGCTGGTAATCGAGCGGAACACGGGTGCGGTGCGTGAGGTTCTGCGGGCGCGTGTAGCCGTTGATCAGCACCTCCGAATCGGCGCCCAGCCGTAGCGAAGCCACGCCCGCAGGTAACTGCATGATCACCTCGACCGGGTCGTTGACGGGAGCGTCGCCATCCGGCGTGAGCAGCGTGTCGTAGAGCGATGGTTCGGGAACAACCTCGCGTTGCCCGCCGGCGATGGTCGTTCCGTCAGCGTCTAAAAACTCAAAGCTCATCATCGCCGGCACGCTCCCGCTCGGCCTCGCGCTTACCCGGAAGAACCCGCCCTCAACACGATCGCCGCCGAGCACAAACTCGACTTGTCGCTGCGCGCCGATCGCCCACGCGCGCACGATGGTTGGTTCGACTGCGAGCAGCTGTTCGTCCTGCCCGTCGGGCGTCCAGTAGGCGCGGATTGCCACCTCGGCCGGCGATTCCACCTCCAGCATCCCGGCCGCGAACCTGCGTTCGAAGTCGGACACCGCGTCGTCGATACGGTGCTCGTGCGCGGAGCGTTCTTGGATCGTCTCGCCGAAGAAGCGCAGCGTCGCGTTGGTGGGCGTGCCGTCGTCGATGCGGCGGAACTCGAGCCGGACGGCGCCGCCGGGTGCCGGGATACCGACAATCGCACGGCGCTTCTCGCCGCAGCGGATTTCGCCGACCCCTAGCGGGTCCACTAACTGCCGCGCGATCGGCATCAAGTCATCGCGCAGGTAAAGCGTGCGCTCCTGGTAGTCATCGCCTACCACACCCTGCGGCCCGATCGGCGACCAGCGGTTCTGCAAGCTCGCGCGCTGCTCCTCTCGGGTCAGATCGACCAGCGCATGGATCCGCGGCCTGCCGATACGCGCGCGGCTCGAGGGGCTGAGCCGGCTCCACTGGTAGGCCAATCTGCGTTCCGAAATCTGCTGTCTCAGGAAGGCGCGCACCGAGATGTCGGCGACCGGGGCAGACAATTCTGACGCGCGCAGTTTGAGAATCAGAACCTCGTCGGATGCCAATTCGAGGGTCGATGCCTTGCCGGAAGCGGCAGTGAGATCGACGTCGCGCATCAGCGCCGCCGGCTGCGGATTACCGTCGCCATCCTGCATCGGGATCACCCGCGCCTGCAGCGCGAATTCTCCCTCCGCCACCGTCGCCCCAGTGAGTGACTCGAGCCGGTATCCGATCGCGTAGGGGAACTCCTGATCGACGAGGGTCGCGGGGTCTCCTGCGAGGTTCGCCCGGCTGAGCAGCCTGAGACGGGTGGCGGTCGACGGGATACGGAACGCCGTCCAACGCCCGTCCTCGAGGACGATCACCGACCGCGCTCGCGCTGAGTCGGGGACGGTCGCTGCGGCATCGCCGCCGCTGATGTTCGCCATCCACCGGTACGCGAGGGCGGCAACCGTGACGGCGAACACGATCCACAAAAGGGCATGGCGCAAGCGGCGTTTCATCTGGCAGCAGGGGTTCGTCCCTCGAGCCACGCGGCACGGGAATCGCTGAATTCTTCGGGGCTGCGCCTGCCCGCGATGTGTGTGGTATCGAAAGCGTGGCGCGACAGGTTGCCAACCAGCCGCATCTTACCGTCGGGATCGAGGCAGGCGAGGAACAGCTGGCGACTGTGCGCGTCGAGCACTGCTTCGAAGGCGTCGCCTTTAAACTTGGCCGACAAGCCTTGCAGGATGTGGATGTCCCTGCGCTCGCGGAAGGCGCGCAGCTCGCTTTTCAGGGATTCGTGGCTCGCTCCGCGGGGCGCAAACGTCACGCCTTCGAGATAAGCCGTCAGCGGGGTCTCGCGAATTGGGATGCCGACCGCGTTGAGCATCTTGAGCAAGGCGTCGTTCTCGTCCTGCAGCCGGTAGTTCTCGCGAAAGAACGGAGATAACCAGAGAACCGCAAAGCTCCCGCCATCCGAGAAATCCAGATACCTCGCCTGCGGGTTGACGCCGACCACATACGGTGAGGACTCGTCGGCCTCGCCGACCTCGACGATGTCCGCGCCGTCGGTCTCTAGCAGATTGATCACCGGCGCCAGCGCCGCGCGCACCCCAGCCTCGTCGAGGTTCTCGCGGTAAGGGGCGACGATGAGATCACCGTCCGGGTAAGGCTCGCCAAGGGCTGGTAGGAATGCGCGGCATTGGATCACCAACGGCGGTTCCCGTGCCGCGCCGCGCACGGAGGCCTGGTGCGCGAGATTGAAGAAGCTGTCGCGGTTTGGCATCAGTGTTAGCACCGATCCGCCGTCGGTGTTGGTGAGGGAGTTGGTGCCGGCGGCGATCAGCGCCCGTGCGCCGAGACGCTTGAACTGGGTGGCGGCGAACGAGATCAGCGAGCGGTCTTGCACGCGGCTGGGCACCTCGAGACAAATCGGGTTAGTGGTGCTGACCCGCACCAGCACGCTGCCCCAGTGACGCTGCGCTTGCGGCTCTTTCAGTAGCACGATAACCTCGCCATCGCTGCGATAGGCCGTCACCGCGAATCCGAAGAACGCGGCGTGCTGGCGGATCCGAGCCAGCTGCGTTGCGAGTCCGTTCTCCGTCAGGGCGAATAGCGGGCGCAGCAGGTGGCGATCGATGTAGAGCAACTCGGCCGGACTCGGAGCCCGGTAAAGATTCGTTGCCTTGGGCGCGAACTCGTAAAGCTCCCGCCGGACGAGGGCGTCGATCGGTTCATCGAGTTCACCGATCGCGATGGCGGGCGGAGCCGCGACCAGCGCCGCCTCGCTGAGGAACAGGTCACAGAATCGCCCGCGGCTCGCATCTCGCAGCGGATTCTTCTCCTCCGGAGCGCCCCACCGAACATCGAACAGCCCGAAGCGGTCTTCGATCTTCTGCAGGTCCAGCGCTTCTGGCAGGGAACGTTTCACG
>CAJIAN010001103.1_pt1 | contig 13999 bp, 12 predicted proteins | sample 9199061 | NCBI WGS metagenome assembly CAJIAN01 (sample SAMEA7708264, study PRJEB35096) | sediment metagenome | biome: marine neritic benthic zone biome [ENVO:01000025]; feature: sediment [ENVO:00002007]; material: shallow marine sediment [ENVO:03000034] sea grass bed [ENVO_01000059] ...
AGCCGCACGCGACGCTTTGGGGTGAAATCTACCAGCTTCCGCGCGGCCCTTTGAACCCGGCCAAGTGGCTCGGCGACATCGCCTCGATTTTGTTCCTGGCCTTTGTGATCGATGCCTCCGTCCGACTCGGCCGCCGGGGGAACCGGCGCCGCGCCTGGGCGGTCGGCGGCGTGATGGTTTTGTTCATCCTCTTCGCCGGGATCCACACGCCGCTGGTCGATGCCGGTCTCGTCAAAACTCCCTATCTGATCGGTTTCTTTTACCTCTCGATCGTCGTCGCCCTGACTTACGAACTCGTCCGTGACATCGCCAAGGCTTCCCGGACGGCGGACGAACTGCGCCGAGCAAGTAGTGATCTGGAGCATGTTGGCCGTGTCAATCTGCTCGGCGAACTCTCCGCAGGGCTTGCCCACGAGTTGAACCAGCCGCTGTCTGCGATTCTCACCAACGCGCAGGCCGGAACCCGGTTCCTCGATGCCGACGAACCGGACATGGAGGAGATCGACCAGATCTTCCGCGACATCGTTAGAGCGGACAAGCGCGCCCGTGAAACGATCCGAGGGTTGCGCAACTTATTGGAAAAGGGTGAGTCCTTTCGTGAGCCGACCGATCTCAACGATGCCATCGAAGAGTCGGCGGCTCTCATGAATCGCGAACTGGATTCGAACGGCGTCACGTTGGAATTTGACCTCTCCGATGCCCTGCCCGACTTGACGATTGATCGGTGTGGGTTTCAACAGGTCATGATCAATCTTCTCCTGAATGCGGAACGGGCGGCGGTCGCCAATCCGGAACGACCGCCAAACGTATCTGTGACAAGTAGGCTTGAAGCTGGGATGGTCACGGTGGAGGTCGCAGACAGCGGGTGCGGTGTCGCCGAGGAGTCTGTCGCCAAGGTTTTTGATCCGTTTTTCACCACCGAGAGCAGGGGCCTCGGAATGGGTTTGTCCATCTGCCGGACGATCATCGAGAGTCACGGCGGCGGGATCAGCGCTGTCAATCGGACGGATGGCGGAGCGGTGTTTACGATTCGATTGCCAGCCGACGGCGGAGAAAAACCTGCGTCTTTTTAAAAGCCACAAGCGTAAATTTTCGAATTCAGCGTTACTATACCGGTGAGCATGCCCCATCCGTCTTCCACAGTTCACATCGTTGATAATGATGAGTGCGTCCGCTTCAGTTTGGAAAGACTCATGCGGGCCGCCAGGTTGGGGTGCAAATCGTACGCCTCCGCCGAGGAATTTGTCAGGAAGGGAGACAATGGAGCCGGACCCGCCTGCCTCGTTCTCGACGTGCGTATGGACGGAATGAGCGGCTTGGAACTACAAGAGCGACTCGCGAATAGTAGCCTGCGCTACCCGATCATCTTCCTCACCGCACATGGCAACATTCCGATGAGTGTCCAGGCGATGAAGGAGGGAGCCTTTGACTTCTTCACAAAGCCGGTCGATGACGACCAGCTTCTTGCCGCGATTTCCAAGGCACTCGAGACGCATGCCCGCATACTGTCCGAGACCGATGCGCCGTTCCATGAGCGCTTGGAATCGCTCACCCCTCGCGAATTCGAAGTGATGCGCTGTGTGATCAGCGGCGCGCTCAACAAGCAGATCGCTGCCCATCTCGGCGTCGTTGAGAAGACGGTGAAAGCCCACCGCGGGCATGTCATGCATAAGCTGGGAATCGAATCGGTAGCCGAACTCGTCCGGCGCTCGATGGAAGCCGGCGTGGATCCGATCGCGGTGTGAATTCAGGCGCGGTTGTTATTCGGGACTAAGGTCCAATATCCAGGAGCCTCGGGTGGAGGTACTTTAAGGCCAGACGATGAGTATCCCCTCCCCATCGGTGGCGATTGTCGACGACGATTCCGATTTCGTGACCGCGCTTCGGCGCCTTCTGAAATCGGCGGGATTTCTGGTACACGCCTTTGATTCCGGAAAGGAGTTCCTCGATTCGGCAAGCGGAGCGGAACTGGATTGTGTGTTGCTTGACGTTCATATGCCCGAAATCAGCGGATTTGCGGTGGCCCAGCGACTCGCCGCCCGATCGTCGACGGTTCCATTGATCTTCATGACCGCCAACGACAATGAGTCCAATCGGTGTCTGGCCACCGAGCACGGAGCAGCGGGTTATCTGAGAAAACCGGCAGGAGAGAACGAGATTCTCTCGGCGATTCGGAAGGCGATCATCGAGTCGGAGGAGAGTGGTCGGGACCCAGGTTGACGAATCCGTCGCACTGACATTGCGACCATTGCGGTGGAATACTTGGACCTAGGTCTACGAGACCTAGGTCCAATAGACAAACGCATCGGAACCTTCAACGATCTCTGGCATACGAAACACAGAGTATGAAAACGAACCACGCAATTTCATGAAAAACATCGCTGTCACAATCATTTTCGGTGCCGTTGCCTTGGGCGGCAGTGCCCACTGGGTGATCGCCAAGGAGAAGACGCTGAGCCAGGCGGAGATTGCCGCACTTGCGGCAAAGCACCATGCCGCGCTTGAGGCGAACCGGAAGGCAATGCATGAATACAGTTGGCAGTACCGGACCGAAGTCTGGGAAAACGACCAGCTCCAGTGGATCGACCTTGTGAATGTGAATCTGAATGCGCAAGGCTTGCCTGTTTTCACGCAGATCAACCGGGAAACCACCGTTGCCAGGAAACACGGCATCTTCAGCAAGAAAAACCAGCAGAAGGGGTTCGAGAACGTGGACCGCATCGTCAACTACGTTGCGGACTGGGTGACCTGGTACAACAGGATGCCACTCAGTCGGGTCACGGAACTCTTCGACCAAGGAGCCAAGAGCGGCGTCAGCCCCGCTTCGGCGAACGGCAATCTTCTGCGGATCAACGGAATAAATATCCGCGACTCCAACGCCAACGACCGGGTCAGCCTGTGGATGGACAAGGAGAATTGCCATCCCATGCAGTTCTCGTTCACCATTCCCGTGGTCAAGACCCTCGACGGCGCGGCTGGCGAAACGATCAACGCAAAGCTGCACTATCGATACCTCCGCAACGGCGAAGCCTTCTACGCGGATCATATCGTCATCCTTGTTCCGACGCGGAATCTCAAGATCAAGGTCGAGAACCTGAACATGATGAAGAAACTGTAGTCCCGACGCCCCAATCCATTTCCAAAAGTCTCAATTCAAAACACCAATACTATGAAGATCATCCTGCTTCTTGCCGCAACCATCGGATTCATGAGTTCCTGCGCGACGCCGCCTCAATACATCGAGCCGCCACAGCCGACGAGTTCCAACACACCGGATTCGCCTTCGCAGCCCGTGTGATCGTGACCGCTCCATCCATGGGGCCAGTCCGGATGGCGATTGCTTGGACCTCGGTCCATGAGACCTAGGTCCAATAGACATACCCATTCGAATGGTTCATGAATCTCCGGTAGAGGAAGCAAAGTATGAAATCAAACCACACAAATCCGATACGCCTCGGGTTCGTTCACTGCCTTGTTCCAGCCTTCTTCCTGGCGACCGTGTTTCAAGCGTCGCTCTGGGCTCAGGAGGCCGACCTCGCCAAAGCCGTCCAGAATCCGGTCGGAAGCCTGATCAGCGTGCCGATTGAAACGACCTTCGATTTTGGTGCGGCCAACGGCGACGCTACCTTCGTCAACCTCCAGCCGGTCATCCCGATTCGCTGGCACGACATCAATCTGATCAACCGCACGATCATCCCGATGATCGACGCCCCGGGAACGATCATCGGTCACCCGGCATTCCCCAATCCCATCAAGGGACCCGGTGCCACCGGCCTTGGGGACATCAACCACTCGACCTTCTTCTCCCCGGCGAATCCGGGCAAACTGATATGGGGAATCGGTCCGTCGATTTCGTTCCCTACCGCCACCGACTCCATCCTCGGAAGCGAAAAATGGAGCCTCGGCCCGACCGCGGTCTTTCTGACCCAGCCGAAACCGTGGAGCCTGGGGGTCCTGACACGCAACATCTGGTCGGTCGGCGGCGCGTCGGATCGGGGCGAAGTCAACCAATTCCTGCTCCAGCCGTTCATCAACTACAACCTTCCCAACGGCTGGTACCTCACCTCCAGCCCGAACATCATCGCCAACTGGTACGCGGATGAGAAGTGGACCGTCCCCCTCGGCGGCGGCATCGGCAAGCTCCACAAGTTCGGCAACCAGCCCGTCAATCTGCGCCTCGAATCCTACTACAACGTCGAGAGGCCCAAAGGCGCGCCCGACTGGGCCGTGCGCTTCACCGTGCAGTTCCTCTTCCCCAAGTAGCCGCCGAGTTCGATCGGCAGAAGCAAGGGGTCATTCCCAATCAACCTAACATCGCAACCACCGAGACGACTTTCCCAAATCCTGCGTACCGAATCCCTTCGCCACCAACGAGCATCACCACAGGGAGCAACTGCCCGCAACCATGCACACCAAAAACCTGACTGCCACTGCCGTCCTGACTGTGTCCTTCGCCGTCGCCGCTGGCGTCCGTGCTCAGGGGGACGATTTTCCCAACAAGGTGAAGACCCACATCGGGGAGCTGAACTTCGACCACGGCATCCCGACGGAGGAGACCTCGAAGAAGCTCTACCACGAGATGGATTACCACCGGGCGGTGCAGTGCTACCTGTGGTCGCTGCCCATCGTGGGACAGGCGCAGTGGCGGCAGTCCTACCTTGACCAGTACGACTTCAAGCCCAACAAATCGGTCTACGCCACCAAGTTCAACGAGCGCTCCCTGGTGCTGACCGCCAACGAGTCGACGCCGTATATCATCGGCTGGACCAATGTCGCCAAAAAGGCTGCCATCATCGAGATGCCGAAGGGGCCGATCATCGGCCTGTTGATTGACTTCTGGCAGCGCGGCCTGGCGGATCTCGGCCTGTTCGGCGCGAACGCGGGCATGGGAGGCACCTGGGTCATCAGCGGCCCCGATACGCCGAGATCGGAGATCCCCTACATCGAGGGCGCGAGCTACGTCAATTCCAAGACCAACAACCTCTGGTGGCTGATCCGTCTCAATGCCCCGCCGGAGAGCCGGGATGCGCTGGGCAAAGCGATCAAGTTCGGCTACCACGACGAGAAGCTGCGCTCGCAGTTGATCCCCGGTGAGAACAAGCCCGGCCGCAACTACCAGCCGCGCGGCATGAAATACTGGGAAATGCTCCACGAAATTCTCCAGGAAGAGCCCGTCGAGGAACGCGATCGCTTCTTCATGTGGTTCCTCAGGGACCTGGGCATCGAGAAAGGCAAGCCCTTCAAGCCGAGCGAAGAGCAGAAGGAAATCCTGACCGATGCCGCCGTCGTCGGCGAGGCCATGGCCAAGAACATGGTCTTCCGCGAGCGCCTTCCCGGCGTGCTGCGCGACGACGGCTGGCGCCTGATCCTGGGAACGGTGCCCGGAAAAGAACCCGGTGACGCCATGGAGCACACCCAGCGGGCCGAACACTTCGACCGCTTCGATCCGCGGGCCAGGTTCTGCTACGAGGCCTGCACCACTTCGGAAAAAATGAGCTTCCCGAAATCCGGCCGCGGCATGGGATACGCAGGGAAGTTCCTCGACACCAAGGGGCGCTCCCTTGCGGGCCACCGTTCCTACGTGATCAACGTGGCGGCCGACCCGCCGGTGGCCGTGTTCTGGGCGGTCACGACCTACGACGTCGATACTCGCGGTCTGGTGACCTCCGACCAGCAGCGTGCCGAGCGCGGTTCGCGACACGAAGGCATCAAGACGAACCCTGACGGTTCCACCCCGATCTTCGTCGGACCCAAAGCACCGCCGAAGGAATGGGAAAACAACTGGATCAAGTCGGTCCCCGGACGCGCCTGGTTCCCCTACTTCCGCTTCTACGGTCCGACCGGGCCCTTCTTCGACCAGACCTGGAAACTGCCACAAATCGAGGAGGTGGATTTTTCAAAATACGGAAAGTAGCCCGACCCGAACCGCACGATGAACCGCACCATGAAAAACCGACTGCAACCATTCTGGATCTCGGCACCAACAAAGGCGAAGGCTCTACTTCGTCATCATCCGTCTCTACAGCCCTGGGAAAGCCTCCTTCGACAAGACTTGGAAACCCGATGATCTCGTCAAGATCAAGTGAACAACCGAAGGGATACGACCATGAAGAAAACACTACATACAATGTTCGCCATCGTGTGTGCCACGGCCTTCGAGACCGGGGTGCAGGCGCAAGTGGAAGCCATAAAAACAACTGTAACCGCCGAAAACTTTCCACGGGTTGAGTCCGACCTCGCGATCAAGAAGGTCTATGAAAAAGTTGGCCTTAGTAAGTTTGACCATAACCGGCTTCCGACCCCGGTGGACAACCAGCCCATCATTCGGATGAACCGAGATACGCTCTATTCACGCGCTGTCCTGGATCTGAGTAAACCGGCTAAGATCACGATGCCGGATTCAGGTGATCGCTATATGGGTCTGCAAATTATCAGTCAGGACCATTACACAGAGGTGTTCATGGAGCCGGGGACCTATGAACTGACCCAGAAAGATGTCGGCACACGATATGCCTATGCATTCGTTCGCACTTTCATGGATGCATCAAGCGATAAGGACATCAAGCTCGCGAACGCCCTTCAGGACAAGATCGTGATAGAAGGTGGCGGTAAGGGGCCACTGGAAGTGCCAAACTGGGATCTGGAGACAGCAGCCAGGTTCCGCAGTGCCCTTCTCGTCCTGGCAAGCACAACCGCCGACACTTCGCGGTTCTTTGGCACGCCTGACCAGACCACACCGATTCGTCATCTTCTAGGGTCGGCAATGGGCTGGGCAGGTCAGCCGAGGGCGAACGCAGCCTACGACAATGTGACCCCGCCAAACAACGACGGGAAAACACCCTATAAGGTGACCGTCAAAGACGTCCCGGTCGATGCCTTCTGGTCAATCACTGTTTACGGTGGCGATGGGTTCATACCCAAGAATGCTCTTGGCGTCTACGCGTTCAACGACAAAACGGCGAAGCCCAATGCGGACGGCAGTATTACGATTCATTTCGGCGCCTGCGACGACGGCCGCGTCAATTGCATTCCTATCAGCAAGGGCTGGAACTACATAATCCGCATGTACGAACCACGTCAGGAAATTCTCGACGGAAAATGGAAGTTTCCTGCGCCGACTCCGGTGAAATGATGACATCATCAAGAACAGGTACGCGCCCCCTAGAATAGAAGTGAAACGAAAACTAAAAATGAGACGCACCACCACCACCTGTATGGTTGTCGCCGCCCTTCTAGCAGCGATGCCTGTCGGCTTCGCCGAACCGGAAACCATCAAAATACGGGAAATAACACCGCGCTAGGATAGAGATCCTCGACCTCTCAACCACGGACTGAATTCAACACGATGAAATCAATGAAACTGACACACACGATTCTGTTTTCGGCCATCGCCTTGGCCGTCACCCCGGCGGTCGCCACGGCCGAAGAACAGACCGAGAAGGAATTCCAAAAACTGATGCCGGTCACCGGCGAAGTTGAGACCTTCTTCGGCAAGTTCAAACTCGACCACAGTTTCCCGGCCGTGGGTGAGGCCGAGAAGATCTACGATCTGATGGACCGCCAGCGCGCAGCCCAGCTCTACCTCTGGGGCGTCCCGCTGGTCGGCATGACCCGTTGGCATGAGGCCTACGTGGAAGCGTTTGAGGACTATGGTTACAACTCGCTGCTGTCGGTGAAGGAATTCAATGCGCGTCGCGGTGTTCTCACCGCCAACGAGACCACGCATTATTTCTGGGGGTTCGGCAACACGCGCGATGCCGCGCTCATCCTCAAAGTCCCAGAAGGTCTAGCGGTGGGCATGATCGTCGATATGTGGCAGCAAAGCCCCACCGATCTCGGCGTCTTCGGTCCCAATGCCGGGCGCGGCGATAATCTCGTCATCGTCGGCCCCAGCACCCCGGCCGACCAAATTCCGAACCCCGCCGATCGGCAGGATGTCCACAAGATCGGCACGGATCAGGTTTACTACCTGATGCGGATGCTGGGCACACCGGAAGAAGTCGAGACGGCGATCAACAAGGTCAGGATCTACAACCACGGACAGGAGCCGGCGCTCAACATCGTCGACGCCGGCGACAAGTTCGTCGCCCAGTATCAGCCCCGCGGCCTGGCCTACTGGGAGATGCTTCACCGCGGGATCAATGCCGAGGTCGTGGCCGACCGCGACCGCTTCTTCATGGCTTGGTTGAAGGATCTGGGAATCGAAAAGGGCAAGCCGTTCGCGCCCACGGCGCGGCAAAAGCAGATTCTCGAAGACGGTGCCAAGGTCGGTGAACTCATGGCCAAAACCCTGGTATTCGACGAGCGCATGGAAGGCGTCCTGCGCCAGAACAACTGGCGCATGATCCTCGGTGGCGCGTGGGGTGAAGGCATCAAGAACACCCAGCGGATGCAAACCTACGACACCTTCGACCCGCGCGCCCGCTACTGCTATGAGGCGGTCACCACTTCGCCGGCCATGACCATCCCGGTCCCGGGCAAGGCCCAGGCCTACATCGGCAAGTTCGAGGACGAGGACGGCGGTCGCCTGCAGGGCGGGAACAACTACGTGATCCGCATCAACAAGGAGGTTCCGGCCGAACTGTTCTGGTCGATCGTCATCTACGATACCGACACCCGCTGCCTGATCGACAACCGGGCGGGCGCCGCCGGCGGCAAAGCAACGATGGGCAGTACCACGCCCGGCCTGAAAAAGAACGACGACGGCTCCTACTCCATGCTCCTCGGCCCCGACGCCCCGCCGAAAGGTTGGGAGGCCAACCACGTGCAGACCCTTCCCGGCCGCGGCTGGTTCCCCTACATGCGCGCCTACGGCGCCAAGGCGGAATTCTTCAACGACGAATACAAGTTCCCGACCGTGAACAAGGTCGAGAATTTCTCGGAATATGCCAAGTGAGAAGTCGAAGAGAAAGGAACCTAACCTAACCTGACCCCCTAATGGCCACATCCCAAGCTCATGAAAAGTAACACTATGAAAACAAATACACCTCGGCGGCTCCCGGCCGCCCTCACCGTAGTTCTCGCGACGATGACCTTCATCGCCTCGGGATTCGCCCAGGACAAAAAGAAACCCAACATCGTGGTCATCTGGGGTGACGACGTTGGCTACTGGAATGTCAGTGGCTACAATCAGGGGATGATGGGCTACAAGACGCCGAACATCGACTCCATCGCGGAAGGCGGGGCACTTTTCACCGACTGGTATGCGCAGCAGAGCTGCACGGCCGGAAGAGCGGCCTTCATTCTGGGCCAGCACCCGTTCCGCACCGGGTTGCTCACCATCGGGATGCCGGGGTCGCCCCATGGAATCGCCGACACCATGCCCACCCTGGCCACGCTGCTCAAACCGCACGGCTATACCAGCGGGCAGTTCGGCAAGAACCATTTGGGAGACCAGGACAAACACCTGCCCACCAATCATGGATTCGACGAGTTCTTCGGCAACCTCTACCACCTCAACGCGGAGGAGGAACCGGAGACCTATTATTATCCGAAGGACCCCGATTTTAAGAAGGAATTCGGGCCCCGCGGTGTGATTCGCAGCCGGGCGGACGGCAAGATCGAGGATACGGGCCCGATGACCCGCAAGCGCATGGAAACCGCGGACACCGAGTTCCTCGATGCGGCCATCGACTTCATCGATCGCGCCCACAAGGCGGAGAAACCCTTCTTCACTTGGATCACGACGACGCGCATGCACGTCCATACGCGTCTTTCCAAAGAGTGGGAGGGCAAGAGCGGCATCGGTCTCTACCCCGACGGAATGCTGGAGCACGACCATGGCGTCGGCCGCGTCCTCGCCAAGCTCAAGGAACTGGGTGTCGAGGACAACACCATCATCATGTATTCGACCGACAATGGCGCCGAGACGTTCACCTGGCCCGATGGCGGCACCATCCCCTTCCACGGCGAGAAGGGAACCACCTGGGAAGGCGGCTTCCGCGTGCCGTGCTTCATCAAGTGGCCAGGCGTCATCAAGCCGGGCACGAAACTCAACGGCATCGGGTCTCATGAAGACATGATTCCCACCCTGCTGGCGGCCGTCGGGGAGCCGGACATCAAAGAGAAGCTTAAGAAGGGACACACCGTTGCCGGCAAGAAATACAAGGTCCACCTCGATGGCTACAACATGCTGCCATGGCTCAAGGGCGAGGCCGAGAAGTCACCCCGCAAGGAGATCATGTACTTCGACCAGGTCGGGAATCTCAACGCGATCCGCTACAACAACTGGAAGCTCCACTTCGCCGTCCTCCATGGGAATATCGCGACGGCGGTCCGTGAGCAACCCGTCTGGCCGATCGTCATCAACCTGCGCGCCGACCCCTTCGAGCGCGCTTGGCACGAGGGAGAACTCTACCGTCGCTGGATGGTGGATAACATGTGGCTCTTCGTGCCAGCGCAGGTTGTCGCGAGGGAGTGGTTGTCGACATTCAATGAGTTCCCGCCACGCGGCGGCACCACGCTCGGCCTCGACGGCGTCATCAAGCAACTCCAGAGGCCGGGACCGCGGCAGTAGGGTCCGGGCGAGATCTTGCTGCCGAAGCGGCGGAGATTGGCCTTGCATCACGAATCAACGAATTCGAGGCCGCGCCCCTCCGTGGGGTGCGGCCTTTCACTTTCAATCCTCAAACGCCACACCTACTTTGATTCCATGTCTACGCGCGAATCCGTCTGCAAAATCGCCGAGACGATGAACCGCTCGGTCCTCGGCCAGGAGACCGTGGTCGAGCGCCTGATCATCGCCCTGCTCGTCAACGGCAACGTCCTCCTCGAAGGGCTTCCCGGCACTGCAAAGACGCGATCGATCAAGACCTTGGCCAAAGTGCTCGAGGCGGATCTGAGCCGGATCCAGTTCACGCCCGACCTGCTACCGTCCGATGTCACCGGAACGGAGATCCTGCACACCGGTGAAGACGGCCGGCAGATCCTCAGCTTCCAGCAGGGCCCGATCTTCGCCAACCTCGTCCTCGCCGACGAGATCAACCGCTCGCCTGCCAAGGTGCAGGCGGCGTTGCTGGAGGCGATGGAGGAACGCCAGGTGACGGTTGCCGGCAAGACCCACCAGATGCCGGACTTGTTCATGGTGCTGGCGACCCAGAACCCAATCGAACAGGAGGGCACCTATCCTCTTCCGGAAGCCCAGATGGACCGCTTCATCATGAAGGTGTTCATCCACTACCCGAACGAGGAAACCGAAGCCAAAGTGATGCGGCTGGTGCGTGGCGAAGACAAGGGAACCGGAGGCGGCGACGCGGTCAAGGTGGAGCAGCAGGTGGTGTTCGATGCTCGCAAGGAAGTGTTGGAGACACACATCGCCGACAGCGTCGAAAGCTATCTCGTCTCCCTCACTGGCGCGACCCGCGACCCGGGTCGCTACAGCGAGGAACTGAAGAAATGGATCGATGTCGGATCCAGTCCCCGCGCCACCATCGGACTCGACCGCGCCTCGCGGGCGCATGCATGGCTGAAAGGACGGGACCATGTCACGCCAGAGGACGTGCAGGCCATCGCTCCGGATGTGTTAAGACACCGACTCATCCTGTCCTACGAGGCGAATGCGGAGGGGGTTTCGACGGATGATGTCATTGGGGAGATACTGAAGTTGGTGGCGGTGGTTTGAAGAGTGAAAGAGTTGAAGAGTTGAAGAGTGAAAGGGTTGAACAGTGAAAGAGTTGGAGAGTTGAAGCGGGGAGGACGTGTGTGAGAAACTGGAGCCATGGCAGACAAAGCAGAACAGTTTGAAGATTTGTGGATCTGGCAGCAGGCCAGAGAACTCGTCACGGATATCTACCGCGATCTAAGAGAGGGGCCGGGATCGAAGGATTTCGGATTCAGGGATCAGATTCAGAAGGCTGGAATCTCGATCATGAACAACATCGCGGAAGGATTCGAGCGAACCACCAACGCGGATTTCGCCAGATTCCTCGACATTGCGAAGGGCTCCAGCGGCGAAGTGCGCAGCATGTACTATGCAGCACAGGATCTGAAGTATGTCGATTCGGAGAATGCCGAAAACCGGCGCGTCCGCGCGCGAAAAATCTCTGCCGGCATCGCATCCCTCGCAAACCACCTCCGAACCTCAAAACACTAACTACTCTTTGACGCTTAAACTCTTCCACTGTTCAACCTCTTGAACCCTTGAACTCTTCTCCCCCAGCCGAAGGCGTGTATTCCACCCTCCCCGAGCTCGCGAAACTCGAGCATCTCGTCCGCGGCTTTTCCCTCCTCCCCCGTCAGCCCATTCACAGTCTTCTGTCCGGGCGGCACGCGTCGCGCCTGCGGGGGCGAGGCTTGAATTTCGAGGAACTGCGCCACTACCGCAGCGGCGACGACATCCGGACGATCGATTGGAAAGCCACGAACCGGACGCGAAAGCCCCAGGTGCGTGTCTACACGGAGGAAAGGGACCGTCCTGCCTTGATCGTGGTCGATCAGCGTCTGTCGATGTTCTTCGGCAGCCGCCGCAGTCTGAAATCCGTGGCTGCGGCCGAGGTGGCCGCCCTCGGCGCGTGGCGGGTGTTGAGTCAGGGCGACCGCGTGGGAGCGGTTGTGTTCGATGACAAGGATACCGTGGAAGTTCGACCACATCGCAGCCGCCGCCGGGTGCTGCAGATCCTGAAGGCGATCCTTGAGAAGAACCACGCACTCAGCGCGGAGTCCGAGGTGACACCGAATCCGGAGATGCTGAATCGGGCGCTGCGGGAAGTGTGCCGGATCGCGAAACACGATTTTCTGATCTTCCTCGTGACCGACTTCGACGGTGCCAACGACGAAACCCGCGAGTTGATGACCCGGCTCGCATGGCACAACGACGTGATCGCCGCCTTTGTCCACGATAGATTCGAGATTCGATTGCCCGAGGCCGGGCGTTTGGTGTTCGCGGAACAGGCGGCGCAGCTTGAAGTCGATACCTTGGATGCGAAGTTGCGCGAGGGTTACCAGGCTTCCTTCGAGAAACGCCTTGCCGCGATTCGAGAGGAGTTGTTGAAACGGGCAGTTCCCGTCATCCCGATCGACGCCGGAGAAGAGGTGCCCGGACAGGTCCAGCGTCACCTTGGACAAACGATCAGCGCGAGGAGGGCGCAGAATCGGTAATGGCTGCCGAAGAGATCAAGACACCCGATCCCGGGAGTCTTCGGAATCTCGAGGATATCGTGATGCCCGATCCGGTTTCATGGTGGCCCCTCGCACCGGGCTGGTATTGGGTGCTCGCGATCCTGCTGCTGTTCGCTGCCGTGTCGGGCTACTGCGCCTTGCGCCGCTGGCGAGCGAACGCCTACCGCCGAAGCGCGCTCCGGGAAATCGATCAACTGCCAGCGACGGCTGCGGAGGATCCCATCGCGCTCGCGACCGGAATCACAACATTGCTCAAACGCGTTGCCGTCACCGCGTACCCCCGGTCGGAGGTGGCGTCGCTCAGTGGCAAAGCATGGCTGGCCTTTCTCGATCGCACCGGGAATACCGGGGCATTCACCAAAGGGGCGGGCGCCGTTCTGGCCTCGATCCCCTACCGCTCATCGGCGGCCCCAGCTTCGGTGGATCAGGCGCGTGCGGTGATCGGTATCGCCCGCGACTGGATCATTCAACACACGGTTCACCCTGAGTCCTCGTGATCGACCTTGCCTATCCCCTGCTTCTCCTGCTCATCCCGATCCAGATCGTCCTAGGTTGGGTTCTGCCGGCGTATCGGGAATCACGGCAGTCGCTACGCGTGCCGTTCCTGCAGCGTCTCAGTAACCTGACCGGTCGCAAAGCCGCCCCCGGAGCCGTGATTCCGAAGACACCGGGTATTCAGAGGATACAAATTGTTCTCTGCTCCGCGCTCTTCGCCCTCGCGCTGGCCCGGCCGCAGTGGATCGGCGAACCGATCGTCAAGCAGGTGCCGACGCGCGACCTGCTGCTGAGTGTCGATCTCTCCGGTTCGATGGAGACGAAGGACTTCACCTCGGCGTCCGGCGATACGGTTGATCGGCTGACGGCGGTCAAGGAAGTGCTCGAC
>CAJIAN010000347.1_pt1 | contig 13992 bp, 7 predicted proteins | sample 9199061 | NCBI WGS metagenome assembly CAJIAN01 (sample SAMEA7708264, study PRJEB35096) | sediment metagenome | biome: marine neritic benthic zone biome [ENVO:01000025]; feature: sediment [ENVO:00002007]; material: shallow marine sediment [ENVO:03000034] sea grass bed [ENVO_01000059] ...
CCTCTGCCCAGAGCTAACTCATCATCCAGCACGCCACCTTCCACAACAACCAGGGGGCGGTGCGCAGCGAGGACAGTCTCCCGCAACGCGTCATCCTCGATTCCTGCATCCTCTGGGGGCCGCAGGACACCGCCGTCATTCCCGATCCCGCCAACGACTTCAGGGACAGTCTCGTCCAGGGACGGCCGGGAGCCCTGGATCCCAGGTTCGTCGATCCCGCGAACGGCAACCTGCGCCTCCGCGCCGACTCGCCGGCCATCAATCGCGGCTCGGCCCGTGAGTTCTTCCATACCGATCTCGATGGGAATCCCGGCGCCGTCGATGAAGACCGCCCCGACCTGGGCGCCTACGAATCCCAGCAGCTTCTCACTTACGATCTCCTCTACGGCGCTCTCTACCTACCGGGTGACGACGAAAACGGCGATGGCTTGACCAACTTCGAGAACTACGCCTTTGGCATGGACCCGGCAGCTCCCTTCAACGCGCTTCTCAGTCCCGGTCTGTCCGACCCGAATTCCTTCAGCGTCTTCTCCCACGGCACCAGTCAAGGCGGCTCGGATGTCGAGTACAGCTACTGGACGTCCAGCGACCTGGAGAACTGGTCTCGGGAAGTCGACGTGCTGTTCGCCGGCGAGTTCTTCACAACCGGGTTCCCCACCAGGAGACGCTACTTCTACGGAATCGGCGACAGCTCCGAAGCCCGCAAGTTCCACCAGATCCGCGTGCGGAAGCTGGAGTGAGCAAGGCGAGAGTTCCCTCCAACTGGTGCAGGCTGGCGCAATCCCGTGCTCCCGTTCTGGTTGCAGTCTCGTCGGCTTGCCATTTAATGGAGAGGTGGGGTTTTCATCACGACGCTTCCCGTAAGGTCACAAAACTCGAACGACGCATGAGTTGCAGGCCTCATGCAGCTCCACGGCAGTAGTAGCGCAGGATCCCGCCGAGACGCTCCCGACACGTGACGTCCCCGGTCGTCCGCTCCAGCTCTTCGTCGGGTTCGATGATCCGGTTGCCCAGACCCTGATGGTTGCGCTCTCGGGGATTATAGGGAATAAGCGCGTATTACTCGGTGAATCAACGAGTTATGAGAGCGATCAGAAAACATCCCGAAATGTGGTGAAAACCGCCCGAAACCCCCGATTACTGCCGAGTTGTCGTGAACTCCGAGACGCGACACGTGTGTCGATTCGGAGGCGCGAAGGGACACCCCGTAAGGTCAAAAAACTCGAACGACGCAAAAAAACCTTAAAAACAGGCACTATTCGGGTTTTCGGACACTACGGGATCGTCGCGTCGAGAGGCCATCCGAAGCGCATCCTGACAGACAATCGTCGAGCCTAGAGAGCATTCGGCCGCCGACTCAAGGCAGAATAATGTTCCGTTCGTTTGGCGAAGCCATTCGTGGGTGGCAGCAAATCGGTGGAGCACTTTCAATTCTCGAACTCTTGCGCTCTGCGCTACTACTACCGTGAAGCTGCATGAGACATGCATCGTTCGAGTTTTTTGACCTTACGCGTGAATGAAATGCGTGGCGTCGCGCAGGAATCCATCGAATGCGTCCGTCAGGTTGCGCGCTGCGCTACTACTACCGTGAAGATGCATGAGGCCGGCAACTCATGCATCGTTCGAGTTTTTTGACCTTACGGGTTTTCACCACATTTCGGGTTGTCTCAAAATCGCCCGCTCCACGGGCTGCCCACGGACAGTGCCTTGAGCTACTTTATGCTGCCTCGCGAAGTTTGCGGTGCGCGCCAACTAGAGCGATGAGAGACATCCCCAGCATGGCGAGCGTCATGCCTGATTCCGGTACGGGGTGCATGCCCTCGCCGCTCGCGGCGTCATGGGAAAACGGAGCCTTCTGGTCAAGTTTGTTACCGGTATAGGTGTAAAGGTCGAAATGGAGTTCGTAGTTCGGATCCAATAGGGTCGTATCGATGTCGAAATCGACGCCTCTGAGCGTGCCGGCTGCGTCTTGAACTGGGTCGCCGCCTGGGCCGCTGGCAGGCTCAACGTCGTAGGCTTGCACGCCGTACGACGAGGTGAGATCGAAGCTAAACTCAAGGAAATAGGTATCGAAGATACCGTGAGATCCCAAATCGGCAGCTGTGATCGGGGGTGTTCCGTAGAGCATGTCCCCTGTCACGTTGTATGAGGTACCATTGAGTGAGAATGAGCCGAGATCCGGGGGCAACGCTGGCTCCGGGGAAATACCCGGAATGACGGCGACGGAGAGGTAGTACGTTCCGGCAGCGCTGTACTTATTGCTAGTTGAATCGATCAGGGCAACGACGGTGAACGGGTCGCTGTTGGCGATCGTCGACTCCTCCATCCCAGCGACGTAACTCCCCCCGATGATATCGAGTTGAAGAAACGGGATCGCGGCGGCTATCTGAGAAGTGGCGATCGTAGTTGTGAACGCAATCGTGATCTCTTTCAAATTCATCATGGTCTTCTTCTTACTGTCGTTAGTCCCTTCACCTTCTTTCACAGCAACTGCCGTGCCAGCTGTGGGAGATCGAGGCCGCGATTTGTTCGTAACCACTTTGAATTAAGCGATTTATGCCAAATGAAAAAAGTGAATTTCTCAGACGGAGTCGTGCGATTCCGCCTAAACTCCATGCGAGTTGTAAGGAATTCCGACGCCCTTCCATCGCCCGATCGCTCGACTCTGCCAGATCCGAAAGTAAACCGTTGGGAATTAGGGCGTTATGGGCAGCGATGGAAGCCTCTGAAAATTGTAAATAAAACCGACAGGTTACCGGTCGACTTTTCCTAGTCACCACAACCACGATAAAAACCGTGATTGAAAACGGGAACAGGCAGAAACATCGTGATTTGCCGTAGGGTGCAAAAAGTCGGTCGAGCTCTCATGCCGCCTCCCTGTGGTAGTCGTTTAGCAGCCCGCCGAGGCGCTTGACCCGCAGAACGGGGACATCCCCGTTCCTCGGCGGATCTCCTACCAGCAGCCGGTTGCCGAGTCCCTGATGGTTGCGCTCACGATGGTAGTGCGCCATGAACTCGTTCACCAGCAGACGCAGATGTCCTTCGCCGAGGATGACCACTCGCTCGAGGCACTCGTCCTTGATCGTACGCACGAACCGTTCGGCGTACGCGTTGAGGTTCGGACTTCTCGGCGGCAGCTTCACAGGCGTGACCCCGGCACTCTCGTTTTCGTTTTCAGCCAAATATCGGTTCCTTTTGCACCCATAACCATCGGGCTAGTCGGCTTTCTGCCTCTCAACCCGCTCACTCCCCGATCAGGCCAGTCATCCCGTAGGGTGCAAAAAGTCGGTCGAGTTCTCATGCCGCCTCCCTGTGGTAGTAGTTGAGCAGTCCGCCCAGACGCTCTCGCCGCAGAACGGGGACATCCGGGCTCCTCGGCGGATCTCCTTCCAGCAGCCGGTTGCCGACTCCCTGATGGTTGCGCTCACGATGGTAGCGCGCCACGAACTCGTTATAGCCAGATAGCCCGCATTCTCTCGGGCATTGTTGCTGCAGGCATCTGGCTATTACCCTCTTGCTTTCGTTGTTTGCGGGGGGAGCGCGTTTAGGATTGAATACTGGATGTAATGACCGAGGAAACACGACGGGAAAACGGGCACATTGAGGAAGTCCCCCATGCAGCGGCGAAGGGAGAGAGAGGGAGAAGGGGGCGGTTCTTGCTTGTGTCGCTGCTGGCGATCCTGCTGAGCGTCCCGGGGCAGGCTGCCGACTGGCCGATGCTGGGGCGGGATCCATCGCGAAACGCGGTGGTTCCGCACGCCAAAGCTCCCCTGCGCTGGCAGGTCAAGGACGCCACCGATGCGGCGGGAAAGGAGATCGGCGAGGATCGCAACATCCAGTGGGTTGCTCCTCTTGGTGGCGCCGCTGTCACGCAACCGGTGATTTCGGGAAACCTGGTTTGGGTCGGCACCAACAATGAGTCGCTGAATGGGCAGAAGCGACCGGACGCCTCGGTGCTGGCCTGTTTCGACGTGCGGACCGGGAACGAACTCTTCCGCTACATTTCACCAAGACGGGCGAAGCGCATCGTGGATTACGAGTACGCCGCACTGGGTTCGGCTCCCTTGATCGAGAGCGACCTAATGTGGTTTACCACCAACCGGACGGAGACCGTCTGTCTCGACATCGGGCCCCTGCGGCGTGGCCAAGGGGAGCCGGAGGTCAAGTGGAAGGTCGACATGCACGAAGAAATGGGAGTGTTCCCCCATGCGATGACGATGTTTCTGAACCGCACTTGCTCGCCCGCCAGCCACAAGGATTGGCTGTACGTGGTCACCACCAATGGTCTGGACTGGTCTCATACGAAAGTTCCCGCCCCCGAGGCGCCGAGCCTCGTGTGCTTCAACAAGCACAGCGGGAAAGTAGTATGGACCGACCGGACGCCGGGAGACCGCATCCTGCACACGCAGACCTCCAGTCCCCTCGTGATCGAAGTAGGGGGCGAGGTGCAGGTGGTCGTAGGCCAGGGAGACGGATGGTTGCGCGCCTTCGCCCCGGAGGGCGATGGCGAGGGCGGATCGAAAATGTTGTGGGAGTTCGACATGAATCCGAAGCACACGCCCGGGGCGCGATTCGGCGAGTTCAAGAGCCCCAATAGCATCCTCGCGACGCCCGTTTTTCATCAAGGCCTGATCTATCTCGCGAGCGGGCAGGAGCCCGAGCACGGGATTGGCCTGGGGCGGCTGTGTTGTATCGATCCTTCCAAGCGCGGTGATATCAGCAGCGAATTGGCCGTCGATGCCGAAGGCAAGATGCTTTCCCGACGGCGTGCTCCGGTGGTGTTGCCGGCGAACGGCGAACGAGCGGTTCCCAATCCGAACAGTGGCTTGGTCTGGGAACGCAGCGGTTATCTCGACCACGCCAAAGGTCCCTCGTTTTACCGCAGTTCCTCTGATGTGGTGATCGCCTCAGGTCTGCTCATCGCGGCGGACCAACACGGCAAGGTCTACTGTCTCGATTCCAAAACCGGAGAGCAATACTGGATTTGTGATACCAAATCACAAATAGTGGGCAGCCCCCTCGTGGTGGGAGACCGGATCTATCTGAGCAACGAAGACGGCGAGGTAGTGGTGTTTGGCCTTTCGGCCGACCCGGAGAAGGCGATGGCGCGTCCCGATGGCAGATGGAAACCCCTGGCGACCAACTTCCATCGGGCTCCCATCGACGCCTCTCCGAGCTTCGCGAACGGGACGCTCTACGTGGCCACCCGCGATCGTCTCTATGCGCTGAGAGATGGCGCCAACGGAGAGCAGGCAGAGGGCGAAGCACGCACCAGGGCAGGGGACGATCTCGCCCACTGGCCGCAGTGGCGAGGGCCGCGGCGGGACAACCTCTCAGATGAATCCGGACTGCTGGCAAAGTGGCCAGAAGGTGGTCCGCCATTGCGTTGGCGCGTCGATGGGTTCGGGGATGGCATCGCCTCGGTGGCCATTCGAGACGGGCGGGTCATCACGCTGGGCTATCGGGAAGAGCGGGAATATGTGAGTGCGGTATCGACGGAGACCGGCGAGCAACTCTGGATGGCCGAGATCGGGCCTGCCGTGCCGGAGAGCAAACTGATGCGCTGGCTGGGACAGCGCACTCCGACGATCGATAAGGAACGCGTTTACGCAGTGCGCTCGGACGGAGACGTGGTTTGCCTCGCGGTCGGAGACGGGCGTGAGCTGTGGAGGAAGAAATGCACGGAATCTTTCGGCACCAAACCCGGCGTCTGGGGGTTCTGTGACTATCCCCTGGTGGACGGAGAAAACCTGATCTGCAGACCGGGTGGGAGCATGGCGACCGTAGTGGCACTCGACCGGAAGTCCGGGGAGGTGGTTTGGGGTATGGTCGTGCCTGAGCGTTCGCACGCGCACGCCGCCACCATGGTGAGCGAGGGAGGAGGGATCCGGCAGTATGTCACCTTCCTGCATCCCAAAGGCCTGCTCAGCGTAGCGGCGCGGGATGGGCGGAGGCTCTGGCTGTACGACGGGCTCAGTACAAGGATCGCAAGTTCGGTCACTCCGCTGGTTCGGGGTGACGCGATCCTCGCCTTCAACGGCTACGGGGCAAAGAGGGGGCGTCTGACGCTGGAGCAGGACCGCGAGAATAGTGTCAAGGTTCGGGAAGAGTATGCGCACGCGAAGGGATTCATCGATCCGTTCCAGGACAGCACGATGTGGATCGGTGACCGCGCCTACGCATTGCGCACCACGAACCGGGTAGACTGCTACGAGGCGGCCAGTGGAGAGCGCTTGTACGAACACTTGCTTCCGAAAGGCCGCTGCTCGATGACCTACGCGGACGGTCACCTGTATGTGCGCTCCTCGGAGGGATTCGTCTCCCTGATCAATCTCGCGGCGGACGAGCTACTCGATCGAGCTCAGTTTCGACTTCCCGATCACCAGCCGGCGAGGGGCGCCAGCAACCCGGTGATCGCAGGTGGGAGGCTGTGGCTCCGGGATGACGACCGCCTCTTTTGCTACGATCTGCGAAAGAACGCACCGCCGGTTCCGATTCCGCCAAAGCGGATCGCCCTGCTTCCGGGAGCGAGGCCGGCTGCAGATGGGCATCGGGAAGCCCGCGGCCCTCTTCGCTCCGTCTTTGTGCCGACTCCCCATGAGGTGGTGCAGCGCATGTTGGAAGCTGCGGGGGTAAAGGCGGGAGATGTGGTTTGCGACCTGGGAAGCGGCGATGGGCGAATCGTGATCGCGGCTGCCCGGGACTATGGCGCCAAGGCGGTGGGCTACGAGATCGATCGCGAACTGGTGGACCTCTCCCGAAAAGCGGCGGACGAGGCCGGGGTGGCGGAGCGCGTGAAGATCGTGAAACAAGATCTCTTCAAGGCCGACCTCAAGGAGTTCGATGTCATCACTGTGTTCCTGCTTCCCAAGCAGCTTAAAGCTTTGAGGCCGAAGTTCGACGACCTGAAACCGGGAACGCGAATTGTCTCGCACCAGTTCGAGCTCCCGGAAGTTAAAGCCAGCCGGATCCTGCAAGTCGAAGCCAAGGAGGGCGGAGGCAAACACCCGGTCTTTCTCTACACCACGCCGCTTGAAGGCTCTGGAAACGTTGAGTAGCGGTGTTGGAGACGCGACACGCGTGACGCATCGGAGCCGCAAAGCGACACCTCCAGCCGTGTCGCATGGACGCCGGACCGGGCCGTCATCCTGACATTTCTCCCACTAGGGAAGGACCTCAGTCCTTCTCCTTCTCGAGGGTGGCCACCGCGATGCAGGCACGCTCGAAGTGCCCCCAGTCCAGCGGCTCCCCGAGCCGCTCCGCGATCCGTGCCGCGGCGGCAAGGTAGCGCAGGTACTTGCCGAGTCCCGACTCGCGCACGATGTCGGCTTGGAACTCCGCGGCCTCGCCGGTGGGAGCGGGCAGCCCGTGGAACTCGTGGAACTTCTCCAGGTCCTCGAGCTTCGGACGCGGTTCGAGCTGGAGTTCGACCAGTCCGCGGTTGAGAAGCTGGCGGAGCATCTTCCGGTGCTCGCCGTGCTTGAGTTCGCTGCGCCACACATCGGTGCCGCACAGCACGCACCCGCAGCCGGTGCGGTCGTGGATCTCGCGCACGAACTCGAGGATCTTGATCGCGCTTCCCTTCTGGTAGGTGGTGAACACAAGGTGCATCTCGTCGATCACCACCAGCTGCTCCGGGCCGAGCGCGTTGAGGATGCGGTGCCGCAGGTTCTCGAAGCTCGAGCGCGGCGAGAGGTTGCAGGCCACCGCGATCTCGCGCGCCACCAGCTGCACCCCCGCCGCCGCCGGCATGCGCACGTACCGCGTCACCCCCGCCGGACTGCGAGCCTGGTACTCGAGCAGCGAGGCCGACTTGCCGATCTGGTTCTCCCCGTAGACGAAGGCCACCGAGTTGAAGAGCAGCGCCTGCTCGCACACCCCGAAGATCCGCCGCGAGAGCGAGGTCTCCACGAAGTCGGCGCGCCGGATCTCCGCGCGCCTCTCCTCGCCTTCCCTGAAGCGCCCGATCGCCGCGCACACTCCGTCGAGACTCCCCTTGTAGGTGCCCTTGAAGATCTGGTGCACCGTACTCGAATCGATGGTTCCGTTTTCGGCGAAGGGCGCCATCGGTGAGAATCCGCTTCACGGTGTTGCGTGCCACCTCGTGTCCGAGATTCGCCAGCGCACCTCTTATCCTCGTGTAGCCCCATCCCGGATTCTCCTTCGCCATCCTGAGAACGAGGTCGGCAATTTTGTCCGGCGTCGTCGGTCGCCCGCTTCGTCTTCGGTCGCTCCCGTCGTACTTCCTTGCGATCAACATGCGATACCAGCGCAGGATAGTGTCGGGAGCGGCGATACAAGCGGCCTTCGACAGAAGCCGGCGTCCCAGCTTCCTGCCCCGGAGGGCGAGGCGGCGGCGCTGCGCATCCGTAAACCGGACCCGCCTGCCGCCGATCTTTTCGCGGAGGATGCGGTTCTCCTCCCTTAGATAGTCGATGACGTCCTCCTGATGTCGGTTCAGCCATGCGGCCGTCATCAGGACCAGGAACTGAAGATCGTTGGACATCCGGAAACTCTACCGAAGTACGCCAACCGCAGGAATCCCTGTTTCAAAGCGTCTCGAGACGTCGGCTGACTTTCTGCACCCTACGCCGACCGCAGGAACTCCTGTTTCAAAGCCTCTCTAGACTTCGGCTGATTTTTTGCACCCTACGCCACCAACTCAGGGCGCCAATCCGACGCTTGCGCGGAGGAAAGCTCTCTTACCGTCCCCGATGGGATCGGGAAATCGAAAAGTCCGGTAACTCCAGCCGTTCGCAAGCGCGGGTAATCCGGTTTGCTGCGCAGGCTGCACTTCGGAGATGACAGCATCGAAGGTCACCAGATTCGAACCGCCCTCGATTCGACAGACGATCCCATCGATGGAAGCCGTCTGGTGCGTAGCGCCTTCGAATACAGCGCCGTCGCGAATCGGGAGAGTGATCGCGAACAGTTTGTCACCTTCAATCTCCACAGGAGCGACGCGAATCTTTCCTGTTTCCGTTCCCGAGAGCGGATCGCCGTCAAAAGCGAATTCCTTGAGATTCGCACAGCCGTCGCTGTCGGGATCGTCGAATGGACCGTCGGGAATTCCCGAACCGAGGCCGTGCGTGGACGCCCATGAAGAATAGACAGTCTGACCGCTCACCAGAACGTCGTCGAAATAAAGGTGTTCCCGATCGACTTGGGCGATCGAGGCTTCGATGACGATCGAGGCCTCTTCAACATCGGCCGGAAGGAAGGACGAAAGCATGGCCCAGTCATCATTGGCTTCGAGACGGCTCACGCTGGCGTTGAGCAGCGTGCGGGAAAATGCGCCTCCAGCCGTCCGGTAGTCCAATCGGATCTTCAGATAGTCAGACGACTCGAAAGCGGTGAGGTCGGGAGCATGCCACCAGAGCGAGAATTCCGCAAAGGCGTAGCTTCTAAGATCAATCGTCTCGAATTCGGCGACGAACGTCTTGGATCCCCCCAAGGTCTGGGTGAATCCCAAGGCATAGGTGCCCGAATGCACCGGTGCGAGGACGGTCCCGATCATTCCGTCTGGAGAACTGACGCCGGCATCGTAGCTCATGTCTCCCGGTGCTCCTTCGAATCCTGTGCTGGCGATAGTGCTCAACTGCGTGCCGTGGGAAGGCACAGCTGGAAGGGAGAGCAAGTTGAATGTGGCCGTTACGGGATAGTGGTCCGAAGGATACGAGCCTCCGTCGTAGGTCGTGTGCACGATGGCGGCTGTCGCGGCTTGAAACGAGGAATCGTGCAGAATGTAATCGACACGGTCTCCGGAGGTATTGCCCGAGAAACCGTGTCGCGTGAGTTCATTCGATGTCTCCGCGGGAAGAATTTCACGTAGGCTGTCGAGCAACTGCAATCCCGACAGGTCTTCCTCGCCAACGAGGATGCGGTAGGAACGTTCATCGGGCTCCAGATTGAGATCACCCATGACGATAACGGGCAGGTTTCCCGAAAGCTGATCGATCCGTTCTCGCACCAGCTGTGCCGAAAACTCGCGTGCCGTGCTGCTTGCGTGATCGAAATGCGTGCTGATCACGAACAAGGTCTGCCCCGATTCCAACTCAAGAAGCTTCATCCACGTTGCGATGCGGATGCGCGCCGCGCTGGGATGCTTGCTCCCCGGCACGTCTGGGGTCGGACTGAGCCAGAAAACCCCACTGTCTGTTGGTTGGAAACGTGCAGTGCGGTAGAAGATCCCATCGTTGGCGCCGGCTTGGACGCCATCGCCCACACCGACCATGTAGTGTCCATAGTCCGAAAGCGCCATCGATCCGGTCAGATCGCTCACCTGGTTGGACAACGCTTCCTGAACACCCAGCAGATCCGGATCAAAGTCGGCGACCACCTGAAGAAGCCTATCACGCCGGTCCGGACCAGCGTTGTATACCCATCGATTGGGGTTTGTGCTAGGGGTGCCGTTGTCCTCGAGGATGTTGACCGACATCACATTCAGTGGACTCGGGGCCGAAGTCACATTCGTGGTGGACACGACGAGCGACGCGACGAGTGCAGTTGGCAGAGAGCGACGAATGACTTTCATCCTCGAGTTGGGATGAGGAAATTGAGGGATAGCTGAAGAGATTACAGAGCCCTTTCAGGGGCCAGTCAATCCGGCAGGGGAGCAGATGGTACCATCTTTCGTTGCGATGTGAATTGACGCGATTACCGGATCTCTACATCTAGTTGTTGTCGCAGCTCTCGACGTTCTCGGAATCGGCGTAGGCCAATCCGGAATGGGTCACGTCGTCCACGCAGAAGGTCAGGCTGATACTGCCTTTCACGGTGTTGCTAGTATCGAAAACGGCGAGGCCAGTCACGTCTGTGGTGACGGTCAAAGTCTCCACGAGATCCCCGCTGAACGAACCGGTCACCGAGGCGCCTTGAACCGGGTTATCTTGATCGTCAACGATGATTACCTCGGAGTGACCCTGCTTGCGCCCTTTGCTGAGTGAATTGTGGCTGACGGTGATCGACGCTACGTGCATCGTGGTCGGTCCTACTACCGATTGGACGGTGATCATGACTGCGGCGTTGTCGGTGCCGCCGTTGCCGTCGTCGGCCGTATAGACAAAACTATCGACCCCCTCGAAGTCCAGATTCGGGACGTAGTTGAACGAGCCGTCTGCAGACAGGTCGAGTGTACCGTTCGACGGACCGGTGAATTCTGTCGCCGTCAGTTGGTCGCCGTCGGCATCGACATCGTTCGCCAGCACGCCGGGTGCGGCGACCGCGAGGCTGGTGTTGGGCTCCATTGAGTAGTCGTCCTCTCCCGCGACCGGGGCGTCAGGCAACGGGTTGATCGTGATGGTCACCGTCACCGCCGGGCTGTTGGCGATCCCATCGCTGGCGGTGTAGGTAAAACTGTCGCTGCCTGAAAAATGCGGATCCGGCGTGTATGTGAAGGAACCGTCGGTGTTCAGGCCGAGCGATCCCGAACTGGTCGGGCTGACTAGGATTGCCATCAGGGTGTCGCCATCGGCATCGCCATCGTTGTCCAAGACGCCCGGAGAGGCCTCCAAGAGCACGCCATCCTCGTTCACCACGTAGCTGTCGTTGCCAGCGGTTGGCGGCGTATTCGGCGTGGTGACGTTTCCGGTGACGAGCACCTCATCCACCCGGGCGGCATCGTTCCCGGCATTTCCGGTGAGCCGGAATCTGAGATCGAAACTTGGAGAGCCGAGCAGAACCTGGATGCTGGCCGATGCCCATGGGGTCGAACCCCCGATCTGTTCGATCACTTGCCAATTGATTCCGTCGGACGAGATCTCGGCGAAGAAGAACTCGCCCGCATTGAGTCCGCTGACGTTGCGCCGGTAGGAGATATCAATGGTGTTCGCGCCGGCCGTGCTGATACTCCTTGTGAGCGCCGCCGACTTTTTCAACAGCGCGCCATAATTACCGACATCGGCTGCCGATGTCGTGACGCTGACCGGCGAGGTTACGCCCCAACCGCCCTCAACGAAGCCGCCACTCTCGAAGCCGTCGGAGAACAGAGTCATCGGCGCCGGGGGATCCGTGGTCGCGCTGGCGACACCAGAATCCGAAGTGCCTGCACCATTGAAAGCCCTAACAAAGTAATAATAATCCGTGTCGGCCTGCAGGCCAGTGACCAACGCGCTTTCCGTGTCCGGATTTGTCGTAAAGATCAGGGCGAAGTTGGTCCCGTCGAGCGATTCGTAGATTTCGAATCCGTCCTCATCGTCGGAGTTGTCATTCCAAGCGAGGTCAATCTGACTGCTAGACAAGGAGGTCGCCGCCATGCCGGTCGGTGTGTCGGGGGGCGTCGGAGCAAACGTCGTGGCGCTGTCGACGTTCGAATCCGACTCGCCTGCGGCATTGAAAACCCTGACGAAGTAGTGGTAGGTCGTGGCCGGTTGTAGCCCAGTGACCTGTGCGGCGGTGGTGTCGGGTGGTGTCGTTGAGATGAGGGCGAAGTTGGTCCCGTCGAGCGATTCGTAGATTTCGAATCCGTCCTCATCATTCGAATTGTCGGCCCAAACCAGATCGATCTGGGTGCCCGATTGTGCGACGGCGAGCAGCGATGTTGGCGCAGCGGGAGGCGTGGCCAAAGTGTAGTGGTAGATGGGTTCGTTCGATCCCTCACTCACCGTGTAGTAGCTGAGACCGTCAGCGGCGAAACCGATCGCCTCGCCCTGGGGTTCGGGGGCGGCCGGCACGGGACAACCCGGCTGGGCGAAAACGGTGGCAAGGCTGGAAGTCGTGTCCCACGACCACCACAGAGCATCGATAGCGGTGTTGGCTTCAGCCGGGCGAAGGAGGATCTGCGTTCCGTCCGGAGAGATGTCGCCCCCTTTGATTTCGTCGGGTGCTGCGAAGCTGGTTACGAGTTCGAGTGCGACGTTGACGCCAGCCACGTGGGGCGCGGGATTTCTAAAGACAAAGGACACATCCCCACTAACGCCATTGCGATCGCGGGAGACGAGGTAGATGTCGCCGCTGTTCGGATCCACCAACAAGGTTTCGCAGTCGTAGTTCGTTCCTGGAAAGGTCATCGGCAGTGCGTCGACTCCGGAAAGATTCACGGAAACCGGTGACTGAGTGGCAGTCACACTCGGCTCCGCCACGCGGTAGACGGTGACCGTCGAGCGACCGAGGGCGTTGTTGCCAGTATCCGCGACATAGAGGTAGTCGGTGCCGGCGACCGGCCCGGGGCCGATCGCGATGTCCTCGTAGTCCACCGCAGATGCGCCACTGAGGTTGTAGATTCCGAGGTGGATGCCGGAGGAATTGAGCGCAAACACGCGCGCCGTGTCACCCGAGTCGTTGTGCACCCACAGCACGTCCGCATTGTCCCGGCTCACGGCCACACCAGATATCTCATCGAGCGATGAATGGGCTACTGTGCCCGCCTGCACGCCAGGGTTAAACACCGGACACTGGGCGATCACTGCTGTCGCCGTCGCAAGCGTGGCCGCTGTGACTACGATTCGTATCAACGGAGCTGGACTCCGCGTGGAATATCGTTCGTCGAAGTGGTTGCGTTTGCTCATCGTTTTCTTTCAATTCTGATTTGATGTCGACTCGACAGTCATCACGTTGACCATCGCCAATACCCGTATCAAGACAATTGGCGACGGAACGGAGCCATACATTCAGATAGGGCTGCCCGACCGGATTGCGCTTGCCGAGAGCTATGCGCTGCGGCAATCCCACATCATCAAGGATCCCGTAAGGTCAAAAAAACTCGAACGACGCCTAGAATCCTTCGAAAACGGGTGTTTCGGACATCGGCTGCTTTTTGGCACCTTAGGCCATCCTACATTCTCTTCGTCGGCATCGACCGCTCCGACGCACACATCGACGTCTCCGTTCTCTTGTTCACCGGTTGCTTACCTCACGTAGTTCTGATACCGCTGCGGGAGAAACTCACGAACGATGCCAGCGATGTGGAAGCGAACGTGCCGCCAGTTTTTGCAGGGACACGTCAGATGCAGTTTGATTCGGGCTGTCATGGGATGGTGAGATTCAGGTCTGGGA
>CAJIAN010000155.1_pt1 | contig 13887 bp, 14 predicted proteins | sample 9199061 | NCBI WGS metagenome assembly CAJIAN01 (sample SAMEA7708264, study PRJEB35096) | sediment metagenome | biome: marine neritic benthic zone biome [ENVO:01000025]; feature: sediment [ENVO:00002007]; material: shallow marine sediment [ENVO:03000034] sea grass bed [ENVO_01000059] ...
CCCGGATAACCTCGACGCAAGTCACGTGGAGTAGTGTGATCGGGAAGCGCTACCGGCTCCAGCGGTCCTCGGATTTGAAAACCTGGGTGGACTTCGGCGAATCGACAACAGCGTTGGCGACTTCAACCACTGTGGACATCTCCGGATTGGGAGATGGGGCGTGGCTTAGGGTGGTCCTGGATTAGGATTCAATCGGTATAGAGCCCTGACAAGAATACCGCGAGGTGCTGGATGCGCTGTTTCGGGGCGTGGGCATTGAGTTGCGTCAGGCAGCCGATGTTGCCGGTGACCGTTACATCGGCACCCGCGTTGTTGACGATCATGGCCTTCATGCGGCCGAGCTCGCTGGCGATTTCCGGGTGGTCGATGTTGTAGCTTCCCGCCGATCCACAGCAGACGTTTGCATCGGGAAGCTCGATCAGTTCGATGTTGGGGATCGCGTTCAGAAGCTTTCGGGGTTCCTCCCGGACGCCTTGGGCGTGGGCGAGATGGCACGCGTCATGGTAGGCGATGCGCATCGAGCGGTCAGGCCCCGGCGGTGTGGCAAATCCGTAACGGTCGAGCAGGACGGTGAAGTCGACCACCTTTTTGGCAAACCACTGGGCGCGTTCATGGTCTTCGTCCTCCTCGAGGATGTGCCCGTATTCCTGCAATCCGGAACCGCAGCCGGCGGCATTCGTGACGATGTAATCGACATCGGCGGGAAACGCATTGAGGTTGTTACGGGCGAGAGAGCGGGCACTTTCGCCGTCGCCGGTATGCCATGCGAGCGCGCCGCAGCAGCCCTGTTCTTCCGGAACGAGCACTTCGATGCCGCTTCGGGTCAGCAGGTCGATGGTCGCCGTATTGATTTCCGGAGCTAGCACCTGCTGAGCGCATCCGATCAACAATGCGGCGCGTGCTTTCGGGTTGTCTCTGTACTCACCGTGGGCCGCGAAGTACGGAGGTAGTGGCCTGGGTCTTGTCAGTTTGTCAGGAAGCAGGTCAAGCATCGCCCGCTGTGAACTTGGAAGGAACTTCGCGAACGGCTTGGCGATCTTTGCGGCGGTCGCCGACAGATGGAAGCGCTTGGCGAATGGAAGGGTTTTCGAAAGCACGGCGCGGTGCACTTTGTCTTTTCTCGATCGCTCGCGTTTCGATTCGGCATAGTCGCGAAACGGGCTGATCAAGTCGCCGTATTTCACACCGGAAGGGCAGGTGGTTTCGCAGGCGAGGCAACCGAGGCATTGGTCGATGTGGGGTAGCGCATCCTCGAGCGGGATGTGTCCCTCGAGAACCTCCTTCATGAGAATGATCCTACCGCGGGGACTGTCCATTTCCTGGCCGAGCACGCGATAGGTCGGGCAGTCAGGCAGGCAGAATCCGCAGTGCACACAGGTTTCCACGGGCTTTGCCATGGTGTGTCCGTGTGGGAGCGAATCTGCTGGAATGGAGTGCTTCATGCCCTATGCCTCGGTCTTCGTCGCGGGATGCGCATAGCCTCCGACGAACCGGTTCGTCGGGTCCAGAGCATTCTTGATGCGTCCGGAGATGTTCGATTTCGGTCTCGGTCCAAGAAACATGTGGGAGGTGTCGCCCTTGAGGACGAGAGCGGGAAGGGCCTCGTGCACAAGCAGTCCGTCGAGTGCCTCGAACACCTCCGCATCACTGAATGAGAGCCATCCGACGTTGCCGGCGACCGAGTAGCGTCTTGTGATTCCGAGGCCGGAGAAGGCGGAATCGAGCCGCGACATCCGGTTCGGAGTGAGGGGCAGCTTGATGATGTAGCGGGCATCGCTCCGCACCGGTTGGAAGGCGATGCGTCGTGTGGTGGAATCGCGTCCGATTCTCCGGGCGACGTCCTTGATCGCGGAACGGGTGCCCGCAAGCGTCAGGTGCAGTGTGTAGGGTGGTTCGAGATCGATGGCTTCCGGTTCCCATTGCGAGCGGACGATTTCCTGCTGCAATGTCAGGGCGTCATCGAGATCCTCGCATTCGTAGGTGAGATGCAGGCGCGATTTCGGCGAGGGGAAGACTTTGAAGGTGAGTTCCGCGATCGCGCCGTAGGTGCCGAGACTGCCGGTGAAGAGTTTCGGGAGATCGAAGCCGGCGGAGTTCTTCACGACCTTTCCTCCGCCCGAGATCAGTCGGGCCTCGCCATCGACGTAGTTGATTCCGATGATGAAATCCCGAACGCCCCCGTACCGCAGTCGCCGGGGCCCGCTGAGGCCCGCCGCGACGGTCCCTCCAAGGGTGGCGCCTTCGGTTGCAAACGGAGGATCGAAGGGCAGATACTGGCCGTTTTCCGCGAGGGCTGTCTGGATGTCCGTGATCGGGGTGCCCGCGAGTGCGGTGAAGGTGAACTCGGACGGATCGTACTCGAGAATGCCGCGCAGCCGCGATAGATCGAGATCTACCGCGTTCGGATGATTTGAGGAAAGCGCTGTCTTCGTTCCCGCTCCCCGCACGGCGAGCGGCGAGAATTCGGCGACGCATGCCTGTAGTTCCTTGATCGTCTTCGGTGCCGGATTCATGAACTACTCGCGCGAGATGACACCTTCCTTCTCGAGTGGATGGAGTCCGTAGAGCCCGAGAGCCGGAGCTTCGGCGTCGGGAAACATCTTGCCGGGGTTGGCGATCTCATCAGGGTCGAAGGCGTGGCGGATTCTCTCGAAATTTCCGATGTCGTCGTCGGAAAACATGTCCGGAAGGAACGCGCGTTTCTCCATGCCGACGCCGTGCTCTCCAGTGATCGATCCGCCCATGCGAGTGCACATCTTCAGGATCTCGCCTGCGCATTCCTCGGCACGCTCGAAGGCTCCTTCCTCCCGACCATCGAACATGATGAGCGGATGCAGGTTGCCGTCTCCTGCATGGAAGACATTCGCCACTCTGATGTCGTGTTTTTCCCCGATGCCTTCGATTTCGCGAAGCGCTTCACCGAGGCGCCGTCGGGGGACAACGCCGTCCTGCACGATGAAGTCCGGGCTGAGGCGTCCCACGGCCGAGAAGGCGCTCTTGCGACCGCGCCAGATCGCGGCGCGTTCCTCCGCATTCGCGGCGACATGAATGCGGGTCGGTTTTGATACTTTGACGATCTTGTCGAGTTGTTTCTGATCGACCGCCACCTGTTCGGCGGTTCCTTCGAGTTCGACGATGAGTACGGCTTCGGCATCTTCGGGGTAGCCGGCATTGACCGCCGCCTCGGCCGCTTCCATCGCCAACTTGTCCATGATCTCGAGGGCCCCCGGCAGCAGGCCGGAGGCGATGACTGCCGAGACGGCGTCTCCGGCTTGTTCTAAGTGCGCGTAGCTTGCGAGCACGGTGTGAAACACCTCGGCGCGGGGAAGAAGACGGAGCGTGATCTCTAAGGCGATGCCGAACAGCCCCTCCGACCCCACGAACAATCCGGTGAAATCCGGGCCGACCGATTCGAGGGAGGGTCCCCCGAACTCGACGGTCTCACCCGTTGCCAGGACGGCCTTGATTCCAAGCACGTGGTTCGAGGTCATGCCGTACTTGAGGCAGTGCGCCCCGCCCGAGTTGAAAGCGACGTTGCCGCCGATCGTGCAGATCTGCTGGCTGCTCGGATCGGGAGCGAAGTGGAGACCGTAGGGTTGGGCGGCGGCGGTAACCGCGAGGTTGACCACGCCCGGCTCGACAACGGCGGTCCGCTGATCGGGATCGAGTTCGAGAATACGGTTCAGCCGATTGAGGGCGATGACGATGCCGTCTTCGACGGGGACGGCGCCTCCCGAGAGGCTGGTGCCGCTGCCCCTCGCAACGAAGGGCACGGTGTACTCGGCGCAGAGGCGGACGGTCGTGATGACCTCGTCGGCGGTTTCCGGAATGACCACGGCTCGCGGAGTTTGCGAGAATACGGTCAACCCGTCCGATTCGTAGGCCGAGAGTCTTGTCCGATCCAAAAGAAGCCGGTCTTCCGGGAACAGCGACTCCAGTTTCTCGATGAACGGAGATGACATCTTAGGGAACTCTATGAGGAACGATAGACGATGGGAAGCGCTATGAAAGCAGCTTCTGGCCTATCAAAATGACCAAAGGCGTGGTTGCGAACGAAACGAGGGTGGTGATGATCACAACTTGTACGGCGGTGGGCGCGTCGCCACCGAAATGGCGAGACAGAAGGATCGGGAAGAGTGCTGCAGGCATCGCAGCCTGGACGACGAGGACCTGTCGCAGTTCGGGAGTGAGAGGGACGAATGCGATGGCGAGGAGCATGATGGCGGGAATGAGAGCCAGCCGGATGAGGCAAGCGCCCAAGGCCATGCGCGGTGAACTGATCCAGCGTGCGGATTTTGTCAGGTCGTGAACGGAGGCTCCGATGAGTAGGAGACTGAGTGGGATCGCGCAATTTCCCATCAAGTCGAAGAGCGTGCGAAGCACCCCGGGGATGTGTGGACCGGCCCCGACACCGTTCAAGGAGACGCCAGCGATCACCGCGATCAGCGGCGCGTTGATCAATTGTTTGAGTGGACTCCTGAGCTGGCCGGTTAGCAGGGCAATGCCGACAGTCCAGAGCGCGATCTCGACGCCGACGCTGTGCGCAAGAAGAACACCGACAGCTCCCGGGTTCTCGGGGAAGACCGATATGAGCACAGGGATGGCAATGAACCCGTAGTTCTGGATGCCCACGGCAACGCTGAACGTTCGCCTCCGTTCCGGATTGCGCACGCCGAAGATCGGAGAGAGACAGAAACCCGCACCCATGGCAAGGAGCACGAACGTCAATCCAGCGAGCGCGGGCATGAAGACGTTGGCAGGGTTCGACAGTGCCGGATTGTCGACCGTGCGGCCGAGAATGTAGAGGGGGAACAGAAAGTTGATCGTCAGCTTCATGAGTGATCGATCGGCCTCGGCGGTGAGAACTCGGATGCGGCGCAAGACAAAGCCGAGGACCATGGCAAGGAACACCGGCAGAATCGCGGCGAGAATCTCCGGATAATCGATCACTGAGGGGATGGATAAGGGGTGGCGGCACTGCTGTAAAATGGCAATTCCCGCGTGAACGTTAAGGTATCCTGATTATCAAAGTTCTATAAATATCCCTTTGACAGTTTGAGGGTGATAGATATTATTCCCGCGCAATGAAGGCAGTTCTTACGCTCGATCGGGACGAGCTAGAAGCAGACAGTGGGAGGTCCTCGAAGGGAGTCTTCCATCAGTTCTTGGACGACACCGCGTATGCGTGCGCCATCGTCGACGCTGATGGACAGATCCTGATGGTGAATGAGGGAATGCGCGATCTGACTGGATTCAGCGAGACGGTATTGTTCGGGCGTTCGATCATCGATGGGTTCTCAGGCGTCAGTACGCATACCAAGACGCTGGAGCTTATTCGGAACAAGCTCGCGACCCGCTTGCCGTCCGGATACCGGCAATTGAAGTACGGCGCCGATGGGGCCGGTTATATCGTCGGCGGATACATTCTTCCGTTCGTTGACGAGGAGACTGGTGACGCCTATGCCTGCGTTCTCGAGCGGCAGTTGACGACCTGGTGTGAACAGGTATTCGATGACGCCGATTTTCAGCAGGAAGTTCTCCGGCTGCTCGACGCTCTGGTGATCGGCTAGATAGGCGGTTAGAAGACGACCTGGAGGGTCACCCCGCCCGTGAATTCGGAGTCTTGAAAGAAATCGGTCGCTTCGAACGCCTCGTTGTAGCGGACAAAGGGAATGATGCGTGCATTCCTGTTCAGGAAGACAGGTGCATAGAGAAAGAATTCGAGGTTGTTGAAGCCGCTTTCCGGATTCCCGTAGAATTCATCGTTGTAGCGGAGATTGGTCTCGAAGACGAATCCCAAATGTTCGTTGACGAGTAAAGGCTTGCTGAGAAATCCGATCCGCATGAGCGACCCCCCGAACTCGGTTTCGTAGACGTAATCGAAGAGGCAGACCCGCCCGATAGGCGTGCCGAGGTATGCTGCTCAATGAAGTTGTGGTTGTTGTCGAGGAAGAAGTCGTCCTTCCCAAAATGATCCAGCTCGTAGCCGAAGCGAAGGTGCAGACCGTCCTGGTTCCCAAAGAACAAGCCCAGCCCCGTGTTGATCTCTTCGAAGCCGTCGGAGTCTCCGTGGCCGTAGTAGATGTTGAATGGCCATGCGAAAAGTTCGGCGCCACCCCAGAACCAAGGATCGTCGGTCAAGGTGAAGCCGCGATAGTAGCGTTTCGAATCGTACCCGCCATGGATCGAAAACCGTGGATCGTCAAGCCTGCCCCTCTCGAGGTCGAGTGGCAGGTTGGAAGCGATGGGTGCTTCTTCGACCGCTTCGAGAGTTCCGGCAAATGCGGAACCGAGGGGTATAGTAGCGGTGAAGATAAGTGAGCAGAGGAGGGTGTGCTTCTTCATGAGGAGATTAATTGGAGTGATTTATCGAGCGAGGCTACTTGAAGGGCCGGAAATTGTGAACTGCTGAATTCCATCTTCGATTTGAGGTTTTGTTTCCCACGGGTGGCGTTAAGAATGCGTTCGTGGATGATCTCTTCGAAACCACCGGTGGGGAGTCGGCAAGTGAAGACTCGCCGGATTCGGGCCACTTCTCCAGGAGCGCGCCCCTGGCCACCCGCATGCGTCCGCGTACGCTCGACGAGTACTGGGGCCAGCAGCACATTCTGGGTGAGGGAAAGCTGCTCCGCCGCGCCGTCGAAGCGGACCGCTTCACCTCGCTGATCTTGTATGGGCCACCTGGCGTCGGGAAGACGAGTCTCGCGGAGATTATTGCGCATCAGAGCGCCTCGCGCTTCGTCAACCTGAGCGGCGTCGAGAGCAATGTGGCGGAGATCCGCAAGGAAGTGGAGGCAGCGGCGGGCATGCTGCGGCTGCAGGATCGACGGACGACGCTCTTTGTCGATGAGATCCATCGCTTCAACAAGGCACAGCAGGATGTGCTTTTGCCACACATCGAGCGGGGAACCGTTCGCTTCATCGGGGCGACAACCCACAATCCGTATTTTTACATCAACAGCCCGCTGGTATCGCGCTCGCAGGTGTTTCAATTGGAGCCGCTTTCCGAGGACGACCTGAGAGGATTAATGAAAAATGCTTTGGAGGACGAGGAACGGGGATTTGGGCTCTACAACGTCCGCATCAGTGAAGAGGCCATCGGGCACTTGGTCAGGGCTTGTGATGGCGACGCGCGGAAATGCCTGACCGCGTTGGAACTCGGCGTGATCACCACCGAACCATCCGGCGAGGACGATGCCATCGATTTCAATATCGACGTCGCAGCGGAGTCGATTCAGAAGAAGGTGGTCGTCTACGACGGGGATGGCGATGCGCATTACGACACCATCAGCGCGTTTATCAAGTCGATGCGCGGCGGTGATCCCGACGCAGCGATCTACTGGCTCGCAAAGATGCTCTACGCCGGGGAGGATCCGCGGTTCATTGCGCGGCGCATCGTGATCGCCGCGAGCGAAGACGTCGGGCTCGCCGATTCCAATGCCCTACGCGTTGCGGTAGCGGCGCAACAGGCGGTGGAGTTCATTGGCATGCCGGAAGGGGAAATCCCGCTCGCCCACGCCACGGTATACGTGGCGACCGCCCCGAAGAGCAACCGTTCTCTCGCAGCGCTGGGTGCGGCCAAACGCGATATCCGCGAAGGGCGAACGCTCGCTGTTCCCAAACACCTGCGCGATACGCACTACAAGGGTGCCGAGGATCTGGGACACGGCGAGGGTTACAAATACGGCCACGACTACGAGGGCGGGTATGTTCCGCAGGCTTATCTTCCAGAGGGTCGACGCTACTACGAACCAACCGAGAACGGCCAGGAGAAGCGAATCAAGGAGCGGCTCGACTTTTGGCGAAAGCAGTTCGAGGAATCGGAAGCATCCCGCGGAGAATGATCGAGATTCGCGAAGCTGCCGACAGCGCTGGCATGAAGCGCTTCGTCGCCTTTCCTTACGAACTCTACCGGGGTGATCCCGTATGGGTTCCGCCTTTGATCTCGGAAGAGCTGCGCATTCTCGATCCGCGGAGGAATCCCACCTTCGAGTTTTGTCGCGGTCGATACTGGCTCGCAATTCGCGAGGGAGCGACGGTTGGTCGCATTGCCGGATTCGTGAACGAACACGAGAACGAACGACGCGGGCAGCGGCTCGGGCGATTCGGATTAGCGGACTTCATCGATGACCCTGCGGTTTCGCGGGCGTTGTTCGAGCGCGTGGAAGAATGGGCGCGTGACGAAGGAGCCGAACGACTTGAAGGGCCGTTGGGGCTTGGGTCCTTTGATCGCAATGCGGTCCTCATTGAAGGATTCGAGCACCTTCCGACGGCAATTTCATCCTACAATCACCCCTACTACGCGGCGCACTTCGAGGAGTTTGGATTCGAGAAGGAGATCGACTATCTCGAGCATCGCATCACCGTTCCGCACGATCTTGATCCAAAGCGGGACCGAGTCTCGAAGTATGTGCTCGAGCGCAAGCGACTCAAACTTTGGTCAGCGAGTGGCAAGCGCGCACTGCTCAAGCGAGCGCGTGAGATTTTCAGGTTGATCAACGATGCCTACGCCGACCTGCATGACTTCGTCGCCCTGACTGACAAGGAGATCGATTTTCTCATCAGCCGGTTCATTGCTGCCATTGATCCCGAATTCATCAAGATCGTCGTTGACGAGGAGGATACGATCGTTGCGGTGGGTGCAGCGATCAAATCGATGTCGCTGGGTTTGCGTGCGGCGCGAGGTCGGTTGTTGCCCTTGGGGTGGCTCAAACTTCTCAGAGCGCAGAGGCAGAACGACGTGCTCGACCTTTATCTCGTGGCGGTTCGGCCTGAGCTGAGGAATTCCGGGATTCCGGCCGTTCTCATGCACGAAATGCACAAGAGCGCCCTCAAGCGTGGGCTTCGCTATGCCGAGTCGAATGGAGAGCTGGAGACCAACGATCGGGTGCTTTCGATGTGGAAGGAACTCGATTATGTGACCCACAAGCGTCGGCGGATCTATCGCAAATTGCTCGCCTAACCCCGGAAAAATGTGCGTTTCGGCAAGATTAGCATTTGCAAAACAGGTGTCTCACCTGTAAAGTCCGCTCCCTTCCTCAGAACGAACCCGCTAGAGAAGCAGAAGTCATGTCCCAGCACAGAAGTTTGAAAGGTTCCGGCGCCTCCGTGGGCGCCAAGCGCAGCGTGCTCAAGCGCTTCGAGCGCGTCAAACTGCTACGCAAGCGGGGTGCGTGGAAGGACGGCACTTCTCCCATCGCCCTCCCGAAGACGAAGCCCGAGGAGTAATCCTCCTCGTCCGGCGGGCGGCTGACTAGGCCGTCGCTTCCTCGTGTCCGCTCCCAAAAAGCGCCCCGGTTCTGCTCCCGCCGACGGTGTCCGCCTGAATCGTTATCTGGCCCAGTGTGGTCTCGGGTCACGCCGAGCTTGCGAGGTATTCATCCAAACTGGCCATGTTTCTGTGAACGGCGAGATCTGCCTGAACCTGGCAACGCGGGTGAATCCGGGCGATGACGTGCGTTTCGACAACAAGAAGATCGCTCCCCAGGAGGAGATCACGATCCTTCTCAACAAGCCGCCGGGCTATCTCTGCACGGCGTCGGACCCCCAAGGACGCCCGACGATCTACGACCTTTTGCCGCCGCGGCTCCGCTCACAGAACCTCCATCATGCGGGCCGACTCGATCGGGAGAGCGAGGGGCTGTTGATCATGACCAACTCCGGCGAACTCTCGAATTCGCTGACCCACCCTCGGAACAAGGTCGAGAAAGAATACATCGTCACCCTCGATCGGATGTTCGATTTCCGGTACAAACGGCCCCTGCTCGATGGCGTCCAGACGCCAGAGGGGCTCGCCAAGGCCAATTCCGTCGAGGGAATTTCACGCCGGCGTCTGAGAATCGTCCTCATCCAAGGGCTGAAACGCCAGATACGCCATATGTTTGCCGCCTTCGACTTTCGTGTGAAACGCCTTGAGCGTGTGCGCATTGGGAAACTGACGGACGAGAAGCTCGCCCCCGGCGCTCACCGAAAGCTCGGGCGTCGCGACATTGCGAGTTTGCTTTCCTAGTTCTTTTTTATTTTTCCTCACCTTGAAAGGGCTTGAAAACCTGAAAAGTATGGCCAATACTGCCCAATTACTTTGGATTTATTAAATTTCCGTAAAATCGAAAGGATTCTGAAATGTCCGTGGGTTTGACGCCTTCTTTTTCATCATTCATCTCGCTCGCCGATTCCGGCTTTTCCTTCGCGATCAAGGAGGCAACGACGCCAGGCATTGTCGTCTGCATCGCTTTGCTGGTGCTTTCCTGTTTCAGCTGGGCGGTGATGATCACGAAGATGCGGGTGGTCATGAAGGCGAGGCGCCAGACGAAGCAGTTTCTCGAGGCCTTTCGCGATTGCGAGAATCCGCTTTCTCTTTACCACGAGGGCACGCATCTGAACGGCACGCCGCTTTACGGAGTCTACATGGCCGGTGCGGCTGAGATTGCCTATCAAACGACGGGATCGTGTGAAACGGACGAGACGTTCCACGCGCGCGTGGCTGGAGGAGGAAAGATCCGAACGACGCAGATGCAGACGGTGACGAACATGATGGATCGGGCGGTTGGGGACGGTGTGCAGAAAATGGAGTCGCAAATGACGATTCTCGCCACCGCGGTGAGCGGCGCGCCTTTTATTGGTTTGTTAGGCACCGTGTGGGGTGTGATGGACACTTTCAGTGGCGTCGCTGCGTCTGCAGGGGCAGCCAGTCTCAAGACAATGGCGCCGGGCGTGTCTTCCGCACTGGTCACGACGGTGATTGCCCTGTTGGTCGCCATTCCCGCGATGTTCGGCTACAACTTTCTCGTCAACAGCATCAAGAGCCTCATTGCGGATGTGGATCATTTCGCGGCGGAGTTGCGTGGCGAATTCGAGCGCTTCTTCCTCGATCACGGCACCGTCACTCCGGTCGCCGCGCCGATCATCAAGGAGGCGACACCCACGATCGCGGCGCGCCGCATCAGCGCGAGCGAGCTGTTCTCAGGCGGCAAGGAAATGCCCGAAGGGGAGCCGAGCCACCGCGTGGTGAAGCGCGACGGTGTGGGTGCGGTCGTGTCTAGTTCGGACGATGACACGCCCGAGTTCACCTTTGACTCGGTGGATGCCGGACAGGAAATGTTAGAGAGCTGAACCCAATACGAACTGAGCTAAGCCGAACGAGATCACAAAATGCAGGAACGCAACCGCCGCTACTCCCTCGGGACGCTTTCGGAGATGAACGTCACGCCCCTGCTCGATCTCGCGTTCGTGTTGCTCATCATTTTCATGATCACCGCGCCGTTCCTCGCGGAGAGCGCCGATCTCGTCATCCCGACGAGCAAGGCCTCACGGGAAGCCGTCGATCCTTCGAAGGTCTTCACACTTTCCATCGACCGGAATCAGAAGATCGACCTCGACGGTCGGACGATTCCGGGCGACGCACTCCCTGCGGAGATCGCGCAGCTCAAGACGGAGACTCCGGAAATGGGAGTCATCATCAAGGCGCATCACATGCTCACGGTGCAGGATCTTGTCGGCGTCATGGATGTCCTCCGCGAGGCCGACATTGCCAAGGTGGCCGTCGTCACGAAACCCTCCGGGGAGTAGGGATGGCTCCGGTCATGGCCGCGGCGTTGCAATCAACCGGGTGACCAACAAACGACAGTTCAAGACCACGCTCGTTCTCACGGCGATTCTCCACGTCGTGCTCGTGGCGCTGTTGCTGCACCGGTTGCGTGCGGGAGCCTCCGCAGATTCTGCGGCTGCCGCGAGTCCCGCGGCCGAAGAGATCGAGGAAAGGATCGAGCCTCTCGACTGGCAGAGTCCCGAGATTTTTGCGCCGACCGAAACTCGCGAAGAACGGGAACGCGAAGATCCGACTCCGTTCGCGACGTGGGCATCGCCAGAATCCGATCCCGAATCCGACATCGTTCTCCCGTTGCGGCCTGCTCCAAAGCCGAAGATCGAGCTCAAATCAGAGCCCGAGCCCGAACCACCTCCCGAGCCGGAGCCGAAACCCGAACCCAAGCCTGAACCAAAACCGGAACCGAAGCCAACGCCGCCCAAGCCGAAACCCGAGCCGAAACCAAAATCGGAGCCGAAGCCGAAGCCGGAACCGGAACCCAAAAAGAAGGTCGTTCAGAAGCGCCCGGATTCGCCGAAGATCGTCAAACCCAAGCCCGAGCCGAAACCGGCGCCCAAGCCACCGCCGAAACCCAAGCCGAAAACGACACCAAAGAAACGTACGGTTTCCCATTCGCGTCCCAAGCCCAAGAAGACAGTCACAAAGCCAAAACCGGCGCCGAAGAAGACAACGGCGAAGACGAGTGCGTCCAAACCGAAATCCAAGCCGAAGTCGAAACCCAAACCCAAGCCCAAGCCGGCGGTCGCCAAGTCGAGTTCGGCGAAAAGCAAGGTGAAGCCCGTCTCCACCGCTTCTTCAAAATCCAAGAGCACCTCGAAGGCTCCGCCGAAAGCGAAGCCCTCGAACAAGGGCGTCTACAAGCCTTCCGGTGGGACGTCGTCACGTGGATCGATGGACTACGGATGGTACGACATGATCATCAAGGACGCCTTCCACAGCAAATGGCGCCAACCAAAGAACCTCGCTGGAAGCCGCGGCATCTTCACCCGTGCGGTGGTCGTGATCTCCCCGAGCGGCAACATTGTCAGCGCCCGCGTCTCGCAGCGCTCCGGGAACTCCGACATGGACAGCTCCGTCGAGGCCGCGCTTCGGGGCGTGAGAAAGATCGCCCCCATTCCGGCGGGCCTTTCGACGAAAAACATCGAACGGACCATCCGCTTCACTCTCGATTGATTAGAAAAGAATGACACAGACCATGATCATCAAACGCTACATCCACCCGCTCGCTCTCATGGCGCTCGTCGTCGGCGCATGGTTCGTGCTCTTCACTTGGATTTCACACGCCAAGCCTCGTGAAATTGTGATCGAAGGTAGCAGCGCCCATCAGGTGTTTATTCGCGGCATCACGGGAAACTATGGAGGTCAGGCAACGGGAACGCTCAGGTCCGACATCGAGAAGTCCGAGATCGCGAGAGTTTCAAAATCTGCAAACGGGGCATTCGCCGTTTCGGGAGCGGTGGAGGGATCGACCCTCAAGGGTACGTTCAACAGTCCGGACGGTGGGGTGATGTTCCAGCGGACCTACAGTGGGTCTTCGCTGAAGGCGAATGTGCATCGTTTTGCCAACGACATCATCGCCGCACTTGGCGGCAACGCAGGACTTGCCGGATCAAAGATCGTCTTTGTAAGCAAGAAGACGGGGAACAAGGAAATCTATGTCTGCGATTACGACGGTTCCAACGTTCGCCAGCTCACCCGGGACGGGACGATCAACGTGTCGCCATCGATCAGTCCCGAGGGAACTCACGTTGCCTACACGAGTTATCGCAGTGGTTACGCGGACATCTACTACATCGATCTCAAAAGCGGAGCACGGCGACGCATCATCAAGTCACCGGGGACGAATAGCGGTGCGGCGATTTCACCCGACGGTCGTCGCATCGCCTGCACGATGAGTTTCGTCGGCAATCCGGAGATCTTCGTTACTACCACCGGTGGAGGCAGTGCCCGCCGAATAACCAGCAACCGCGGGGTCGATTCATCGCCGGCGTGGTCCCCCGACGGAAGCCAGCTCGTCTACAGCTCGGATCAGGGCGGAAGTCCGAGGCTCTATCTGGCATCGGCGTCGGGTGGCGGAGCGCGTCGGCTCAATACCGGATACAACCACTGCACCGAACCGAGCTGGTCGCCCGACGGGACCCGCCTTGCCTTCTGCGTGAGGCGCGGTGGTGCGATGTCGATTGCCATCTACGATTTCGCTTCGAAGAAAACCCGCGTCCTTGGTGCCGGAGAGGATCCGGCGTGGGGACCGGATTCGCGCCATCTCGTCTTCACCCGGGGCG
>CAJIAN010000088.1_pt1 | contig 13868 bp, 11 predicted proteins | sample 9199061 | NCBI WGS metagenome assembly CAJIAN01 (sample SAMEA7708264, study PRJEB35096) | sediment metagenome | biome: marine neritic benthic zone biome [ENVO:01000025]; feature: sediment [ENVO:00002007]; material: shallow marine sediment [ENVO:03000034] sea grass bed [ENVO_01000059] ...
CGTTCAAGATGAAGCGTCCCGAGCCGGCGGAGGACGAGCCGGCGAAGGATCCGTAGGGATCTGCAGCGGCGGCTTCCCCGCCTTGCCTCGCATCCAGTTAATCGACTTCAGCACGGGCTCTTTCTTCACGAGCCAAAGTTCGATTTTCCGCTTCCGCGGAAAATCCATCAGCACGATCCCCAGCAGGATCGTCAGCAAGCCCTGCCCGGGGATGAAGATCATCACAACGCCCATCAGAATAACAACCGCTCCGAGGAGGTTCTTAAGCACAATCCCCACCCACCGAAGCACCGGATGCACATCGGCAAACGCCTCCTTCCGGTCGGGCATGAAGTAGTCCTCCCCCATCTTCGTGATGAGAATCGGGATCACGATCAGCGTCCCGACAAACATCACTACGGACCCGACACCGCTCCAGAAAAGCAGTTCCTTGTGTTCGCGAATCCAGTCCAGCCACGCTGACATCGGACTACCGTTCAACACGCAGCCCCGATTTGCAATCCATGTCGCGAACACCGAGCCACCTTGATCCACCCAAGCTTCACGCGTAGACGTTTTCCGCGATCGCGACGGAGAAGAGCTTCCGATGCGTCGCCCTCGTGCCCGACCAGCACATTACGCCTTGCTAGCGGTTCCTCACCCCGCTATCACAAGGCAATGAGCAAGCAATTCGCCATCGGACTCGACTACGGAACGAATTCCTGCCGCTCCCTTCTCGTCGATCTATCGAACGGAATGGAACTGGGCAGCACCGTCTATGATTACCCTTCCGGCGATCTCGGCATCCTGACCGATTCCAAGGACCCGAATGTCGCGCGACAGAATCCGCAGGACTACATCGATGGCCTCGAAGTCATCATCAAGGGCGCCATCGCGCAGGCAAAGGAGGCGAATCCCGATTTCAATCCTGCCGACGTCGTAGGCATCGGGGTCGATACCACCGGCAGCACGCCGATTCCCGTCGATGCCGATGGCACGCCTTTGGGGCTCAAGGACGAATTCAAGGACAACCTCGATGCGATGGTCTGGCTTTGGAAGGATCACACCGGACATGCGGAGGCCGCCCAGATCACCGACACGGCCGCGGAGATGCGACCCGAATATCTCGCCAAATGCGGTGGCACGTATTCTTCGGAGTGGTGGTGGAGCAAGATTCTCCGCCTGAAGAACAATGCACCGGAGGTCTTCGAAGCCGCACACAGCTTCGTCGAGCACTGCGACTACATTCCCGCTCTCCTGACAGGCAATACGAAGCCCGAGAACGTCGCGCGCGGCGTCTGCTCTGCCGGGCACAAGGCGATGTACTGCGACACATGGGGCGGATTGCCAGACAAGGAATTCCTCGGAGTTCTCGACCCCGCCCTCGCCGATCTTCGCGACCGGCTTTACGAAAAAGCGGCTCCCGCCGACCAACTAGCAGGCAAGTTGACCGCGGAATGGGCCGGAAAACTCGGACTCGCCGAAGGCACTGCGGTCGCCGTGGGCGCATTCGATGCGCACATGGGCGCAGTCGGAGCTGGCGTCAAGAATGGCTCGCTGGTGAAGATTCTCGGCACGAGCACGTGCGATCTTATGGTATCGCCGAGCGATCAGGAACTCGCGGACATTCCCGGTGTCTGCGGCATTGTCGATGGGTCGGTGATCCCCGGTTACTACGGGATCGAAGCGGGCCAGTCGGCAGTGGGCGACATCTTTCTCTGGTTCGTGAACAACCTCGTGCCCGACAGCTACGGAGCGACGGCAGACGAAAAGTTCGCCGACATGGAAACTGAGATGGCGAAGCAAAAGCCGGGCGCACACGGGCTTCTGGCTCTGGATTGGAACAACGGTAATCGCACGATTCTTACGGACGTTCGATTGAGTGGATTGTTGCTTGGGCAAACGCTTCACACCAAACCGCACGAAATCTACCGCGCGCTCATTGAAGCCACCGCTTTCGGCGCATTGACCATCATCAACCGCATCGAGGAATACGGCGTCAAGATCGAGGAGGTCATCAACTGTGGCGGACTCGCCGTGAAGAACGCGACGTTGATGCAGATCTACGCCGATGCGATCAACCGTCCGATGAAGGTCAGCGCCAGCGATCAGACCTGCGCACTCGGTGCGGCTATCTTTGGTGCCGTGTCAGGCGGTGCCATCGGCAGCGTCGAAGAAGCACAGGGCAATGTCTGTGCGGTTCGCGATACGGTTTACAAACCCATTCCGGAAAACGCCGCGGCTTACGTCGAACTCTACGCTCTCTACAAGACGCTCCACGATGCCTTCGGTACGGCCGAATGGAGTGGCCAGCTCGCAAACGTGATGAAGGACCTCATCGCGTTGAGGGAGAGGCAGCGCTAGAACTGATGCGGCCTGGCCCCGGCCGCACGATGGCGACGTGGCATCCTAATTCACCGTGAACGTATTCAACGCCGTATAGATCCGCTCGTTCCCCGTCTGCGGCGCAGGCCGAAACTCCACCACCATGTTGTAGGTCCCCGGCGCAAGACCTGCCGCAACCGGATCAACGAGTGCCTTCACCCAGTAGCGATCCGGCGTTCCCGTCGAATCAACCCGCGACTCCGGGTTCCCGTCGGGCCGTGTACCATTTTCGAACGAGGCGGGCTGCCCCCCAATCGTGATCGACATGGGGTGCACCGCGTTGTTGTTGTTGTTGATCAGTTGCGGCACGTTGGGTGTCCCGGGATTCGGCAGTTCGATGTAGACGTCCTGTAGATTGCCCGGAACCACCCCGAAGTTGCCACCCAGCGTGGTGTTCTTCGCCATCAACGCATCGAATGCCGCCTGCTCTGTCGGGTTCAACGTCCCGTCGAGCAGATCGTTCTGCTCGTTGACATCGGTGGCGACGTTGTAGAACTCGAAATCGGGCACGTCGACTGCGCTGTTGGGATCGTCGAAGATGATCAACTTGTAGTCGCCATCGCGAATGGCCCGACCGGGATTGTTGATGTCGGTGCCGAACACTTCGAAAACCAGGCATCCGTCCGTGATGTCGTTTCCTTGAAGGACGGGAACGAGGTTGCGGGAATCGATGGTCGTCCCGCCCGGCACCACGGAAGACGGATCGATACCCGCGAGTTCGAGGATGGTCGAAAACAGATCCACGCAATGAACGAGTTCGTCAGTCGTCTCCGTCGCGGTGATATCCGGCCCAGTCGCGATCATCGGCACATGCACGCCTCCTTGGTAGAGATCGCCCTTCGCATGGCCGTTTCCAAACGGTGCCTGCACGACCTGGTTCGGCGTTCCGTTGTCCCCGATGATAATGATGTTTGTCGTCGCCATGTCGACGGAAAGGAGCAGGCGCGCCATTTCCGTGTCGAGAGCTTCGAGCGCCTTTTCATAAAGATCCCGGTTGGCCGTGCCGGTCGGATTCGAGGGAAGGAGATCAGACGGCGGCTCGTGGAATGGCGTGTGCGGCGCATTGAAGGCCAGCCAGCAGAACCACGGATTGTCGCCCTGCGCCGTGATGAAATCGACCGCTTCGTTCACTTGGTCGGTAGTGGTGTAGGTCGTCACGTCGTTCGTGACCGTTCCGTTTTCGTTCTTGTTCCAGAGTTCGTAGTCACCAACCCCTCCTCCATTGCCCGCAATACCCGCAAACTCCGGCCAGCCACCTAGATTGTTCGGACCGTTGTTGCCCCCGCCGAGGTGCCACTTGCCGAAGGAAGCCAGCGAGTAGGGAGACGTGGCGGCGGCGAAAGCCTCGGGCAGCGTGAATTCGCCCGCCGTGACATTTGCCCCGCCCGGGGAACCGACGCCATGACGGAAGGCGTAGCGTCCTGTGATGATCGTCGCCCGTGTCGGCGAACAAACGGGGAGCGCATGCGCATTCGTGAATCGGAGACCACCTGCAGCAAGATTCGCCAAGGTCGGCATCGATGCATGACGCGGGCCGGCCGGATTGTCGACCGGACTGGAATCGATCCCCCAATCGTCGACGATCATCAGCAGTACGTTGTTCTGCGCGGGGGGCTGGTTGACAGTATACTGATTCGTCGAGGTCACCATCCGGGGTGCCTGACCTGGAGGGGTGAAAGTAAGGATTGCCGGGTAGCTTCCGGGCGCGAGAGAACTGTCGTCAAACTCGAGGCTCACCTCGCCAGTCGGCTGGTTGTAGCTCGTGATCGTGGCCGTCACGCCGCCAACCGTGATCGAAGTCACCGCACTCTCGGGCGGAATGGGCGGCTGCGTCGGGAACGTCGCGTCGAAGGCACCATTGCCACCGCCCGGATTCCCACCGCCGTCGTCGTAGTCGAAGCCATTGCCATCAAAGGGCTCCAAGCTCATGCGCGTCGTCCGGTAGAAACGGCGTTCTTCGGCAATCGCCGCCGCGGGATCGGTCGCGCTCGCAGTACCGCTCGTCGCGAGCACCATCCCTGGCATCTCGGTCCACGTGTTCAAATCGTCGCTGTATTCCACCTTGTAGTTCCCGCCCTGGACCGCGTCCCAAGTGATCGTCACGTCACCATTTCCGCCATCAATCGACAGCGAATCCATCGATTCTTCCATTTCCGGTCCGCCTTCGAAAACGATCTCCGCGTCGTTAGGAACCGCTCCCACCGTGTTCGCCGTGGGATTGCCGTAATAGGTGCGGCCGATGCTGTAAGGGAACTTCGGTGTTCCGTCCGGCTCGATGCTTGTGAAGTAAGCATAGGTCCCGTTGGGAAACTCGGGCGTGACACAGAATCGCCCATTGTGCTCGTCGAGATCGAAGTCAACTCCCTGAGTCATTCCGAAATCAGCGAGATACTCGTAGTCTTCAAGGTAGTGGCCAAGTTCGTACTGGCTCCCCGCCCCAGCCGTCACATTTGGGCCGTAGAAGTTTGCCGGGAGGGTGTACTCGGACGTGTCGCCCGCATTCGTGTACCCCTGTCGCGCGCAGCGTAAGCCGGCAAGGTCTGACGCACAGTGATGTTCCGCTTCCGGAATCCTGAAACCATCAATCGGACCGCGCTGTTCCGATCGTTCGGATCGCCGTAGCCGTAGGGACCGTAGATCGGATAACCGTCCCGCACCCACCCGATGATCGGCGAATGCTTTCCGTTGAAATTCTCGGTGTAGGTGTTCGTGTTGGGATCATAGTCCACGCTGTCGCCAAGAAGGTGGCGCAGCGCGGGAGGGTTCGCGTGGTAGTGGTAATTCGATCCCGCCTGATGAGCATTCCCCGAATCGAAAGTGACGCCCTCGTTGATGTAGGCGTCCCGATTCCAGACGTCGTCGCCATTGAGGTTCGCCATCGGACCGTCATCAGCACCTGCCGAGGTGTCATAGGAGAAGGCATCGCGGCTGTCGAACATCGAGACGCCATCGACAAAGAGACCAATGCGACCGAGACCGGTGAGCGATTTGTTCGTGGGAACCGTCCCCGGATCCTTCGGAATGCGGTAGATGACCGCCTGGTTGGCGGGGTAATTCGGAAAGAGGTTGGTCTGGTTGGCGTTGAGATACCAAGGCCCCATGATGTGAGAGCCGAGACCGGTTGTGCGAACGTAGACATCCGTCGCGGTGTGGCTGATTTCGTGGACGCCGCCGTAGGTGGGCTGGCTCTGGTTGCCTTGGTTTCGGTTCCATGTCGTCACCGCAGCTCTAGGTCCGGCATTCTCAGCGGCAAGGTCTTCGTAGATGCGCGCGTACTCGCCGGACTTCTCGGTGTACCACGAACTGAGCAGTGGATCCGCATGCACGCCGGTCGTCGCGACCAGCACCATCAAACTAAACAGAGATTTCTTGATCATTTGGAGGAATGACTTTTCTGAATTGAACCGGCCCTCCCCCAAAGTACTCATTACAGTTCTGTAATGAGTTCGTTTTTAGCGACTTCGGCCAGCGTCGCGTATCTTCTCACACTGCTCTGACAGGGCTTTCACACGATCCGCATATTTCTGGGCGACATTGTGTGTTTCCGCAAGATCATTTGCCAGATCGAAGAGCGCATAGGGTTTCGCAAACGGCTTGCCACCCGGCTTTTCGCGGCCGCCGGAGCCGTTCGAAAGGACGAGTTTCCACGATCCGTCACGGATGGCGAACGTTCCGTTGGCGGAATGATTGATGACCGGCGCGCGCTTCCATTCTCGCTCGCGCCCCTCCAGCAACGCCAGCCAACTGAAACTGTCCTCGGCACCGTTCTCCGGCAAGGACTTGCCGACGATCTCCGCGCAAGTCGCGAAGAGATCGACATGGCAGATCGTCTTTTCACAGACCGAGCCGGCTTTCACTTTTCCGGGCCAGCGGGCGAAGAACGGCACGCGATGCCCCGCTTCCCAGACGTCAGCCTTTGTTCCGCGGAGCGGCCCGTTCGCCGTGTGGTGCGCCGGCTTGTAGGCCTGCACGGTCTCGTCCGCCACGTGGTCCTTCTCATCCGTCCGATACATGAAGGAGCCGTTGTCACTCGTGTAGAAAACGAGGGTGTTCTCGGTGAGACCATTCGCATCGAGCGCATCGAGTACCTTCCCGACCGTGGCATCCGTCTGCACGATGAAGTCGCCATACGGACCGAGCTTCGTTTTCCCTCGGAACCGCTTGTGCGGCAGCACGGGTTTGTGTGGCGATGTCAGGGGGAAATAGAGGAAGAACGTTTTCTTGTCTTCCGCACGGGCTTTCAGATACTCGACCGCCCGATCCGCCAAATGATCCAGCGCATCCTCCATGAAGAAGTCCGCACCGATGGGACCCTTGCGCAGGAACCCGGGAAACTTCACGGCGGGTTGCTCCCGGTCAGGGAGCGCGGTCACCTTTCCATCGCGGATGTAGACATACGGCGGAAAGTCGAGCGACGCAGGAATGATATACGAATGCTGAAAGCCGTGCGTGTGCGCACCATTCGTCAGCGGCTTCGAGTAATCGAACTTCTGGCGATTCTTCGATCCCTCGGCCGGGACGAATCCCAACCCGAGATGCCATTTCCCCACGCAACCAGTGTGATATCCGTTCGCCTTGAGGAAGGAGGCCACCGTGGGGCGCCCGTCCTCGATCAGAGGCGTGCCGTAGCCATTGAGGACGCCTCGCTTGAGGCGACTACGCCAGCAATAGCGGCCCGTGAGCGTCGCATACCTAGTCGGTGTGCACACTGCGGACGGCGAGTGGGCATCCTTGAAGGTCATGCCCTCCTTCGCAAGGCGGTTCAGATTCGGCGTCGGGATCTTGGAATTGGAGTTGAGCGCCTGGACGTCGCCGTAGCCCATGTCATCGGCGAGAATGAAGACGATGTTCGGCGGCTTGGCATCGGCCAGCGACCACGAAAGCAGGAAGAGCAGAAGAAAAACTCGGGACATCCGCAGATTCAACACTGTGAAATTCCAATTTCCAATTCGAATTTCCGGTCTACCATCCTCCCATGCTCGACGAACTGAGAGCCCAAGTCTGCGAAGCCAACCGTCAACTCCCCTCGTCGGGACTGGTCTCCCTCACATGGGGTAACGTCAGTGGCATCGATCGGGATTCCGGCATCTTCGGCATCAAGCCCAGCGGTGTGGACTACGATGCCCTCAAGCCCGAAGACATCGTGCTCGTCGATCTCGAGGGCAAGACAGTCGAGGGATCGCTCAATCCGAGCAGTGATACGAAAACCCACCTCGCACTCTACAAGGCATGGAAGAACATCGGTGGCATCACGCACACGCATTCGCCGTGCGCCACCGCGCTCGCCCAGGCAGGCACCGAACTTCCCTGCTATGGGACAACGCACGCGGATCATTTCTACGGCTCCGTCCCCGTATGCCGCGCACTCACTCCCGAGGAAGTGGACGACGATTATGAGGAAAACACCGGTAAGGCCATCATCGAGCACTTCACCGAGCACAACATCGATCCGATCGCCATGCCCGGAGTGCTTCAACTCCATCATGCACCGTTCACGTGGGGCAAGAACGCAGCCGACAGTCTGAAGAACAGCATCGCTTTGGAAATGTGCGCGCGCATGGCCATCGACACCGTGCGCATGAACTCCGACGCCTCTGCAATCCCCCAGCACATCCTCGACAAGCACTACCTCAGGAAGCACGGTCCGGGCGCCTACTACGGGCAAAAGTAGCGTTCCCGTTGGATTTTTTAAAAAATATGATAGTTTTAAAAAATGCGTTTCAGGTTGGTTAAGCATTTTTCAGGGGTGATCGCAGCGTTTGCTCTTGTGATGACGGGATGTCAGACAAGTAGCCGCGCGAAGAAACCCTACACCTACGAGTTCTCCTACGGAGAGTCGACGCTCTTGCGAGGGGATGGCAGGGCGATCCCGCCCCGGAAAGCTCCCGAGCCGGTCAAAGCCGCCGTCGCCGCTGGAAATCGAATCCAAGGCAAACCGTACGTCTACGGCGGCGGGCACAAGCGTCTCGAGGATCGCGGTTATGATTGTTCCGGCACCGTTTCCTACGCCTTGATCAACGCAGGCCTTCTAGAATCCCCTGCCCCGTCAAAGTATTTCACGAAGTACGGAAAGCCCGGCCCCGGAAAGTGGATCACGATCTACGCCAAGTATGGCCACACCTTCATGACTGTCGGCGGCCTTCGTCTCGACACCGGTTGGCGCGACGACGAACGCCGCGGCCCGAAATGGCAAACGCGATCGCGCCCCACAAAAGGATACACCATGCGGCATCCGGCGGGGTTCTAGCAGGCCGCTTTGTTTCCGTGCGACAGTGGCGGCTGGCGGGGTGTGGACGATCAATCCCGTCTGGGGCATCGGCGCATGCGGCGGCGATGTCTGTGTGTCGAGCGAAGTGCCCTTCAGCGCCTCGTAGCCGTCGAGGAATCCGTCCCCATCACTGTCGCGGTGGGTCGGATTCGCCCGGTGCCCGAACTCCTGCAGAGCGGTGAGTCGCGGGCGTACACTGTAGACAAGATGCCGACTCCATGCGAACGAAACTCGCCATCACCACCCTTGTTGCCATCGTCATGTCATTCTTCGCGGGCTGTTCCACACCAGGCTCGTTGAGCCAACCGAGACCCGGAAATCCGGTCAACGACCGGGTCGCTGTTGTCTACTCGGACAACTACCAGATCAATTTGCTCGGTCTTGAGAAGCTGCACCCATTCGACATCAACAAATACACAAAGATCTGTCGGCAACTGGTCAAGGATGGCTTGCTCACAGCGGACAATATCGAGGTGCCTGATCGCATCTCTCGCGATGATCTGCTCATCGTTCACACGCCCGAATACCTCGACACCCTGACTGACCGCCAAAAACTCATCCGCTACCTCGAAGCTCCGGCCCTCTCCGTGCTACCACGCAGGACGCTAAAGAAGGGCGTCGTCGAGCCGTTCCGATACGCGACGGCAGGCACGCTCCTCGCTGCGCGACGCGCCCTCGAGCACGGCATCGCGGTCAACATCGGAGGCGGCTACCATCATGCAAAACCGGACACGGGCGAGGGATTCTGCGTTTTTGCGGATGTTCCTATCGCCATCCGCAAGCTGCAGGGAGAGGACAAGATCAAACGCGCCCTCGTCATCGATCTCGACGTGCATCAGGGGAACGGCACCATCGCCTGCCTGCGGGACGATCCGACGACCTTCACGTTCTCCGTGCACCAGGGTAGCATCTACCCCATTCCCAAGGAACCCGGCGGCGATCTCGACATCGAGGTCAACTCCGGAGACGGAGACGATGTCTACGAACGGATTCTCGCCCAACACCTCGACGATCTGTTCGAGAAATCCAATCCTGACATTGTGTTCTACGTCGCCGGTTGCGACACGCTTGCCGGCGATCCTCTGGCTTCGCTCGCCATGACGCACGAGGGCATCTTGAAACGCGACATGACCGTCATCGACGCCTGCGTGGATCGAAAAGTCCCGGTCGTCTATCTGATGGCGGGCGGCTACAGCAAGGACGCCTGGGAAGCCCAGTACAAGAGCCTCGCGGCGCTCCTGAAGAAACACGCGCCTCCCAAGCGCTGATCCAAAGAGCTTGCCATCAGCGGCATTCCCCCGTTTCATCATGGCCGCTTCATGAAAATCACGGGCATCAAACTCTATCAGGTCGATCTGCCGCTGCACGAAGGCAGCTACAACTGGTCGGGAGGAAAATCGGTCTCCGTGTTCGACAGCACGGTCGTCGAAATCGAAACCGACGCCAAACTGGTCGGCTACGGGGAGGTATGCCCGCTCGGTCCCGTGTATCTGCCGTCCTTCGCGGCTGGCGCTCGTGCCGGGATGCAGGAAATCGCGCCTCAACTCATCGGACTCGACCCGACGCATCCGCGCGTCATCTACCAGGCGATGGATCGCGGCCTCAAAGGACACCCCTACGCCAAGTCGGCCATCGACATGGCCTGCTGGGACATTCTCGGGAAAGCGAGTTACCAGCCGATCTGCAATCTTCTCGGTGGACGCTTCGGCGATGACCACGTTCTCTACCGTGCAATCTCGCAGGAGGATCCGGAAATGATGGCAAAGAAAGTCGCCGGTTATCGCGAGGAAGGTTATCGGCGGTTCCAGCTCAAGGTCGGCGGCGATCCCGACACCGACATCGAACGGATCCACGCCGTTTCGGCGCTCATGAAACCGGGTGACGTTCTCGTCGCCGACGCGAATACGGGCTGGCTCATGAAGGACGCCGCCCGCGTCGTGCGCGGCGTGAAGGATGTCGACGTCTTCATCGAACAGCCCTGCGACAGCTACGAGGAAAACCTCTCGATCCGTCGGCGCACGGATCACCCGTTCGTGCTCGACGAATCGATCTACAACATCGCCGAACTCATCCGCGCGGTGAATGACAACGCCATGGATGTGATCAATATCAAGATCAGCAAGCTGGGCGGCATCACCAAGGCCCGCGAAATCCGCGACGTCTGCGCCGCGATGGGCATCGCCATGACCGTCGAGGACACTTGGGGCAGCGACATCATCACTGCGGCGATCTCCCACCTCGCCCACAGCACGCCAACGGAATTGCTTTTCACCTCGACCGATTTCAATAGCTACGTCACGGTGAGCACCGCCGAAGGCGCGCCGCAGCGCGTGAACGGCCGAATGGCAGCCCCCACCGAGCCGGGGCTGGGAATCACCCCGAAAATGGACGTTCTCGGCGAGCCCGTTTTTGCGTGCTCTTGAGTTGATTCGCACTCCCCGAGTCCCTAGATTTTCCAGAACGAACACAACAAATACCATCCCGACGATGACCCGAAAAACCTTCTCCACATTTCTTCTCACCACCGCGCTCGCGACCACTGGTGCGCTGGCCGATCATCACAAGCACGTGCTCAAGTTCAAAGGCAAGGACGGCCCTGGCAAGGGCAAGCACATCGTCCTCGTTGCGGGCGACGAGGAATACCGCACCGAAGAGTCGATGCCCATGCTGGGCAAGATTCTCTCCCAGAAGCACGGTTTCGACTGCAGTGTCCTTTTTTCCTGGGATCCGACAGGGAGCTATATCGACATTAACAATCAACAAGGCGTGCGCGGTTGGGACCAACTCAAGACGGCGGACCTCATGCTCATCGGCACGCGATTCCGCAAACCCTCCGACGAAGACGCCAAGCACATCACCGAATTCATGAACGCCGGGAAGCCGATCATCGGCATCCGCACGGCGACTCACGCCTTCAACGGAGGACAGAAGTTTGGTGGCACGATCGGATTCGGGGAGTGGGGACGCAAGATCCTCGGCGAGCAGTGGGTCAGCCATCACGGTGGTCACAAGCGCGAGGGCGCGCGCGGGGTCATCGAGAAAGAGAATGCCGACCATCCGATTCTCAATAGCGTGAAGGACGTCTTCGGTCCCAGCGACGTCTATGGCGTGAAGCACCTCACCGACGTGGACACCATCCTCATGCGCGGCGCCGTGACCAAAACGCTCGATCCGAAGTCGGAACCTGTGGAGGGCAAGAAGAACGATCCGATGCAGCCCCTCGCCTGGCTCCATCCCTACACTGCGCCGGACGGCAAGACGAAGGGAACATCGTTCTGCACCACCATGGGGGCCTCGGTCGATCTCGTCAGCGAAGACCTGCGTCGGCTCATCGTCAATGCCGCCTACCATCTCACCGGCCTCGAAGTTCCGAAGAAAGCCGACGTGGACTACGTCGATCCCTTTTATCCCAGCTTCTACGCCTTCATCCGCGACAAGGAATACTGGAAGAAGGCCAACCTTACGCTCAAGGACCTTGAGCTCGGCTCGAGTCGGGCCATGCCAGATCCGAAGGGATCTCCGAAGTGGGAATGGCGTCCGATGAAGAAGTAGACGCCCTCCGCTACATCTTCTCTTTGAGTTCCTTCAGCCGCGCGAACGCCTCGAGCGCACGCGCGCGACCTTCCCCGTGTTCCACGACGGGCTCGGGATAGTCTTTGCCGAGAGAAACGCCCCACCCCGACAGTTCCAGCTCGCCGGCCTCCCATGGCCGATGGATGAATTGCTTCGGCACTTCGGCCAATTCGGGGACGTATTTCCGCACATACTCGCCGTCCGGGTCGAACTTCTCGCCCTGCGCCATCGGGTTGAAGATCCGAAAATACGGCGCCGCGTCCGCTCCACACCCGGCGATCCACTGCCACCCCATCGTGTTGTTAGCGAGATCGGCATCGACCAAGGTGTCCCAGAACCACCGCGCACCTTCGATCCAGTGCTGCAGCAGATGCTTCACCAACACCGAGCCGACGATCATCCGCACGCGGTTGTGCATCCATCCAGTTTGCCAGAGTTGCCGCATCCCGGCATCGACGATCGGGTAACCGGTCTCACCTTGCTGCCATGCCTTCAGTAGCGCATCGTCCTCCTGCCACGGGAACAGTGCGTACTCGGGCCTCAGCGGCTCGGTCGGAGTGTTGTTGAAATGATAGAGCAAGTGCAGGGCAAACTCCCTCCACACCAGCTGCCGCATGATGCCAAGATCGAACTCCTGCGTGTGGTTGGGGGCGTCCGCAAACATGTGCCAGAGTTCACGAGGGCCGATCTGACCAAAATGCAGGTAGGGTGATAGCTTCGATGTCCCATCCTCAGCAGGGAGATCCCGTTGACTCTGGTATTTCTCTGCACGGTTCCTGATGAACGCTTTCGCTCGCTTCAACATCGCCTTGCGGCTTGGCGTCCCCCAGAACTCGTAAAACCCTCCGTCCCACGAAATCTTCGGAAGCAGACCCAAAGATTCCAGCTTTTCGCTCCTCGGCCATTTCTTCGGCGACTTCAACGCCTTGAGATCCACCGATGCGGGACCCGGGGTTTCCAGTGTTTGCAGATGTTTCCAGAACGGAGTGAATACCTGAAACGGCTTTCCCGACTTGTTGGCGATCTCGGTCGGCTCGTGCAGCAACGATCCGTTCGCGCTCGAAGCACGGATGCCGCGTTCCTTGAGCGAGGTCTTGATTTTCGCATCACGCTCGATCGCCGCCGGCTCGTAGCGCCGATTCCAGAAAACGGCGTCGGCCTTCGTCTTGGCAACAAGATCCTCGAGCACCTCTCGGCTGCTCCCCGAACGGATGATCAATCGACTGCCGCAGTCACGAAGTTGTCCGTCGAGATCCGCTAGCGCGTGATGCAGCCACCAGCGCGACGCCCCTCCCGGCTTCCACTCGGTTTCTTCATCCGGAGCGTGGATGTAAACCGGGATGACCGGATCGCCCTTGGAGACGGATTTCGCCAGAGCCGGGTGGTCGTCGAGACGCAAGTCCTCCCGGAACCAGGCGATGGACGCGGTCATCGGAGCTTGTCCAACTCCTCGAAAAGATCATCGAGCCCTTCCACAAGCAACGCACCGACGTCTTGGAGAACTTCTTTGTAGGAACCCGCCGAGCGACCGCCAACGATCAGCGCGGCCCGATCCGGAAGCTTCTTTCTCAACATCTGAAGCTCGCCGGCCACGCCTGGATCGTCAGGGGGATAAACAATGCTAAGCGCCACCGCTCTCGCGTTTCGCCGGATTGCCGTCGAG
>CAJIAN010001100.1_pt1 | contig 13812 bp, 9 predicted proteins | sample 9199061 | NCBI WGS metagenome assembly CAJIAN01 (sample SAMEA7708264, study PRJEB35096) | sediment metagenome | biome: marine neritic benthic zone biome [ENVO:01000025]; feature: sediment [ENVO:00002007]; material: shallow marine sediment [ENVO:03000034] sea grass bed [ENVO_01000059] ...
CGACCAGTCGACGCGCCATGAGAAACTGGTCGAGTCGCTTCCACGGACCGTCCGCAGTGAGTTTTTCCGTGCCTTTGCCGTAGCGGTCGATCACATGCTGCGGTTCTTTGGAAATGTCCAACGCCTCGGCGAGCTTGCTGGAGGTCAGCACTCCGAACGCCTGCTCGGTGAAGGTATCCAGTCCATCCATCAGTCCGCTCGAGTCCACGTCGCGGCGGAACTTGTCGAAGCTTCCGAGCAGCGCCATCCGATCATCGAGCCGGTCGACGCTGATTCCATTGAGCACCATGTCCTCCTTGCCTCCACCCTTGCAGGGTTCGAAAGCCGAGCACGAAGGTCCGAGGAAACCAGCCGGGCCCGACTCGCTCCACGGCGTGTGGCCCGTCTTCGGCGACATCCCGATGAACGGCGGCACGCCGCCTTCCTTCATTCCCTCGAGTCTCGACAGCACCGCACCGATACTCGGCCAGCCTCCGGGGGGTGCGTTACGCGGCGAACGACCGGTCGTGCATTGATACGCATCGTGTCCGCCAGAAGCACCGACCATCGAGCGGATGAACGTCATCTTGTCCGCCATCTTGGCGATCTTCGGGAACAGCTCACCGATCTGAATGCCGGGGACGTTCGTCGAGATCGGAGAGAACTCGCCACGGATTTCGCTGGGGGCATCGACCTTGATGTCCCACATGTCCTGGTGTGGCGGGCCGCCCGCCAAGAAGATCATGATGACCGCCTTGTGCCCCAATCCTTCGCCCGGAGCCAGCGATTGGCTTTCGGCATTGAGCACAGTCGGTAACGCGGCCCCGCCGAGACCGAGGCTGCCTATTCGAAGAAAACTCCGGCGCGACATCCCGTCGCAGAATCTCTCGCTGTTGTCCCCAAGAATCGTGAGCATGGCGCTGCGTGTTGCGTGTTGTTGTTGTCCCTAGCGTTGAACGATCAACCGTCTCCAATTCTCACCGAATTCGGCACAACTCGTTCATCTAGAAGCTTTCTAGCTCCGATAAGGTTTGTAAAGCTGAAATACCTTCGTCGCATCGCACCATCGCGCGAGGGCAAACAAGGGATCCGTTCTTCGAGGAAGCTCACACAGGCTTCCGCACGCGCAGGATTTCAAGGACCTGCCGGTTGTTCCAATGGCCGGTGGCGCCACGAACGACAAGGCAGTTCGCACGCAGTGCATCCGGGCTAATTCCCTCCTGCCTGCTTGACGAGGTCTGCTCGGGAATCAGGGAGGCTGGCAATGAAGGCTCGCGCTTCCGCCGGTGATGTACGGGAAAGTCGGCGCACGATGGCCTTCAAAAGGTCGTTCGCGAACGGTGAGGCCGTAGCGCCCTTTACCCATGCGCGCGCATCTGCTCCCGTCCACGTCCCTGCGGCCTCGTCGCGAATGTAGGAATAGCTGAGCGGATGAAGCTGAGCCATCCAGTCTGCAGCTTTCGCCGGCTCCGTATTCTTCCATTTCTGGAACAGCTTTAGGGCGTTCTCCCCTTTTCCTTTTCCTTCGGGGACTTTTCCCATCGCCGTAGCCATGACCTCGGGCTGGACGGGAGGGAATCTCTTCGACTTGCTTCCGATATAGCTGATCGCGGAAGCGATGTAACCATGCCGTTCTTTTCCCTCCAGATGTCCGGTCGCCCACTGGCACACGAGCGCCGGATCTTTCTTCATGAGGTGAGAGAAAAGCGTGCTTCCAATCCGCTCCCTGTCGCCTGCGGTGAGCATCGCCGCATGGAACGCTACAAGGGACTCCGTTTCCCCCTTCTCGGCCATCTCGCGCGCGATTTGCCTGTAGGCAAGATCTCCCAGTTCAGGTGAAAGCTTGAGCACCCAATCGACCGCTGCTTCGGCGTCCTTCCTGTACCAAGCGAGGGCCGCAGCGCCCAATGGGCTGGCAATCTGCCTGACGCGATCCTTCGGAAACGCCGCCAGCTGTCGGCAGATACGCTCTGGCTCAGCCTCCATCCAAGGCGACGGATCCAAGGCGGTATTAAGCTCCGCGCCCGCGTTCACGGCATCCGGTAAGAGCGCGATACCCCGCTCGAAATCGGCTTTGAGGATCTTGAGCAGTATCGAACCCGCGAGACTCCCAGCATAGTCGGTCTCCAGTTTGAGTGCGGCCTCAAGCGCCCGCTCAGCCTCGAATTCCGCCCATGTCCTCAGAACCGCCGAAACGTGCTGCCTTTGCAGTCTGCCCTCGGCGATCAGCACAACCAACGTTTCCCAACATTCCGCCGGATCGGCCGATACCCATCGCCTCAGGAGGGCGATGGTCTGGAAGGGATCAGTGCGCGCATCGGCGAGCAACGGGTTCCGGTCTTCCGGCTTCATCGATTCGATGTCTAGAGCATCCATTTCTCGCCAAAGCCCATCCTCGGCATCCGCGACGGGCTTTTCTTCGGACTCTTCCGTCGTCTCTTGGGAAGGCTCTGCCGCCTTCTGGGAGATCGGCTCCTGTACAGGTTTCTCCTCATCGGTGGCAACCGCCGACTCGCTCCGATTTCCCGAGCGACCACATCCGATCATCACCAATGTGGCAACGAGCAAAAATCCACGATGTGCCTTCATCGCTTCTCGCTTTGCACACGGCGCGCAACTTCGGCACGCTCATCCGCCGGAAGTCCAAGGTCCCTCGCTGCCGTCTTGGCTCCGGCCGGGTCCCGTTCCATCCACAGCGCAAGGCAATGCGCAATCGACGCAGTGCGCGCCTCCTTGCCATGAAGCTCCGCCGCCCGCTTGAGCGCGGAAGCGACATCATGAGGCGCGATCGCTTCGATCAGAATCGTTGCTCCAGCATCGCGAAGGCCCGCAGGCAGGCCTCGAACCCAGTCCCAGGCGGCGCGCTCGCTGAATTCACTCCAGCGCTCGACAAGAGCGGTCGCGGTAAAGCGCGCGAACGGGTGTTCCGCATTCGAGACAATCGCGGCTCCTAGAGCCTTCGGATTCCTCCTGCCGACGCGATCAAGAACTGCTTTGGCAAACCGGCCCCATTGATCGCGTGAAACGGAGTCCATGAGATCGAAAAAATGTTCTGGCCTGTGTTCTGCTGCGGCGATAGCCACCTCCCAAAGCAACGCGTCGCGTGCCGCGGATGCGGGAAGAGGCTGAAGTTCATCCACGATCTGCTTCGCCTCCCTCAAACCACGCAAGCGAAGATACGCTTTCGGACCATCGGAGATTTCGACGTCATTGAAAAATGCCACGGCTTCAGCGCTCGTGAGTCGCTTCAGCAGGGGTTTCAGCGAGGAAGCACTCGGCTTTATTTTGCGATTGCTGGCACGGTACCAATGGAGGAATCCCTCCATGTCCGCTGCCGCAAGCTTGGTCGTGATCGCTCTATCCAGATGGTAGTCATCGACCTTCGCGGACAGTTCCTTGGCAAAGGCAAGGTCGGTTGCGACGAGGTGTCGGCCGGCCGATTCGCGGAAAATGCGGGAGAAGTGGAAGAAATCGGAAAGCGCTCGGCCAAATCGCCCACGCTTCTTTTCCTCCTCCTTCTCCGAAAATGCGGTCGCGACCGTGTAGACCTCGTCTCGCTCGGTCTTGGCGAGGATCTCCGAGGCGATGCCGCGGCTGAGTTCCCTTGTCTCCGGCTCCCTTGCACGACCAGACGAACTCCCCCATTCGGTAAGCCACGCGTGCCAGTCTTCGCGTTCGTTGTAGATCGCGGCTCCGGCTCGCCGCCAGGCATGATCGTCCCCTGTATAGATCCCGTGATGGACAAGTTGACCGACGCGAGCGGGGTACTTTTCAAGAACGAGAAGGCTGAATGCGGGAAGATTTCCCGCGCTCGCCCGGGCGGGCATCTTGAGCAGCTCCCGATAGGTCTTCGAGCCCACCACCGCATCGATGTCGGTCGATCCAAGACGATGCATGGCAAAGTCGAGATAGGTGTAGCCACCATCGAACGTCCGGATCGCGAGTCTGTCCGACGCGATCTCGTCTACCGCACTCGCGCCATCGCGTTCCACCCGCATGGCAATCAGAGTCTGGACCTTCTCGTCACGCTGTTGACCCGGCGGATTGTCGATCCAGAGCTTACTCGCCAGCTTGACAATCTCCCCGGAACCGGTAGCGGCGTCATCAGCTGCTTCGCAACGCCCGGAAACCGCGAACGTAACCGAAAGAACAAGAAACGCCCCGATCCCGAACCCGCTCCAACGACGCTCTGTCTCGTAGCAACCCCTCATCTGGGACGCACTTCTAGCGAATCGGTTGCGGTGATTCAATCGAAATCACGTCCGATTCCCGACTGCTTGAAATCAGGCGTCCGATTCTTTCATCCTCTTCACCATGTCAGCCACGATCTCAGGATGCGCGGCAGCGACGTTGTTGGTTTCGCCGAGATCCATACTCAGATCGTAGAGTTCGACCGGCTTCCCCTTTCCCGTCTGCACCGCCTTCCACCGTCCCTTTCGCAGCGCGCGCTTCGCGCCGTATTTCCAGTAGAGATGCGCGTGCGCCTTCTGCGGCTTTCCTTTCAAGGCGTTGACGAAGGAAATGCCATCGCAATTCATAGGAACATCGTTAGTGACGCCGGCCAGTTCCGCAGCGGTGGGAAGAAAATCCCAGTTCGCCAATGGCTCGTTGCATGTGCTCCCCGCTTCGATCACACCCGGCCACCACGCGATCGTCGGCGCACGGATTCCACCTTCGTAGAGATCGCGCTTGAAGCCACGCAAAGGGCCGTTCGCATCGAAGAACTCGTGCTTGTGTCCGCCTTCCGAATGCGGGCCGTTGTCCGAGGTGAAGATGACGAGCGTTTTCTTGTCGATCTTCAGTTCCTGCAGCAACTCGATCAGCTGCCCGACGTCCCAATCCATTTTCGAAATCATCGCGGCCTGTCCTTTCGCCGTGTTGGGCCAATCGCGGTCCGCGTAAGGTCCATACTCGGGCACTTCCATGCCATCGCCCGTGACCCGCCCTCCTTCGTTGTTCGCATGCGGGATCGTCCAATGAAAATGAAAGAGGAACGGCTTGTCGTGATGTTGGCGGATGAAATCGAAGGCTTCCTTCGTCATCACGTCATGCGAGTAGGTCTTGCGCTCGGTGGCGACGCGTCCACGGGCAGCGGGATGCTTGCTCAGGACGTTCCCCTCAAGCGGCACCTTCTCCGAGTTCCGCCAGAGATGCGTCGGATAGTAATTGTGCGCCTCGCCCTGATCGAGATACCCCATCCAGAAATCGAATCCGTTTCTGTTGGGATGCCCGCTCGTCCCCACACCTCCCATCGCCCACTTGCCGACACCGCCCGTCGTGTAGCCCGCTTTCTTCAGAATCTCCGCCACCGTGATGTCCTCCGGCTTGAAGACGTATTTCGCGTTCGAGGAGATCGCCGTATGCCCCATGTGCTGCCCCGTCCATAGGGCGAGCCGCGACGGCCGGCAGACCGTGCATCCCGCGTAGTAGTCCGTGAACTTCATCCCCTCCGCCGCCAAACGATCCAATGCGGGTGTCTTGATCTCCTTCTGCCCGAAACAACCCAGATCCCCGTAACCGAGATCGTCGCACATGATGTAAATGATGTTGGGGCGGGTTTCTTTGGCAAGTGCCGCGGCCGGGAGGCATATGAAGCAGGCAAGGATCGAAAGTCGCATGCGCTATCGTAGTCTTCACCAACGGGATGACGCAACAACGTGTGATGAGATTACGGGAGCGCGGACGTCTCGTCCGCCTACTCCGCTGCGCCAAGGAGTCCTGCTTTCGATGGCACCTTCATACGAATGACAACCAGACCAACACCACGGCAAAGCATAACGAAATCCTCGACGAACCCGAACGAATTTCTTCAAGATGCGACATGCCCAATCCATGGACCGGAATCGGAAATCCCTACACCCGCGAAGAAGTTCTCGAACGCCTGCGCGCCACCCTCGCACGCGGTGAAGCCATCATCGCTGCCGGCGCCGGAACCGGCATCAGCGCGAAGTTCATCGAAAAGGGCGGCGCGGATCTGATCATCATCTACAACTCCGGACGCTTCCGCATGGCCGGTCACGGATCGACCGCCGGGCTCATGGCTTACGGCGATGCGAATGCGGTCGCCATGGAGATCGGCGAGTTCGAAGTGCTACCCGTGGTGCAGGAAGTGCCCGTCATCTGCGGCGTCCACGCCACCGATCCACGCCGGCGGATGTGGCACTGGCTGCTTCAGGTGAAGGACATGGGATTCAGCGGGGTGAACAATTTCCCCACCCACACCATCGTCGACGGCAAGTTCCGCCAAATCCTCGAAGAGACGGGGATGAGCGTGGAGAAGGAATTCGAGATGGTCGCGCTCGCGCGGAAGATGGACCTCTTCAGCATCGTCTATGCCGGGAGTCCCGAGGAAGCGAAACGCATGGCCGAAAGCGGCGCGGATGCGATCATCGCGCACGTCGGCACCACGATCGGCGGCTCCATTGGAGTGGTCGACGCCACGATGACGCTCGCCGAAGCTGCCGAAGCCACCCAGGCAATCATCGACGCCGCGAAGACGGTCCGCGACGACGTCATCTATCTCTCGCATGGCGGCCCCATCAGCACGCCGAGCGATGCCGCCTACATCAACGAAAACTCGGAAGCGGTCGGATTCGTCGGCGCGTCGAGCCTTGAAAGGATGGCGGTGGAGGACTCGCTGACGAATCTCACCAAGGAGTTCAAGGCGATTCCGTGTCCCGCCGGAAAACCGTCTGACTAGTCCAAGGACTGCATCTGCTCGCCGAACTTCGTCATGGCATTGCTGATCGCCATGGCGGCCTCCGGATTGGCACTCAACGCCTGCATCGCTTTGAAGATCTTCTGCTGCGCCTCCTTCATCCTCGGCGTGTACTTCTCCTCAAGCTTGTCCGACAGTTCCTTGGCAGGTTCGCCCAGCGCCTTCATCCGCTCGGCGAGCTTTTTGAAGTCCTCTTCCATTCCTTCGATCTTCTTCGCCGCCTCCTCCGCGCTCTCCTTGTCTTTCACTTCCGAGATAATGGTGGCGACCTTGTCCATGGTGTCCATCACGTCTTCGCTCACTTTTTCGTGAGAGTCCCCGCAGCCGACGAGAACGAGTGAGAGTGCGATACAGATAGGAGCAGCGATTAGAGAATTGATCGTTTTCATAGTGTTCCGGCTGAGATTGCGCCGTTTCCCTGCATTGGCAAGGAAATACGCGCCGATCACGAGCTATCGCTCTCCCAGAACACCTTGCACTTCGGCATCGCCGCCCGCAGTTCGCGCACCCCATCGACGGTCGTCTTCGTCCGCTGGATGTGGAGTCGCTTGAGCTTGAGGAATTTGGTGAGGGTTTTCAGCCCGGCATCGGTCACCGCAGTGTCGTGCAACCACAGCTCCTCCAAGGCAGGCAACGCGACCAGTTTCTCCAAAGCCGCATCCGTCACCCCGGTCTCTCCGAGATGCAATCCCGTCAGTGATTTCATCTTCGCGACGCTCGCTACGGACCCGTCCGTGACACGGTTTCCGCGCAATCCGAGATACTCGAGTTTCGAAAGCCCTGACAAATGCACCAAACCCGCATCCGTCACCTTCGTCGCACCGATCGGCAGATGCGTGAGGCTCTTGATGCCCCCGATTTTCTTCAAGCCCGCATCGGTGATCTGCGTCCGGAAAAGATTCAGCCACTCGAGTTTCTTCAGTCCCGCAATCTCCGCGATCTCCGCATCGCCGACAGTCGTCTTTTCCAGTGACAGGTCGGTAAGCTCGCCGCACTTCGCGATCAACTTCATGTGTTCGGTCGTGACCTTCGGAATGCCGTTCAGGTTCACTTTCGTGACCTTTCCCGTTTTCTTCTCCGCCTCGACGTAGCCACCCATCTGGCGGAGTGGCTTGAGACGATCGACTTCGGAATCCTCCGCCGTGGCCGTAACTGCGATGCAGAGGAACGCCATCGCCCCCAGCACTCGACATTGGAATGTCGAGCTACGAGTCACACCTCCGCGAGACGCTCCTTCGAATCTCCGAAGCTCTCCAGCCGGATGTCGAACCTGTCCATCAACGAGAGGAACAGACTACACATCTTTCGGTTCTCCTTGCCGCGGTAATCGAGGATGCGTCCGGTTTTCAGCTTGCCTCCCCCGCGACCGAGAATGACCACCGGCAACTGCGAGGCGTCGTGATGTCCGGTGAGCATGCTGGAACAGAACACAAGCATGCTGTTGTCCAACGCGGTTCGTTCGCCTTCCTGCACGGCATCCAGCTTGGACGCGATGTAGGCGAACTGCTCGACGAAGAAACGATTCACCTTCAGCCAGTCGTCCGTGTCCTTGTGGGAAAGCAGGTGATGAATCATGTAGTCGACGCCCAAGTTCGAGAAGCGCAGAGAAGAATGATCGTTGTTCAGCTTCAATGTCGTCACACGCGTCGCATCCGTCTGGAAGGCAAGAACCATGATGTCCGCCATGAGGCGCATGTGCTCGCCGATGTCCTGAGGAATACCATCCGCAGGGCGCGGGATGTTCGGCTTTTCGAGAGTCGGACGCCAGCCCTGCAGTTCGCCGCGCTTGCCAGCCTGCTCGATCCGCCGTTCGACTTCGCGGACCGAATTCAAATATTCGTCGAGGCGCTTCTGGTAGTCCATGCTGATGCTTCGCCGCCGCCGCAGCGCGTCGCCGAGCACGGCGTCGAGCACGCTGCGGTCGCCGATTTCAACGTCGTCTTTGAAGAGTCGGTCGAAGGCCAGTGCCGGATAAACTTCCAGCGGCGTGGGTGCGGTCGGCGAACTCCATGAAATGTGCGAGCTGTAGAGCATCGAGTAGTTCTTATGCACCGACGGGTTCGCCTTCTCGCATCCGAGAACGAGACTCGGCACGCGCGTCGAAGCGCCGTATCGCTGAGCGATGACCTGGTCGAAACTGGTTCCCGAACGGATCTCGCCTCCCGAAGCGAGCGGCGCGCCCGAGAGCAGGTTCCCCGTCATCGAACTATGGATATTCCCTTTGAGTGCCTCCGCGTTGTAGAGCCCGCGGATGAAGAGCATGTCCTCGCGAAAATCGTTGAGCGGTTCGAGCACTTTGCCCAGCTCCATCGCCTTGCCTTCGCCCTTCGCCCACCACTCGTGCTTGTGAAAGCCGTTGCCGGCGAACAGCACGCCAAGCCGCGTTGGCGCATCGGCTCCCGGGGTCTTCGGTTTCGGCGCGTCGGCAAAGGCGGGGACCGACTCGAGCCAAGGTAGCGTCACGGTGACGCCGAGACCGCGCAACATCCGGCGGCGGGTCAGCTTTCGCGAACGATCGGCCATATTCATCATTCTAGCGCGACCCGGGGTAAAGGGAAGTGGATTTCCGAGTTCCCAGATCAATAGACAATCCCTGCGTAGTTCTCCGAACAATATGCATAGGTCCGCAGACCAGTGACGGCAAGGTTCAGAAAACACCCCATTCCCCGAATCATGAAATCCCTGAGCATCTGCCTTTCACTTGTATTCGTCGCGGCCAGTGCCGTGTTCGCCGCACCACCGGGAATCATGAACCATCAAGGCCGCATCGCGGTCAACGGCGTCAATCACGACGGCACCGGATGGTTCAAGTTCGCCTTTGTCGACGCCACCGCGAGCGAAACCTACTGGACCAATGACGGCACCAACCTTGGAACGCCCGGAGGCGCACCGAACACCGCGGTGAGCCTCACGGTCGCGAAAGGACACTATGCGGTCGGCCTCGGAGCGGCACCGATGCTCGGGATTCCGTCCGACATCTTCGCCGACCACGATGATGTCCGCCTCCGCATCTGGTTCAGCACCGACAACCTCGCGTTCGAACGGCTCAGCCCGGACCGCCGGATCACCTCGACGGGCTACGCGTTCAGCGCCACCCGATTGGGATCTGTTTCCCTCGACGGACTGGCGAAGCTGAATTCGGCAAACACCGCGACCCTCGGGATTGCGCTCTCAGGCACCTACGGAGTCGGCAACGCCGCCCTTGATGGACCTGGAACGCTGATGCTCTGGTATCCGGGCAAGGCCGCCTTTCGCGCCGGAACCACCACGGGGTCCGAATGGTTCGATCCGGAGATCGGCGATTTCTCGGTCGCCTTCGGATACGATACGACAGCGAACGGCGCCTACGGCATGGCCTTCGGACAAGGCACGCGCGCGGAGGGCAGTCATGCAACTGCGTTCGGAAAGGACACCAGCGCCGAGGGCGACCTGTCGACGGCCTTCGGCGAATCGACACGAGCGGGTGGTGAGCTTTCGACGGCCTTCGGACTCGGAACCACCGCTCGATCGTTCGGCGAGGTCGCGCTTGGGCTCTACAACACCGACTATGCTCCCGCCAGCGAGACTCTCTTCGCTCCCAACGACCGATTGTTCGTCATCGGCAATGGAACTGCCGATACGGTCGGTCTCCGGTCCGATGCGATGACCGTTCTCAAGAACGGGCGCGTCGGGATCGGCACAAGCACCCCGACGACCGAACTCGATGTCGCCGGAACGGTCAAGGCGACGAGTTTCATGGGTACTCTCGACGGAGGCAGCCTGCTTACCGGCAGCATTCCCACCTCCGCCCTTGCCGACAACGTGGTGACCATGGCTAAGATCGCTGACGGCGCCGTGGGCGAAGATCAGCTTGGTAGCAACGCGGTCCTGAGCACGCACATCAATAGTGATGCCGTCGATCGGATTCACCTCAAAGACGACGTGATCGGGTCCTCCGAACTGGCAGACAACGCGGTCGGAGCGCCACACATTGCGGACGGCCAGGTGGGCTCCGCAGAGATCGCGGATAACAGCCTCACTGCAACCGACATCGGTCCTGATTCGGTGGGTGCGTCCGAAATCATTTTCGGAAGCATCACCTCCGACGAGATCGGCAACGATGCCGTTGACAGCCCGGAGATTCGCGCGAACGCGGTGGGAAGCAGCGAAATCGCCGCCGGGGCAGTCGGCACGTCGGAAATCGCCAACGGGAGCATCGCGGCAGCGGATATCGGCACGGGGCAAGTCGCGTCGGAACACATTGCCACCAACGCGGTGGGCGTGAGCGAAATTGCGCCCGGTGCGGTGTTGAGCTCCCATATCTTGGACAACAGCATCGCGGCCAACGATATCGCCACCAACGCCGTCGGAGCGGCTGAGATCAGCACTGGCGCGGTGGGGACCGCTGAAATCGCGGACCAAGGCGTCCGGCAGGCCGATATCGGTGGCAATGCGGTGACTTCTTTTGCCATCGCCACCGGAGCGGTGGGCTCGTTTGAGATCGAAGACAAGAGCGTTTCCACCTCGGACATCAAAGCGGGAGCCGTCGGGAGCACCGAGATCTCCAATGATAGCATCACCGCCGCTGACATCGCCGCGAATGCGATTGGAAGCAGCGAGCTGGCAAACGATTCCGTAGGAGCGGTGCATCTGGTGAGTGCTTCCGTGGGAAGCGCCGAAATCGCGAACGGTGCCGTCGCTTCCGCAGATCTCCACTCCAGTATCGGAGTCTGGACGGCGAGCAGCGGCAACGTCTACCGCAGCACGGGAAAGGTGGGAATCGGCAGTTCCTCCACTCCGTCACATGCGTTGACCATCACCACAAGTTCGGGGAACGACACGCTACGGCTCATCGGCTCCGGCGGGACATTTGGCTATCTCGCCCGTCTGAACTTCGGTGATGGAGACCATGTCTACCTCGACGAGCCATACGATGATGGAATGACGATCGAGGCCAACGAAGTCGGCATCGGCGGTAACCCGTCGAGTAGCGGCCAGCAGCTCCAGGTCTTCGGCAACGCCTCGAAATCCACCGCAGGTGACTGGCTGGCCAACTCGGACCGGCGAATCAAGATGGACATCCATCCACTCGATGACGCACTCGAGCGAATTCGGAGGGTTCGTCCCGTGCGCTTCCGATACACTGACCAGTGGCGCAAAGAGCACCCTGAAATCGATGACATTGAATATGTCAACGTCATCGCCCAAGAGTTCGCGCAAGTGTTTCCAGATGCCGTCGTCGAGAGTGGCGAAACGCTTCCTGGCGGCGAATCGGTGCTGCAGGTCGATACCTATCCGGCTCAGATCTACTCGATGGCAGCGATCGCCGAACTGGACGCGAAACTCACGGAGAGCAATCGCCTGCTGCGCGAGGAGAACGCGAAACTTCGAAGGCGCCTCGAAGCGTTGGAGTCGAAATTGGAAGCCGTGGTCTCGCGATGAAACTCTCGAAAACCATCCCCATCCTCGCAGCGAGTCTGGTCGCCAGCGTCCACGCGGACCCACCGATAAGCACGAGCGCCTCTTTTACATTGCTGCCAGCGCCGGTCGGACCCGGAGGAGGAACCGTCAGCGGCGGCGACATTACGGCCGAAGTATCCATTGGCGACACTTCCATCGATGGCGTTTCGAATGTGACTATCCGGGGTGTCCAAGAGAAAGGAGGCTTCACTGGACAGCTGTACGATCCACGTGCGATTTCCATTTCGGCCAGCCCCGCCAGCGTGAACGAAGGGCAAGACCGGAAACTCGACGGCGACGCAGTGATGGACGACGACACGCGGCTTGAACTCGATCCCAGTGAACTTGTGTGGGGCGTTGTCAGCGGACCCGTGGCCGGCATCAATGCGAATGGGCTGGCAACCGCAGGCATTGTCTACGAGGACACAACTGCGACCGTCCGGGGCACGTGGCTCGGCGCCATTGGCGACTTCGATCTCACCGTTCTCAACGTCGGCAAGGACGACTACCTGAGCTACGCCGGAGACGGCCTCGATGATGATTGGCAGGTGTTCTTCTTTGGCGAGGAGAATCCGGATGCCGCACCCGGAAAGAATCCCGACGGCGATCGCAATGACAATCGCTTCGAGTTTCTTGCGGGCGTCGATCCCACGGATCCGGTGTCGTTCTTCAGCGTTGCCGTCGATCACGACGCTTCGCTTGGCGAAGCAGACATTGTCTTCAGCCCGCGGTTCACCGATCGGAGCTATCGCGTGATGGGGAGCACCCTGCTGACAACTGCAGACTGGACGGAGGTGACGGGAGGAACGGTCTCCGACAACGGCGACGGGCGGACGGTCACTGATCCGAATGCAGCCGGATCGGAGAAGTTCTACCGGATCGAGATCACCCGCCCGTAGCGTTCCGCATGGACGGACGCGAAACATCCACCTAGATTTCCACGATGTTCGAAGCCGCAGAACTCGGTCGTCGTATTCCCAAGAAGGCTTTCAAGGAGGAGGAACCCCGACTCCATACCGCGTTGCTGGCAGCACAGCGGAAGATGAGGAAGGCCGAGGTGCCGGTGATCATCATTGTGGCCGGCGTCGAAGGCGCGGGAAAAGGAAGTGTCGTCAACCGACTCAACAAGTGGCTCGATACCCGCGGGCTCCGCACGCACGCCTTCTGGGACGAATCCGACGAGGAATCGCAACGGCCGCGCTTCTGGCGTTTCTGGCGGAGACTCCCACCCCGGGGGACGATCGCGATCTTGTTTGGTTCATGGTACACCCATCCCATCGTCGAACGGGTTTTCGAGCGCATGGACCAAGGCGACTACGAACGCGAGCTGAGCCGGATCTTGCAATTCGAGCGGCTGCTCGCCGCCGATGGGGCGCTGATCGTCAAATTCTGGTTCCACCTGTCCCGGAAGGAGCAAGAGAATCGCCTCGAGGATGACGTCAAGGCGGGCAGATTTGCATCGCCGATGTTGAAGAAATACTCCAAGCGCTACGAGGCCTTCGCCGAAGTTTCTGAACGCGCGATCCGCATGACCGACACCGGAGACTGCCCATGGCATCTCGTCGAAGCCACCGATCGTCGCTACCGCGACCTCACCGCCGGACAGACGCTGCTGGATGCGTTCGAACAGCGGCTGGCGCGCGTCGAGAACTCCCCGACCGACACCCAGTCCGGCG
>CAJIAN010000266.1_pt1 | contig 13732 bp, 12 predicted proteins | sample 9199061 | NCBI WGS metagenome assembly CAJIAN01 (sample SAMEA7708264, study PRJEB35096) | sediment metagenome | biome: marine neritic benthic zone biome [ENVO:01000025]; feature: sediment [ENVO:00002007]; material: shallow marine sediment [ENVO:03000034] sea grass bed [ENVO_01000059] ...
ATTCTCCTCGCGGAGATAATCGATGACGTTCGACTGCTCCCGGTTGACCCAGTGGGCGAGCGCCGACAGCAAGAGATGGAATGGATGGATGAACATGTGAACAGGCTACCAGAAATGGGCCGATTTCGGCATTCACGCGGATTGCGTTACTCCCTAGCCCTCAGGCATTCGCACGTCGTCAGACTTTTGGGGCACTACGGGGTTCGAACGCAGTTCGAGCGCTTGACCGCGCGAGCGGTCCGACTCGCAGTCGCCGAAGGCGCATCCCGCGCAGACGTAACGCAGTGGAGTCAATCGAGCCCTGCCCACTCGCGCTTTCCGCAGCCGTTTTTCGTACTTTGTGGGCGTTCCGGAGTGCCCATGCAATCGGCCTTGACGGGATGAACTGGGGATCTGAATCTTCTATCCATGTACGAGATTTACCGCAGCGCGAAGAACAGACAGGCCTACTTCCGATTGAAAGCCCGCAACGGGCAGATCATCCTCGCAAGCGAGGGATACAAGACGAAGGCGTCGTGCAAAAGTGGTATCAGGTCGGTGAGAGCGAACGCAGCGAGGGAAGGGAGCTTCGACGTGAAGAAGGCGAGAAACGGCAAGTTCTATTTCACCCTTGTCGCGCGGAACGGTGAGGTCATCGGCACCAGCCAGATGTACAAGACAAAGGATGGATGCAAGAAGGGGATCGCCAGCGTGGTGAATAACGCAGCTAGCGATGATGTGAGGGACGACGGGTAGTTCGTCAATCGCGGCTTAGCCGTGGTCCGCTACGGAGAAGCGTGCGGCTTCGCCGGTTGGTTTCCCATCGTGCGCGGAGCGCCCGATCCACCGGAGGCGGCCTCGGCGCGGTCTGCTACAGGGGAGCGTGCGGCTTCGCCGATCAATTTCCCATCGTGCGCAGAGCGCCCGATCCACCTTCCATCAGTTGCTCTGTGGCGATTGGGGGAGGGGTAGTTCTGCTTCGTATGCGGTCTCGTCGGGGATGCGTGCGATCTGAAACGCTTCGCGGCGTTCGACGCAGGTTCCGCACTTGCCGCAATGGACGTCGCCTCCCTTGTAGCACGACCACGTCTTGGTGAAGTCGATGCCGAGTTCGTGTCCGCGTGTGGCGATGTCTTCTTTCCGCATGTCGATGAAGGGACGGAGCAGTCGAATCTTCGCGTAGGTGCCCGCCTCGATGGCGTCGGCCATGGATGCCATGAAGCCTTCGCGGCAGTCCGGGTAGATGGCGTGGTCACCGGAATGCGCGGCGATGACGAGGCCTTCGGCTCTGGAACTCTCGGCGAACCCGGCGGCGATGGAGAGCATGATCCCGTTTCGAAACGGCACGACCGTGGCCTTCATGTTCGACTCCTCGTAGTGTCCTTCGGGAATGTCGCCTCCCGATTTCAGAAGGTCGGAGGTGAACAGATCGTTGATGAATCCGAGAGTGATGATCCTGTGCGGGACGCCGAGGTTCTCGCAGTGCAGTTCGGCGAATGGGATTTCCCGGTGGTTGTGCTTCGAACCGTAGTCGAAGCTCAAGGCGCCCACGACCTCGTGCTCACGGGCAGCGTGGTAAAGGGCGGTGATCGAATCCATCCCGCCGCTGACTAGAACGACGACTTTCATGCCCCTCAGCCTTCCTCAGGGTGGACAACTTCCACGGTGAGACTGATGCCTCCCCGCGGCGCAAATGCACCCGTGATGGACAGTTTCCGTGGACGGCAGGCCGCGATCAGATCGTCGGCGATCCGGTTCACGATCTCTTCGTTGAAGCCGGGTTGATTCCGGAAGGACGCGAAATAGAACTTCAGGGACTTGGTCTCGACGCACAGCTTGTCCGGGACGTACCGCACGACGATGTGGGCGCAATCGGGCTGGCCGGTGACCGGGCACAGCGAACTGAATTCGGGGCAATCGAGTTCGATCCAGTAGTCGCGATCGGGATTCCTGTTCGGGAACGTCTCCAGTTTGGCCTCGTCCGGGGAACTCGGGAGAGGAAGTTCGGAGTTGCCCAGCATGGTGAGCGGGTTGTCTTCGTGCGGCGGCATCGGATGCGAGTATCAAACCGCGTATGAGCGAATTGGCAAGTGTTACAGAGGGGGATGCGGCAGCGCCGACCGGCCGCGTCGGAGCGCAGCGGCTTCGCCGTGGGCAGTTCCATCGTGCGCGGAGCGCCCGATCCACCGGCCGATGAATTGGCAGGAAAGGTCGCGTTGGGGGTGGATTTGTTCTAAGGTCCGGGACCGAAGCGCGTTCACACGTTCGAAACACAACGCACCCGATCATGAGTTCAATATCAATCCATTCGCAAACCCGTCGGTTCCCTTCCCTTGCCGGATTTCCCTTACTCTTTGTTGTCCTCATCGCGACGGCGGTGAGTTCCCGCGCCCTTTATATCCAGCCGGATCTTGTCGACGTCCCGGTCGGCAGGTTGATCGCGAACATCGAGGCGGCGAGCAAGAAGAAGCCGAAAGATGCGGCGCTGCAGCACCATCTCGCGCGGGCGCACGCGGTGGCGTATGCGAGAAATCTGGACTCCGATGGGAAGGTCAAGCAGCAGAAGGGGAAGGACGCCAATGCCATCTGGTTCGGATTCAATCCTCCGCACGTGCCCTATGCCTCGCCACAGCGTGCGCCGAAGCGCGGGAAGAAGGAGAAGCCGAATCCCGAGAGAACCAAGGTGGCGCGGGAGCATTTGAAGAGCGCGGTCGCTGCCTACGAGCGGGCTCTCAAGCTCGGACCAAAGAATGCGCAGACGATTCGCCTCGGTCTCGGTTGGTGCCGGAAGGAGGCGGGCGATTCGAAGAAGGCTGCGGCCGACTTCAGGGCGGTGATTGCGGAGGCTTGGAAAAAGGAGGGCAGCGCGCAATTCGGAGGCATGCGTGAGTTCGTCGCCGTGGAGGCGATCGGTTACCTGCTGCCACTGCTCGACGAAAAGAAGGACGCAAAGGAGATCGCGGATCTGGCGGCGAAGAAGAAGAAACTGCAGGCGCTTCCGCGTCCGGTCACACCGATTGCAGTGCCGTTGCGTGACGGGATTGGCGCGCGTGAGATGATTCATCGTGAGTTGGCGGTGGCTTTCGATCTCGACGCGAGCGGGTTCACCGACCGGCGCTGGCAGTGGATCGATCCCGCGAACGCGGCGTGGTTGGTGCACGACCCTCGTGGAACGGGGGAGATTCGTTCGGGGCTTCAGATGTTCGGGAGCCGGTCGTTCACCTTGTTCTTCGAACACGGCTATGAGGCGCTGGCACTTCTCGATGACAATGCGGATGGTGAATTGCGCGGTGGCGAGCTGCGGGGGCTCGCCTTGTGGCGGGATGCGAATGCGAACGGGAAAAGCGAGAAGGGCGAGGTGCTTTCGGTTGGAGAGTACGGGATCGAGGCGCTCTCGTGCCGGAGTTCCCTGAATGCGGAGGGCGTGCGTGCGAGTGCTGGTGGCGTGACGTATCGCGATGGGACTCAGCGGGACACTTTTGATCTGGTGCTGAAGAGTCGCTGACGCGGAGAGGCTAGCGGCTGCGCCGTTTGGTGTTCCCATCGTGCGCGGAGCGCCCGATCCACCTTACGGTCTCTCTGCGACGAAGATGCCGTAATCCAGGCAGCGGGTGCGGTAAGCGAGGAGGAGTCGGACGATGGTGCGGGCGAATCTGCGGTTGCGAAGGGCCTTGTCGAGGGGAAAGCGGCGGTATTCTCGGCGAGTGAGTACTTTGCCGATGAGTCTCCGGAAAATGACGCTCCAGGTCTTGCGGACAGCGGGACCGATCTCGCGGCATTCGATGAGTTCGAGGCCGGCGTCGGCAATCAAGTGGCGGTATTCGTCGGTGGTGGCGAGTCCGGGGAGTCGGCCTTCGCGGCAGATCGGTTTGAGGAGGCGCTTCACGTGCCATGGCCGCAGTTCCGGCGCGGCAAGCCATGCGCAGATCACCGCACGACCTCCGGGAACGAGGGCACGGGCGATCTGGTTGAAGAACGCGGCTTTGTCCTCGACATGGGAGACGCACTCGATGGAGATCGCGGCATCGATGGAAGTATCGGGTAGGTCATTGTCGAGCCAGTCGCCGTGGATGAAATCCGGGCGCGGGCAATCGGAGGAATTCTCGCGCTTGGAGGCGACGCTGCATTGCACGGCAGAGAGGGTGTAGCCGACGACGTCGCAGCCGTAGTTTTCGGCGACGAACCAACTGGTGCCGCCATAGCCACAGCCGATGTCGCACACTCGGTCGCATTTGGAGAGGCGCGCAAGATCCGCAACGGTTCGCGTCAGATGTTCGATGGCTTCATCCGGAGATTCGTCACCGGATTCCCAGAAGCCGTGGTGGAGGTGCTCGCCCCACGTGTCGCGGTAGAAGAAATCGAGTGTGTCGTAGTGTGCCTCGACGTCGTCGCGGGTCGGTGGCTGCGACGGGGCGATCATGTTCGCTCACCAGGGGTAGTCCGTGCCGTGACCGGTGTTGCCTTCATCGATGTAGAAGCCGGGTTTGTGTGGCAGGCCGCGTAGCTTCTGGATTTGCGTGCCGAGCGCATCGCAATCGTGCGTCGTGGTGAAGGCGCTCGGTTGTTCGGGCGTCGGTGCGGCGGTGACGACGACGCTGCAGTGGTCCGGGATCTTGAACCAGAGGCGTGAGTGCCGCCACCAGAAGCCGTCGATGCTTGCGTGGGTTCCGTTGGAAGCCATGCTCAGGGTGGTGCCGTTTTCGGGAACAATACGGAAATCGGCGAGAGCTTCGGGAGTGAAGCCGCGGAAGGTCACGGAGGCGGTGTACAGAGTTTTGTTGTCGGCGGTTTGCTGTTGGTTGCCGGGAGCGGGTGTGGTGGCGATGGGTTTCGGAGTTGGGGTGGCAACTGGTTGCGAATCGGCCGGAGTCTGCTCCGGCGTGGAGCAGGAGGCGGTGAGGATTGCGGTGGCAATGATGGACAGGTTGCGGGACACGGGCGGAATAATGCTAGATGTGCGCGCTCAAAATGTCTGTAAGGATAGACCGAATTGCCAGACAGAACATCGATGAGTGAATTCCCCCAATTGCAGCCCAGGGACGCGCATAACGAGAAGCTCGAAGCGAATGTGCATCCGCCCGATTGGAAGAACCCGACGCCGGACGGTCGCTACAACCTTGTCGTGATCGGTGCGGGCACGGCGGGGCTCGTGGCAGCGGCTGGTGCTGCCGGGCTCGGAGCGAAGGTCGCTCTCATCGAGCGGGAACTGATGGGCGGCGACTGCCTCAACGTCGGCTGCGTGCCGTCGAAGGCGATCATCGCCGCCAGCCGTGCCGCGGCGGCGGTCAAGGGGGCGGGGGAGTTCGGCGTCAACGTGCCGGACGGAACGACGATCGATTTTGCGAAAGTGATGGAACGGATGCGCAAGTTGCGCGCGGACATCAGCCCGCACGATTCGGCAGAACGGTTCACCGATTTGGGAATCGACGTGTTTCTCGGCGGTGGACGGTTCACCGGAGCGAACACGATCTCGGTGGGGGAGGCGAAGCTGGACTTCAAGAAGGCGGTGATCGCGACGGGAGCGCGGGCCTCGGCGCCTCCGATCCCCGGTTTGGACGAGGTCGACTACCTGACGAACGAGACGCTGTTTTCACTGACGGAACTTCCAGAGCGTCTTGGCATCATCGGGGCCGGACCCATTGGCTGCGAAATGGCGCAGGCGTTCGCGCGGCTGGGATCAGAGGTGTTCCTCGTCGAGGCCGAACATGGGATCATGCCCCGCGAGGATCAGGAAGCCGCGGAAATCGTCAAAGCGCGAATGGAGGCGGATGGCGTGACCGTGCTCTGCTGTGGAAAGGAGATGACCCTGGAGAAGACGAATGATGCGGGCGGCGTTCGCCTTACGGTCGAGTCGCACGCCAAGGGATACGACGAGACGGTGGACAAGCTCTTGGTGGCGGTCGGCCGTGCGCCGAATGTGGAGGGGTTGAACCTCGCCGAGGTGGGCGTCGAGTACGACAAGGCCGGCGTGAAGGTGGATGACAGGCTACGGACGACGAACAAAAACATCTTCGCGGCGGGGGATATCTGTTCGGTCTACAAGTTCACCCATGCCGCCGATTTCATGGCGCGCATCGTGATTCAGAATGCGCTCTTCAAGGGAAGGTCGAAGGCGAGCACACTGACCATTCCGTGGGCGACCTACACGACGCCGGAGCTCGCGCACGTTGGTCTCGGCGAGAGGGAGGCGGAGGCAATGGGGATCGCGATCGACACTTTCAAGCAGACCTTCGATGGCGTGGACCGGGCGATTCTGGAGGGCGAGACCGAGGGATTCGCCAAAGTGCATGTGCGAAAGGGCACCGATGAGATCGTCGGCGCGACCATGGTGGCTCCGAATGCGGGGGATCTGATTTCGGAGGTCACGATGGCGATGACGCAGAAGATTGGGCTGAAGCGGATTGCCAGTGTGATTCATCCGTATCCGACGCAGGCCGACGCGATCCGGAGGCTCGGTGACCAGTTCAACCGCACGCGACTCACTCCGTTCGTGAAAAAGCTGTTCAGCAAATGGCTTTCGTGGACAAGGTAGGGAATGGGAGAAACGTCAGGAAACTACGACGAGCGCAGTCTCATCATCCACGAACAACTGCGCGGCAAGATCGGGATCTTCAACAAGATGCCGATCAACAACCGGGACGATCTGTCGCTGGCCTACACGCCGGGCGTGGCGAAGCCGTGCATGGCGATTGCGGAGGACGCCGCGCGGGCGCGAGACCTGACCCTGAAACGGAACGCGGTCGCGGTGGTGAGCGATGGCTCGGCGGTGCTCGGGCTCGGAAACATCGGAGCCCACGCGGCCATTCCGGTCATGGAGGGAAAAGCGATGCTCTTCAAGCAGTTCGCGAACATCGATGCGTGGCCGATCTGTATCGACACGCAGGACGTCGAGGAGATCATCGCGACGGTGCGGCGGATCGCGCCGGTGTTCGGAGGGATCAATCTCGAGGATATCTCCGCCCCGCGCTGTTTCGAGATCGAGGACCGGTTACAGGATCTCGGGATTCCGGTTTTCCACGATGATCAGCACGGAACGGCCATCGTTCTACTCGCGGCGTTGATCAATGCCGCCGAGATTCTCGGTCGCGAGCTGACGAAGATGCGGGTCGTTCTGAACGGCGCCGGTGCGGCGGGCACGGCGATCGCCAAACTACTGCGTTGCGTCGGTCACGATCCGAATGTCTGCGTTCCGGTCGAGGACATCGTGGTGTGCGATTCAAAGGGCGCGATTCATCGTGAACGGGACGATCTCTCTCCCTACAAACAGGAACTGCTCGGCTACACGAATCGCGAGAACCGAGCGGGATCACTGCAGGACGTGCTGAAGGGGGCGGATGTGTTCATCGGGGTGAGCAAGGGCGATTTGTTAGGGCCGGAAGACATCCGGAGTATGGCGGACGATCCGGTGATCCTTGCCATGGCGAATCCGATTCCCGAGATCATGCCGGACGTCGCGCGCGAGGCGGGTGCGGCGATCATGGGAACAGGCCGCAGTGATTTCCCGAACCAGGTGAACAATGTGCTCGCCTTTCCCGGGATCTTTCGCGGAGCGCTCGACGCAGGAGCGGCGACCATTTCCGACAAGATGAAGATCGTGGCCGCGCGGGCTCTGGCGGCGGCGGTTGTCGATCCGGGACCGGAGCGGATTCTGCCCGATCCGCTCGATGCGTCGGTCGCGCCGCGAATCGCGCATGCGGTGAGCGAGGCGGTGTAGGAATGTAGCGGAAGATGTGAATCTTCCGTCGGGGGGCTGCGGTGCGTTGCCGGGTCGGAACTTTTACAAGTTCCGCTACGAGGGCTCTTTGTTGTGATCGTGGGCGTGGAGCCGGAGCCACCAATGGGGGAGGAAGAGAATGGCGGTGAGCATCGTGGTGATGATTCCGAGGCAGCACACGCGGCCGAGGCTGGCGAGGCCGGCATTCGAGGCGAAGGCGAGCGAGCCGAAGGCGATGGTCGTGGAGATGCCGCAGAAGACGAGAGCTCGCGCGATACCACGATGAATCATGCGAAGATCGCCCTTCTCGCGGCGCAGGGCGAGGATCATGTGGATGCTGTAGTCGATGCCGGTACCGAGGAGGAGGGGAAACGCGGTCACGTTGAGAAAGTTCCACTCGAGACCAAAGAGCGCCATGACCGCGAGGAGGATGAGAGCGCTCAAGGCGAGGCAGCCGAGCGAAAGGAGCGTTCCCTGCCAGCGTCGGAAGACGACAACTAGCATTCCGACAAGAACGACCGCCATCGGGATGAATACCTTGAAGATATCGTGGGCGACGAACGGGCGGATCACGGGTCCGAGCGTACGCCAACCGGTGATGTAGGCGCCCTCTTCCTCGAGGATGCGTGAGGCGACTTCGACTTCCGTTTCCGGAGCCGGATCGACGAAGCCCAGCATGGTGAAACGTTCGGGCCCGGTGTTGAGGAACCCGCGGAGAAGGCGCTTGCTGGCTTCCGATTTCGGCCAGACGAACTCGGCGGTATCCTCAACGAATGCGTCCCATGCGTCGAAGAGCGAAGTCACAAGATTGACCGGATCTTCGGCGAAGCCGGCATCGTCGAGGGCCTTCAGGATGGCGTCGCGCCTTGGAAGAATGGACGCCTCGATGACCGTTCGGTTGGCTGCCTGGTGTTCCGCGTTGGCCCAGATATTGGGGAAGAGGACGTGTCCGAGGACGAGGCCGGATTCCTCCGCGGCGGTCAGTTCTGCTTCCACGCGCAGGATTTTGTCCGCCATCTCCTCGACGCTGTCGGCGGTGATGATCACGGGAAGCCGCCATGGACTCTCGGGCGAGAGGCGCTTCATCATATTGTCCATGGCGTCGTCGGCTTCGCTCTGGCGTGGGCGGAGCGCGTCGGCTTCGGTGTAGAGCGGCGGCAGTCCCTTCCACGCGAGGATACCGATCGCGGCGGCGGGAAGGATGAGAATGGAGACGATGAGGACGAAGCGGCTGGAGCGGTGCGGCTTGTATTCTTCGAGGGTGACCTTCGCCTCGTCGCGGATTGTCGCGGCGGCGGCGCGGCTGAAGATTCCCAACATGCTGACCGCCCCGAGAACGATGCCGATGGCGACGAGGGTTCCCAGCTGGGTGATTCCGGGGAGGCTGCTGAAGTTGAGGGAGACAAACACTGCCGCCGTGGTGATCGCTGCCCAGAGGATACTCGGACGAAGAATCCTGCGAATGGTGCGGTGGTCGCGGAGGTTGTGCTGACTGGCCTCCTGGTAGATGACGACGGCGTAGTCGACGGCGAGTCCGATCAGGATGGCGGCGAAACCGACACTCATGACACTGAGTTCCCCGAAGAGCGCCTTTCCGCACAGGACAGTCAGCGAAAGGATGAGAACGAGCAGAATGGCGATCCAGAAAAGCGGGATGAGCCGCCGGTGCATGAGCCAGAAGATGACGAGAATCAGTCCGCCGGTGATGGTGATCGAGCCCGACATGTCGTGTTGCATCCCTCCGCCGATCTCGGCTTGGAAGGCGGGCTCGCCGGTGAATCGAATCGTGACCTCTTCCGCGCCGTCGAAGGTCGGTCGCCATTCGTCGACGACGGCTTTGAGTTTCACGAGCCAGCGGCCCTTGCGGCGGAAGTGGGTGACGTCTTCCGGGGGTTCGATGTAGATGCACCGAAAGGTGCCGTCCTCGTTGGCGAACTGCGCTTCGCCGCGGCCGATGCCGGAGTTTTCGAAGTCGCCCCCGTCGGGGGCGCCCGGTTTGAGGAAGCCAAGCGGGTCGTAGCCGAGCATTCCCAGATCGTCAGAGTCGATTCCGGTGGCGAGTTCCTCATAGCGATCGGTGAGGGTCTGCTCGAGCGCACCGGGGGCGAGGCGTGCGGCGAGGGTTTCGAGGTGGGCCGGTTCACCGTTGAGCCATAGATAGGCCGGGAGTTCTGCGACGGTGTCGGGTGAAGAGATCCAGACGGGCTGCCATGCGAGGTGTCCGACAAGGCCGTCGATGCCAGTGAGGTGCTCGCTGAGCGAGGCGGCGGCGTCTTCGTTTAGCAAGGCGTCGTCGGACTCCAGAGTGACGAACAATTCCCCATCGATGCCGAAGTCATCCATGAAAATATTGAGCGCTTGGACTTCGGGGATCTCGCCCGGGAGGAGATCGAGGATGTTGACGTTGAAGCTGACGATCTTGATCGATGCATAGCCGAGCGCGAGGACGGCGAGAACGAACAGGACGGGTGGCGCTTTTTTCATGGGCCCGATTGAAGGGAGCGGGAGTTTACCCCACACATTTATATCCGAAAGTGGAAAAAGCGGGTTGTTCAATTGCCGCGATCATCGGGAATTCGCGGGCTGCTGTGTCCAATCGTCGCTTGCGCGGCTCTAGGGCGATGCCTATGCTTTTCATCATGCGTTCTGCTTCCCCGACACTCGCGGCGATGCTGCTGCTGGTTCCTCCGGCTGCAGGTGATCCCGATCCGGCGGCCACTGCCGCTCTCGCGGCGAAGCGGGCGAAGTTCGAAGCCGCCGTCGCGTCGGCCCTCGAGCCGGTGAACAAGAAGTATGCCGCGGCCTTGCGCAGGCTGGAGAAGGAATTCGCTCTGGCAAAGAACTACGAGGCAGCCATCGCCGTGCGTGACGAACGGCTCGCGGTGGAAAAGGCACTCGCCGGAGGTGGAAAGTTGGTGACGACCGGAAACGGTGGCGGGACCAGCCCAAACAAGACACCCGTGCCGGTGGCCGGGGGAGAAAGGGTCTTTGCAGGAAGCGCTGCGACGGCGGCGGATGGAGCAGTGGTTGACGGCGGCTATGTGAATCTGACGGGTCCCGGTCAATCGGCAGAGTGGGCGCTCTCCGGGCTTTCGCCAGGCGGGTATCAGGTGGTGGTGACCTACGACAGCAAGCTTCCGGCGGCTTTTCAGGTGAAGGAACACTTCTTCCGCCTCAATTGCGACGCGGCCGCCAGTTCGGGCAAGGCGGTCGAGTTCGGGACGCTGAAGGTGACGAGTCGTGCGAAGTCGATTCTCCTGACCGCGACCAAGGCATCCGCTGCGTCGCCGCTTCGTATCAAAGAAGTGAAACTCATTTCGAATCAATGATCCGCAGAGTCCTGATCTCCGTTCTCGCTCCATCTCTAGCGTATGCGCAACAGGCGGTGGTGGAGGAGCCGCCGCAGCTCGCAGAGTATCGCGAGGCCTTCGAGGCGCAACTGGCCGAGAGGACGAAACCGCTGACGGCTGCCTACGTGCGCAGTCTTGAGAACCTGGAGAACGTGCGTGCGATCCGCGAAGACTACAAGGGTGCATTGCGGGCAAAGCGCCGCCGAATGCAGTTGCAGGGAGAATCCGAAGTGGCGGCCCCGGTCGAAACCAGTGATGTCGAGGGCACGATCATTCTGCCGCTGGCAAAGGCGCGTCTTTCGGGAAACACCGTCACCTACGATGACAAGCGGGGTGCCCTTGTCGGGTTCAAACGTCCCCGGCATTCAGCGACATGGGAGATCATCAAGGTCACCCCCGGGTGGTACAAGGTGCTCACCACCTACGGCTGTGCCGATTCCTACCAGGAGAAAACGCCGAAGCGCGATCGCAGCGATTCGTCGAAACCATCAAGCGTGGAAATGAAAGCGGGAGGTGTGTTCGCTTTCTACGAGGACACGAACCTCATCAAGGATACCAGCCCGCCCATTCGCAAGACCGTCGTTTCCACAGGGGGTTGGGACAAGCTGGTGACGCGGAACATCGGGAAGCTGAAGCTCACCGGAACGACGAGCACGCTCAAACTGGAGGCACTCGAAGCGGAGAACCTTGGCATCATGTATCTGCGCCAGCTCAAGCTCGTTCCCGATGTCGCCCCGGGGACGACGGTTTCCCTCTCCGCCGACGACGTACTGCCTGCAGAACTGCGAGACCTGCGGGAGCAATACCGGAAGCAGGTCGAACTGGAGATCAAGGACTCCATCGAAGCCTACCTCGTCGAACTGAAGGAGATCGAAGAGCGCTACCAGCAGGCGAGCAAGCTCGAAGAGGCGGTGGCCACCCGCGCCGAGCGCGAACGGGTGGAAATGCTTCTCTTTGATCCTGCGCTCGTGATCGGCAAGCCATGACTTTCTCTCTCCGGCTTACTCTTGCGGCGAGCCTCGCCTTGTCGACGTCCGCATTCGCGCAGACCGAGGAGGGTGATGCCGAACTCGCGAAACTCGAGGAGACGTATCTCGACGCGATCAAGAAGGAGCGGAGCAAACTGGGAGCGAAATACGTCACGGCACTCGAACGTCTGAAGGACAACCTGACGCGCGAAGGGCGTTTGGAGGAGGCGATGCTGGTCAAGCACGAGGTGGAGCGCGTGCAGGAGATGCTTGGGCAAGAGCCGGAAGTCGTCCTGCCGGACGACGGCGTGGCCAGCTCCGAACCGGTCGATCTTGTGGGCGCGGATGCGACGCTCAATGGCAAGATGCGAATCTCGGAAGCGAACGGCGCCATCTTCCGCTGGGGAACGCGCGGTAGCAGCGTGGAGTGGCGGCTTACCGATCAGGTGGAAACCGGTAAGTATGAAGTGATTCTCGACTACTCGTGTGCGGCCGGCGAGGGTGGCGCATTCGACGTCAACGTCGGGGACGATCAGGAATTGACCGGGACGGTTTCCGGAGAAGGTGAGTGGTCGAACTGGCGTCAGATGCACGTCGGCGATGTGGACATCAAATTGCCGACGAATCTGAAGATCACCGCGACGAGTCTCGCGAACAAATTGCTCATGAACGTGCGCAAGCTTACACTCGCGCCGGTGGGCACATGGGCGAAGATGCAGGCGGATGCGATCGCCGCATCGGAAGCCGCAGCGGACAAGCCCGCCCCGAAGGAAGGGAAGACTCCGATGCCGGTCGAATCGGCACCGGGAACGGAGGACGGTGCCGGCTTCAAGAAACTGGAGGGAGCGAAATGGTCGCCAAACAGCGAGAACGACGCGGACAGCTTCTTCGTCGCCCACGAAGGCAACGAGTACCACGTCCGGCTCTATTTCGTTGACGCACCCGAGGACAATGAAGCGATGCTCGACGACGACATCCACAAACCGAAGCTGGAGCAGGGGGCGAAATACTTCGGGACCGACCCGAAGTCGTTCGTCGAGACGGGCCAGGAAGCGCTCGCCTACGCGAAATCCGTGATGACCGGAGAGGCGCTCGATGTCTACGTGACCGGCGAGAAAACGCGGACTGGAGGCACGCGCTACTACGCACTGGTTTCGGTAGATGGGAAGCTGCTGAGCCACCTCCTCGTGGAAAAGGGACTGGTGTCGATCAGTGGTCCGAAGGTCGATTTGCCCAACGGGATGTCGGCGGAGAACTACATCGATGCGCTCAAGACGCTGGAGAGGCGCGCGCAGGGATCTCGGGCCGGTGGTTGGGGGAAGCCGCGTGCGGTCAGTCCCGAGTAGTCGCTTGTCTCGTTCTGTCAGGGCTGCTATCAACGGGCATGAGTCTCCCTGATCCCATCAATGCCCTCTTGAAAGCTGCCGTGAAGCACTCCGCGAGTGATCTTTTCCTCAGCGAGGGAGCCGTGCCGCGCATCAAGATCGAGGGCGATCTCATGGAGCTCGGGGAGGAGAAGATCAGTGAGGAGGAACTCGGCGAGTTCTGGAAGCTCTGCGGAGCCGATCCGATGTACGATGGCGACCGGGACACCAGTTTCGTCAACGAGGATGGTGTGCGGTTCCGCGTCAATCTGCACCGACACACCGGGCTGCTCGGTGCGGTTCTTCGGCGCATCAATACAGAGATCCCGACCATGGATTCGCTCGGGCTTCCGGCGG